>Ga0315910_10000553_pt1 | contig 37048 bp, 32 predicted proteins | sample EdamamesoilMG_FD_204470 | JGI IMG/M metagenome (GOLD analysis project Ga0315910, IMG submission 204470) | Garden soil microbial communities collected in Santa Monica, California, United States - Edamame soil | ecosystem: Environmental > Terrestrial > Soil > Garden | place: USA: California...
GGTCCCTTGCGCGCCTGCCGGTCGTTCGCGATCAGCCTGCGCCACTTGTCGATTTCTTTGTCGCTCATGCGACTGACAATGCATCGACCCCACTTGACTCACACGACGGGCGCGGGCGAGTACTTACGATTGGACCTGGAGCACTTCGAGCATGGAATGTCATTGCGCAATCGCCTGGGGCGACTTGTTTGGAAGGTCGTAGAGGGAACGCTGTTCGGCTTATTTCCGGCTCCTGCTCACTCTTGGCGTCGGATGTTGTTGCGGCTCTTCGGGGCCAGTTGTCAGGCTTGGCGAAGGCGCGCGATGAGCTCCTGCGTTTTCGCCACGGCTGCGGCCTGTGTGAGTTGATTGGGATTGTTGGTTCCCAACGAACCAGAAGTACGAGAAATTTGCCGGTGTGGGTAGGCGCTCCACCGCGAGGCTAGAACCCCACCCGAGTGGACAAGCGGTTTTTTCGAAAGTAAGTTCCACCCGTGACATTTTGGGTGGTCGCCGCGAAGACTTGACACGAATTCTGGAAGGATAATGACGACTCCTCTCCCACTTGCCGGCCTTCAAGCCTTCATCTTTGCCAAGAACGAGGCGGCCAACATCATGCGAGGTCTACTCGAACTCGAAGCGTTGGGCGCGGTCGTTACCGTGCTTGACTCGGGCTCAACTGATAGCACCCGCACGTTGGTGGAGCAGCATTCAGCGGCTAAGTTCGTTCCTTACGACTACAAGAATCATGCTCAAGCGTACAGTGACATTCTCCTAAAATTTGCCCAGCCGGGAGTTGTGGCCATCTTTGACGCAGACATGCGTCTCACCAAGGAACTCGCACTGGAAGTGAACGGACTCTTGGTCCGAAAAGACTGGGATGTGATTCTTGCCCCCGTCGAGTGGTGGTGTGAGGGACAGCCCATCCCGCGTGCATCCATGTATCCGCCCAAGGTGTTCCTATTCCGTACGGGAACAGCTTGGATGGAGCCGCGTGGCCATGGCGAAGGACTCGTCCCTTCGGCGCGCAAGTATCAGACCAAGGCTCGATTGATTCACGATGATCGAAAAGGACTCCTTCCGTTTTTGGCGTCCCAAGTTCGGTACGCAGGGAACATGTTGCTCCGAGCCGACACCGGGCAACTCGGCTGGCGAGATTGGGTGAGGACGCGCACCCCCGTCATGATCCTCGCAGTTGTTCCCCATGTGCTCATTGCCAAGGGGGGGTATCGCGATGGCCTTCGCGGTGTGATCTATGCGCTGGATCGCCTAACGGCGGAGACGATATTCCTTCGTGAAGCGCTCGCCCGAAAGTTGAGGACGTCCCCTGAAAGGCGTGAAGACTGATGCCAAGATCACGGCCGTGTGCAGATCATGATCGTAGACTTCCAAAGATAGGGAAGTCTTCCCGCGCCGCGGAACCGAATGTTGGTGAAACCATAGGCTCCTGCCATTCTCGCGAGGGTGGCGTTCGAGAAGAACTTTATGTGCCCGCCTTCCCAATCAACATGGAAATGTCGGTCCCAGCCGTTGGCCACTGAGAGTGCTAGGTTCTTGAGGTAGCCGTGATAGGGAGTGCTGAGTAGCAAGGTTCCCTGAGACTTGAGCAACGTGCTCGCTCGAGCGAATAACTCCTTAGGCATTGTCAGGTGCTCGATGACCTCGGTGGAGATCGCGACGTCGAATACTTCGTTCAGGGACGCGGACAGATCGTCGTAGATCGAAGCTTGGACGAAGCGGACGGGAGATGCGGCTCTTGTTGCTTGTGCAATCCCATCAGAAGACGGCTCGATAGCAGTTACTTGGTAGCCCATCGTGGAAAGTTTCTGGGCAAGGGCCCCATTTCCTGAACCGAGTTCGATGACGCGGGCACTGCGTGGGGCAGCCTTGCTGAGTTCCTGGAGGAGGACTGGATCAATGAAACTTGCGGACTGGGGCGCAACTGCGTCCGTCCAACCGTAGTGGTCTAGATTCGCCATGTTTGTTGATTCTACATCGGTGCAAAGCGATAGGTACCCTCGTCGACCGTGCATCGCTGATGCTTGGAGAAATGATTCCACGCTTTTTAAAAGGCTTTTGTTTCATTTTTGACGGGCATGCTGGCAAAAGGCAAGCGTTGGTCGTACGAATACGTCAGCACAATGGATCAGGGAGGGATTGGCCTTGAACTAGACGAGTATACGCACGGTTTTACTACTCAAAACCGTGTCATGAGAGGGCTGTGGAAGGTTGTCCAAGTCACCTTGTTCTCGCTCAGTCCATCGTTCGCTCACTCGTGGCGACGCACATTGCTGAGACTATTTGGGGCAAAGATCCATCCCACGGCGCATGTCTATCCTAGCGTCCGTATCTGGGCGCCTTGGAACTTGGAAATGGGCCGGAGGAGCTGCTTGTCGTGGGGCGTCGATTGTTATTGTGTGGATAGGATCTCTCTGGGTGAAAATGCTCTCGTGAGTCAGTACGCCCGCTTGATTGCCGCATCGCACGCGATTGACAGTCCCAATTTTCATTTGGTCCGTCGGCCTATCGTTTTGGAAAGCGAATCGTGGGTCTGTGCCTACGCGTACATTGGGATGGGCGTCACTGTCGGACGTGGAGCAGTGGTGGCGGCGACAGCGACGGTCGTGAAGAGTGTTGAGCCATGGGCAATTGTTGGAGGAAATCCAGCGCAGCCCATTGGCATGCGCCGTACGTGTGAGGGCCCAACCACCAGAGGTGAAAACAGTGGGCAGGGCGGTGGCTCGTGTGAGTAGAACCGGTTGCAGTGGACCATTGAGGAAGAGGCGAGCAAAGACATGGCACTAGGCGCAATTCGTCGAACAGCATTGGTTACGGGAGCAGCAGGGTTCATTGGGTCTCACCTGGTTGATCGGCTACTGGCTGAAAATTTTGAAGTCGTTGGTATCGACAGCCTGATGACCGGGGACATCACCAACCTCGCTGAGGCCCGAAAGAGCCCACATTTTCATTTCCAAGCGGGGGATGTGAGGGAGCCCATGAGCGTCCACGCTGAGCTGGTATTCAACTTGGCATGCCCGGCGTCCCCCATTCATTACCAACATGACCCGTACACGACCTTCACGACAAGTGTCGTCGGCGCCCAACGCATCATTGAATTGGCTCGCGGCAGAAAATGCACGATTGTGCATGCCTCCACCTCAGAAGTGTATGGAGATCCCACCATCCACCCCCAAGACGAATCCTACTGGGGTTATGTCAATCCAGTTGGGCCCAGGTCATGTTACGACGAAGGGAAGCGGGGCGCCGAGACACTCTTCACGGACGCCAAACGGTGCTGGAACATTGACGCGCGCATCGTGCGCATCTTCAACACCTACGGTCCACGCATGGCATTGAACGATGGCCGAGTGGTGTCCAACTTCATCACGCAGGCCCTCCGCGGACAAGAGCTCACCATTTATGGTGAGGGAAAGCAGACGAGGTCATTCTGCTTCGTAGAAGACCTTGTTGAGGGACTCTTTCGCGTTGGTATTCGAGATGAGTTTGGCGGTCCCATGAACTTGGGAAACCCGGTTGAGTTTTCGATGTTGAAGCTCGCTGAGGTGACTCTAGAACTCGCGGGGCGACCACGGAATCTCGTCTTTCACCCCATGCCGACGGACGACCCAAAACAACGAAGGCCTGACATCACCTTGGCTCAGAAGCTGATCGGATTTGAACCGCGGATCCAGCTGCGCCAGGGGCTGGAGAGGACCATTGCGGAGTTTCGCCAGCGACTCATCGCTCTAGGAGAGATTGACCAGGGATGAATCAGGTCAGTCGGGCAAGTCGATAGTAGGTGTGCTAATAGGAACCGCCTGCCGAACAATGGTGGGTTTAGGTTGCTTTACGAGCATACCATCGCCCCGTCTCTGCGAGGGCCGTGGATGTGGCCAAAGGAGCAGTGAAGTCGAGCCGTCGGTTCGTCTCCGTGTTCGACACAACATAAGACTCAAACAGTCGCTGCCCGACACGTGGAAGAGCGCGCAGCGCCGTCCTTTGCGCCCAGCGCGGCAAGGCAAAGAGGCGGGCACGGGAGTGCATTCCATCCGCCAAGCTTCGAACCAGTTGTGTGGTCGAAATGGGTGCGGCGTCGCCTGCAATGAAGGTACCTGGCGCACGGAGCTCAACGATTCGCTCAAGCAGCGCGATCAGATTGGCTATGGAAACCATGCTGCGGGCATTGTCGATCCCGTCGAGAGGAAGGGGCCAGGGCTTGGACAATAACTCCATGATGCGTAGGACATTGCCTTTCACACCCGGCCCATAGATCAGCGGGGGACGCACGATGGAAACAGTGAAACTGCCAGAAATGAGGCTACCCAGCCCCAGTTCTGCTTCGAATTTACTCTTGCCGTAGTCGTCCACCGGATGCGGCACGGATTGTTCGTCGAAGTAGCCGCCTTCATCGCCCATGACCTTGGTCGAACTGAGGTAGATGAACTGCGATACTCCGGCAGCGCGGGCGTGGCGGGCGAGCTCAAGGGTCATGTCACGATTGACGTCGTAGTAAATCGACCCGCTCGGCTGTCCCATACGGTGGGCAATGCCCGCCATGTGGATCACCGTCTCGATACCGTTCAGCTGAAGGTCCGCTACTTTTTTAGATTGTAGGGAAACTGCCTGACACTGCTCGCGCAGACGACACGACTCGAACCAATGACTTCCGACAAAGCCGCTCGCACCGGTGACCAAAATCTGTTTCATGCCTACTTCAACCGGTGAGGAAGATACTCGAAGACCTTCTCGAAGTATTTGAGACTGAGCAAGAGGAGATTCGTCTGCAGGCCGTTCTCAGCGCAGGCGCGCACGATCTCACGGTTGAGTACATAACGACTACGCAAACTCTCATTGCTGACGCCCCCGGCGCGCATGTAGACGAGTGCCTCCGGGATGTAAGAGTACTTGAGGCCGTTTACGGCCAAAAAACGCACCAATAGCTCATAGTCCGAGGCGATTTTGTAGCCGAGCTTGTAGTTGCCGAGTCGCTCGTAGTTGTGGCGCCAGGTGAAAAAAGCTGGATGGGGAGGCATGAAGCCACGGACAAAACGCCTGGGGGACCAACGGCTGGCAGAATAGTAACGCACCTTCCGAGCGAGATGATTGGGGTCGACGAAACAGATATCACCGATGGATGCTTCAATGCCTGGGCTCTCGAATTCGCGAGCTACCCGCTTTAGCACGTGCGCGTGGGGATAGAAGTCATCAGCGTTGAGGATCCCAACCACGTCGCCGGTCGCGAGCGCGATGCCCTTGTTCATCGCGTCGTAGATACCGCGGTCCGGTTCCGACACGACCACTTTCGGATGAGAGTAACGTCTCACTACATCGAGTGTTGCGTCAGTGGATGCACCATCGACAATGATGTGCTCTATGTGCGGATAGCTCTGTTCAGCCACGGTGCGGAGCGTATCCGCAATGGTGCTGGCGCTGTTGAAACACACCGTGATGATTGAGATCTTCACTTCCATCGCCTTATCACCACCGCACACCCTGGCCATGCCTTTTGGCGCGGCGCAACACGTACGTCGAGATGGATGCGGCCGACGTTAGAGATACGGCAACAATCCCCCAGCGCAGGTCGCTGCGATCGGTGCGGAGATAGCCGAGTCCCAAGGCGAACTGAAACGTGAGAAACACCAATTCCCAGCCCAACACCCGGGTGTTGGACACGCCCCACGATTGGGGCAACTGGTAGATGTGGCTGCGATGGGCCTCCCAAACGCGACGCTTTTCACTCGCTCGTCGCAGCAGAGTGAGCGTTGCATCGAAGATGAAGGGGAGCAGTACCAGTGCGCTCGCGACGATGGGGACCTCGGGTGACGCTTGCAAGGCAAGGGCTCCGAGGAGAAACCCCAGTGATGTGCTGCCGACATCTCCCATGAACACCTTTGCCTGGGGCCAGTTCCACACCAAAAACCCACATGCTCCACCCAACAGGATGACACCTGCCAAGGCAAGCGAACCGGATGCGGCCACAATAAAGAAGGCTGCTGCAAACGCCAATTGACTGCCTGCGAGTCCGTCAATGCCGTCCATGAAATTGAACAGATTGAGCATCCACATCAGCCACAAGGCGTACACAACTGAAGTTACCCAACCCAGCTTGAGTTCGAAGGTGACGAGATTGATCGTATCTGGCAGTGGCTGAAGGCTGACGAAGGCGATGCACACCAACAACTGGAGTAGAAAACGAATTCGGGCGCCCAGGCCGCGGACATCATCCACCAGGCCCACGACGGCAAGTGCCAACGTTCCCGCAAGCGCAGCACCAAACTCGACCATCACACCCGGGACCAGCGCCAGTGCCAGTGCGACGCCCATCAGAAGTCCAATTCCCCCGACGCGGGGCACGGCTTTTTTATGTGAGCTGCGCTCGTTCGGCACATCGAGCAGTTGCGCTCGTTCTGCGAGCTGCCGGGCCGCGAATACTGCGCCGAATGAGCTAACGAATGCGACGCCAAGTACGACCGTGGGCGAGGGTGCCATCATGCTGCGGGCGACTCCTCCATCATCTCGGGCACGAGTTTTCGCAGCGCCTCGCGCACGCGTTGACGGTCCGTCGACTCGCGCAGGTCTTGTAGTTCCTTGAGATCAGTTGTGTCTAAGGTGCCTTTCTCGGTGGACATCCGGCCGACGAAAATCTTGGTGTGCTCGGTTTTGGACATGCGTTCTTCGGCAAATCCAAGTTCTTCGAACAATTTTTCTCCGGGGCGCATGCCGGTGAATTCGATCTTGATGTCGACCCCCGGTGAAAAACCGCTCAGTGTGATGAGTTGGTGCGCCAAATCGACGATCTTTATCGGCTCGCCCATGTCGAGGACGAAGATCTCTCCGCCTTGTCCCATCGCGCCCGCTTGCAGCACTAATTGGCTCGCCTCCGGAATGGTCATGAAGTAGCGCCGCATCTCCGGATGGGTCACCGTGACGGGTCCCCCACTAGTGATTTGCTGCTTGAAGATCGGGATCACGGAGCCGGCGGACCCCAGCACGTTGCCAAAACGCACCACCATGAAGCGCGTCACACTTTCCTTGGCGTGTCCGAGTAGGAGCATTTCAGCAATGCGTTTAGAGGCGCCCATGATGCTCGTGGGATTGATGGCTTTGTCGGTGCTGATGAACACGAATTTGCCCACCTTGGCGGCCTTGGCCAAGCGGCCCAACAGGGCTGTCCCCATCACGTTATTCTTGATGGCTTCACCAGGGTTCTGCTCCATGAGCGGAACGTGCTTGTGTGCTGCGGCATGGAAGATGACCTCGGGCTGCATCGTCTGAAAAATGTGCTCGACACGAGGCTCATCGCAGATATCGCAGAGCAGGGGTTCAATCTGTAGGTGTGGAAAATGGCGACCCAGCTCCTGCTCGATTTGGAACAAGGCAAACTCACTGCGTTCCACTAGGCAGAGCTTTTTGGGACCGAACTGAGCCACCTGGCGACAGATTTCCGAACCGATCGAGCCGCCTGCGCCTGTCACGACGACGCAACGATCGGTGATGAAATTCTGGATGAGATCCTGATCGAGCGAAACCGTCTCGCGACCGAGCAAGTCTTCAATGGACACATCCTTGATGTCCAAACTCAGCACATTACCACGCAGGATTTGACCTAAATTGGGCAGGACCTTCACGACCAGGCCTGCCGCCTGACAGGTGGTCACGATGTTTTGGATGACTGACTTTTTCAGATCCGCGATGGTGACCAGCGCCTGTGAGGCGTGTGCGGCTTGGGCAATGGCCTTGATCTCCTCCAGCGGTCCTTTGACCTCGATGCCCTCGACCAAGGTTTTGCGGAGGCCTGGTTCGTCGTCCACGAAGCCCACAGGCTTGATCCCCAGATCGGGTCGTGCGCGGATTTCGCGCGCGACCATGGCGCCCGCGGCACCGGCACCAATGAGCAGAGTGTGGACCATCTTTGGCGAGGCCTTGGCTCGCTCCCGCTGCGAGGCAGCCTCCAGAGTGAGGCGCCAGCCACCCCTCACGCCCAAGACGAGGAAGCAGGCCAAGAGGGCATTGACCACGATGACGCCCATCGGCACGATCGTATATGCAACCAGCGGCAGGGGGATCGCTGTGACGGGTGCGAGCAACCGCCAGGTGAGAAGCAGCAGAGAAGACACGAGGACGGCGCGTCCAACTCGTACGGCGTCACGCAGGGTGACGTGCCTCCAGTTGATCTGGGTCACGCGAAAAGCCGAAAGGATGGCAAACTCAAACCCGACGATGTAAGGCAGGGTAAAGAGCATCCGTTTGGCCATCTGTGCCGGGGGTAGGCCATCAAAGCGCAAAATAAACGCAGTGAGATAGGCTAGAGTCAGCGCTCCTAGATCGGCGAGCACGCGCATGGCGCGTCGAAGCCGAAACTCATTTGCGGGCGACATAGGAATTATAGCTACAGAAAAACACCTTTCGAACGCTAGGATAGAATCACGCTGATTCAAGACCAGAAAAACCTTAGGGGTGAGCACTGGCAGCCTGCCTTGCCTTGCCTTGCGTGCATTTGCCGTCAACTTGCTCATCGTGTCGTAGCGGGGTGTTCCACGAAGAGAGGCTCACGCAGAGTGCCGATTATACGGCTTGAGTATTCTGTCGACTCGGAGAACTGGCGTGTTGATTGATGTTGGGATGTTCTCCCGCAACTCTACACTTCTCGGCCTGAGCGCCTGCACGCTGACAAGGTAGTCACGCTCAAGAGCAACCTGTGATGGTACTGTCACTCGAGCAAGACGTTGTCTACCCAGCCGATGTCAGCGACCCTCGACCGACCAGTTTTCCGGGACCCTTAGGTATGCGATGATATGAGCCATGATTGGACTGTTGCAAAATTTCCGAACGTTTACCGATAGGTACCGGGCGGTATGTGCATCCCCTGTTTCGGTTGCTCTCAACCACATGGTTCATAGGCGCGCTGGCATGAACATCGTGGCTACCAATAGCGTCATATTCAGAGGCGGGGGGCGGATAATTACGGGAGGTCTCGTGCAAGTCGGAACGCTGGGTGCTGGTTTCAGTCATGAATTTGACCGCACCTTGATGAATGTCCGAGGTCGACTGGAATTTCGGGGAAAGTACTCAATCGGAGCTGGCTGCCGATTTGATATTGGCCCTGACGCGAAGGCAACGTTTGGCAAGGGCTATACTAATTCCGGCACTACCTTCATCATCAGCAATGAACTGGAGGTGGGCGATGATTGCTGCGTGTCTTGGGGCTGTCAGTTCCTCGACGATGATTTTCACGAGGTCCACTATGCTGGGAAGGTGCAAAGGAGTTCAGCGATTCGATTGGGAAACCATGTGCTAGTGGGAAGCCGCGCCAATATTCTAAAAGGTGTGACCATCGCGGACCACTGCGTCATTGCTTCTGGAGCCGTCGTGACAAAATCGTTCGATACGCCGCACTGTCTGATTGCAGGTAACCCCGCTGGCGTCATCCGTGAGCAGGTGAGTTGGTCATGAGCGTCCCCATGTAGTCAGTTCGTTTTCGGGCGAACAAGTAGCTTGCATTCCAAGTCGACAGGTCTCGCTCTACCATTTTTAGAAAGTCAACGAATTCGGACTGTGAAATAGAGATGAGAGGTTGGTCTGTCGCCTGCTATTGGTGACCGGCCGCTCTTCCGCTCTGTATTCTTTGCTACCGATGGGGAGACAGGACGAACTACAGTTGCAACCACTGGAGATATGGATTCATCCGGCCGGCCGAATGCCGTCGTCGCTGCTAGCGCGCTGGATCGCCTGTCGATACATGGCCTCGTATCGTTGAGCGATTTCCACGCCAGAAAATTGTCTAGTTGCCCAGTCGCGTCCAAGTTGGCCCATCGTCGCCCGCCGGTCGGGATCGCTTTGCAAGCAGCGAATGGCGGCAGCGAATGCATGCGCCGTTCGATCGACGATCCTAGCGCCTTGCGATCGTTCAAGCTCACGCCAGATAGCTACATTTCTGGTAGTGATGACGGGCAGACCTGCGGCAAGTGCTTCCGGCAAGACTAAGCCAAAGTTCTCTTGAGCGGTGGGCAGCACAAGCACGTGCCCCAGTTGAAGGAACGATAACTTGACCGCACCATGCACGGATCCAACGAAATGGCAGCAATCGTCGACTGAGCGCTTGTGAGCGAGTCCCTTCAGTTTCTTCATGTAGCGCTGCTCCCCGGGCCCGGCGATAATCAGTGAAACCAGAATCCCCGATGACCGCAGGAGGGCGAGGGCCTCGATGGCGTACTCTACGCCCTTCTTCGGGTGAACACGGCTCAGAAACAGGACCCGAAAACCTTCTGCTGGGGTATTGGCCAGCAACTCCTCGGCAAGAGCCGTGCCCGGCAAGTCTCCATATGGTTTCAAGTCTAAGGCGAGCGGAATGACCGCTGTTGGTGCTCCGAATAACCGCTTCCCTGCTTGTCGTGCTTCCTCTTCCGCAGTGCAGTGCACCAACTGAGCTCCAGAGATGAATTCACGAGCAACCAGGTGCAGGTAGGTAACCTTCTTGAGATACCTGACGTTCATCGACCAATCGTCGAGCATGCCATGGGGTGAGACAACATACGGTACTCGGTGCTTTCGGCACAAACGAGCGAGGTGCAAGTTTGCCGGATCCCAGGGAGCGTGCAGGTGAACCACATCACTGCTCCTCACCAGGGCATCGAGCTTTGCTAAGGCATTTCTACTGAATCTGCCGAGGAAGTTCGGCCGAGAATCAACTTGGAAGGGGTGGAAACTGGCTCTTTCATTGAGCGCTTCATCCGCACAACAGTAGGCGAGTGTAATATTCAGATCGAGTTCGCTCAGGCAATCACAGAGGTCAAGCACTGCGCGCACCACTCCGCCCGAACGCAAGTCTACATTCGTAAGATAGTGCAAGATCTTCATTGGTTTCGGAGATGTGTCATCGGATCTTGATGGCAACTTATCTTGTCGCCAATATCACGGCGAGCAGATAGCGAAGAAAAATTATCCTTCGACATGACTCGACACCGTGGAGGCTCAAGCGCCTCAGCAGGACGTTCCACGCTGCGTGTTGCTGTCTCTCATTGAAGGGGCCTGCCGGGTCGTAAATCGGATCCCTTGGGTCGCACTATCGTTAGCACAGAGGGCTCTCGCAAGCGCCCTCAAGCATTTCAGAGAAAGCGATTGGGACGAGGTCCGGCTAACACGTTCCCCCGCACGTGGCACTCACTCTTGCTGTTCCTTGTCGCGCACACGAACTTCTGACAGAGTATAATCCGTGATCGCACATTTGCTCTCTAGAAGCCGACCCTATCTCCCGCGACGGGCGATGCAGTGCGTTGACATGGCGCTGTTCACCCGCAGTCTAGTCCATGCCGGTTGGTTTCGCTGCTACGGCGCGGGCGTACCGGTCTCCCGGGATGGCAGTGCCTTGCCCTGGTATACGTACCCGTCTATTGCTTTTCTTGAGCCACGCATTCCAACCGACGCGGTCGTGTTCGAGTATGGGATGGGTAATTCCACACTTTGGTGGGCGAAACGTGCGCAGCACGTCATTTCCTGCGAAGGCGACAAGGCATGGTTCGAGAAAATTTCATCAGCTATTCCGGACAATGTTGAGGCCATCCTGGCCGACGTGTCGTCCGAAGATTATGTTGGTGCCTCGCTCAATAGGTCGTTCGACATCTTGGTGATCGACGGCCGCCGTCGTGTGGCGTGCTCCAAGGCCAGCCTGCCCCAACTGACTGATCGCGGTGTCATCATCTGGGATAATGCCGAGCGTGACCGTTATGACGAAGGACTGCGGTACCTTGCGGATTCCGGCTTCAAGAGACTCGATTTCTGGGGCTTTGGCCCGCTCAATCCTCATCAGTGGCTCACATCAGTTCTTTACCGGCCGGCGAACATCCTCGGCATCTAGGTGACCACGGAGATTCGCTCGTGGGTGGTCAAAAGCGGCGGGCCTGCTCACCGTTTACCCGAGGGGGCCACTTGACGAGGTTATCGTACGCTCAGAGGAACTTTCGCGATAGGCTCGCCACGGCTCGAAGCAGAGCCGTGGCTCGGTGCGCCGCAATCTTGGATCGAAGGGTGCCAGCGTTCATGTGAGAGACGCGGCTTGCACGGTGGCTAGGAAGAGTAACCGTGCAAATGCCCCTCCCAGACCTAGGGCTGTTCCAATGCGCTCTTCGACATCCTCACGAACCACGGGGTGAGGGTATGGTGGCGGGGTGTACTTTCGCGGCGCCCTACGTATCCTTGGGCTTCTCCGCCGGGCTGTAATCTCATCCTCGATCCAGCGGCCGGAAGAACCTGTGGAGCGTACTCAGCATGGTGTTTTTTTTGACCGCGGGCTTGTCCGCAACTGTGTTCGCTAGCTGCGGTAGTGCATCCACCTGGCGGTAGCAGCAGATTCCTGTTTGAAACAGTCATGAAGAAGCTTTCGATTGTGATCCCCGTTTTCAACCAACGGCGCTACATGGGAGATTGCTTGCGATCGCTCGAGGCGCAGGAACTCAGCGAGGTAGAAATCCTCGTGAGGGATGCGGGCAGCACTGATGGCACACTCGAAGAGATCGACAAGTTTCGGCATATCATTGATGACGTCTATTCTGGCCCGGACGGCGGGCAATCAGACGCACTCGACGCTGGCTTTGCCATCGCGAGGGGACGTTTCTTGACGTGGCTGAACTCGGACGACGTCGTGCTGCCTGGGTCTGTAGAAAGTATGATCAAGTGCATCGATGGGGGACGGGCCGAGTGGTTCGTCGGAAACACGGTGCTTTTGGACGGAGACGGGATGGTCCTGCGTGTCACCCGCGCCGGTCCCTGCCTGGCTCCCCCGTGGTCGCGGATCGTGCAAAGCTATAGCCCTTCTACGGTCTTCTCCAAGGACCTTTACGCCCGCGCCGGCGGCCTGGATCGCTCGTTTCACTACATGATGGACACCGACCTTTGGTGGAGGTTCATTGACGCGGGCGCTAGGTACCAAAGGGCCGGCACACACTGGTGGGGCTTTCGGATGCACGAGCAGAGCAAAACGACCGCAGAGCGGTTCAGCGATGCGCGGGATCTGATGTACGAGTCGAGCCGTTACTTGCGGAACGCGGAACGCTTCGAGCTGTTCCTAAGGTACGGCCACGGTATGCAGGGGCTGGCGCAGTATCGATCGAGCTGGCTCGATAAGCTGGTTCGGCTTGTTGACCTTTCGTACCTGAACCAGATGGTCGAAACTCGATCGAATCAAGGACGACACTGGAGCAGCTTCGGATTACGCAGGAGTGAATGAATGTTGGTCCAGCATCGAGAATTGCGCGCCTTGGGAAGAATATTGCAGAGTTACGAGACCTTGCCCAAGCAAAGTCTTGAGCGCCTGGCAGAGCAGCGCATCTCTGCGCTCCGTTTTCACCTGACAACGTCAACTGATCGTAACAATAGGGTTCTGAACCCCAGCCCGCAGTCTCGATCATGGCCCAAATCCGGAGGCGTTGGTGGTTTTTCAAGCAGCGCGCATGAGCGAGCGTCCCTGCAGCGCTTGGCTAGATGGCATAAAAAGGGGCTGGATGGCGCTGCTCACGTTTCTGCTTCGGCGGCGGCCACGACGCCGGAGGAACTCATCCGCGTTGCCGAGAGGATTGCATCATCCGAGAGTTGGGTCGTAGCTGCTCCAACCAAAGTGATCACTGCCGCGTGGATTCGTCTTTCGCGCCCGGAGGCCCACTTGTGGGTTGCGACCGCACCTGATTGGACTGACTGTGACTTGCCACTTGTCAGGGCCTTTGGAGCCAAAGGCGTCGAGTTCTGTGCTTTGGAATGCCCTCGAGGGTCTGCCCATTTTCAGCTCGATCGGTTCTACCCGGAGTGGGACGTTGTGGATCCGGCTACCACTCGCCAGGAGCTTTTGGTGACAGATCTGGACAGCCGGCTCACACCGCACATCAGGATTCGGATGGGCGTGAGCTGGCGTCTAAGTTGGGACCTGTGTCCATGTGGCGTCACCCTCCCAGTCCTTGTCACGGAGTGACACCCTCGGCTGATTCGGTACCGCTGCATTCTTCTGCTTCTAACACTATGATTCGCACCGATTCCATCAATCTCACGAACATCGAGTCGAGGAATCTTCCGCCCATCCGGCGATTGGGTCCTGCGCGCTGCTTGTTTCTGTCCGTTACCTTCCTTGGTTTCAAAAACTACCATCACATGTTGAAGGACTACGCAGCCGCCCGCGAGGATCTAGATTGTACATTCGTTGAACTGCAACGCCCGATGTGGGCCGCAGTGATCGGGAAATCTGTGCCTGGTTCTCGGGGCTGGGACCAGCACGCGTATCGATATCTCAAGATGTTTCGTTGGATTCTTACCCGCTGGCTGCGTGGACCCCTGCCTATCGATCGATTTGATTGGGTCCATGTGTTGACGCAAGGCTTCGCTGAGTCCGTTTTGGACTTTCCCAAAAGCAAGACGAAATGGGCAGTGAATCTTGACGCAACTGCCGCGCAGGCTTCCGCCACATACGGATACTCGGCTACAGCAATGCGGCCTATGGTGGCGGCCGAGCGACGCATTTATGAAGCTGCCGATCTAGTTGTCTGCAGAAATCGGTGGTGCTCTCAGTCCCTGCGAGAGGACCACGCCCTTCCCAGCAGTAAGGTCGTGGTCTGCCGCAACTCGATGCATCCACCGATGGCGCACCGGGCCCTCTACCCGCAGCGCGTGCTCGGCGAGAAGGTGCGTTTGGTGTTCGTTGGCAACGACTTCGAGAGAAAGGGGGGCAGGGAACTAGTCCGCATGCACCAGCAGCATTTCCGCGGCAAGGCGGAGCTCCACATCTATTCGCGCCGTGTGTGGCCGATCCATGGTCTTCGGGACGTGTTCTTTCACGGTTCCACTTCTCGTGAGTCACTCATATCCGAGATCTTACCCACGATGGATGTCTTTGTGCTGCCAACTTCGTACGACATGCATCCTTGGGCTCTGCTGGAAGCCGCCTCGGTCGGGCTGCCAATCGTCTCAACAGCATTCGCCGGAATTCCAGAAATCGTACAGCACGGAGGGACCGGTTTCCTTTACGGTCCTGGCGATTGGCAAGGGGTCCAAGGAGGGCTACGCACCCTCATCGAGGATCCTGAGTTGCGGTGGCGGATGGGGGCGGCTGCACGTGAGCACGTCCGAGAAAATTACGATCCCGACATTGCCTTCCGTGGATTGCTGGATCGCTTCGTCTAGATGCACGCCATTCACGTACGATGATCGCGGTGATGAGGTGCCCGCTGATCACTAAGAAGACGTCAACGCCTGAGAACCCCTGCGGCAGCCAAGCAAAATGAAAGAACATCACTGAAATAGCGGCGATTGCCCTGATTCCGTCAATCGCTGGGCGATACCTGCGCGCGTCGATGTTTGCCGCTGCGCTCGCGTCCGGTTAAAATGCAGAGGTCATTGCAGGTGGAACCACGCCTCACACCGTTCACAAGGCAACGAAAAATAGGTCCTGGCATGTTTGGCCTTCCCACACAACGCGGTAGTTGTGAGCAGCGAGCAATCGCTTGATTTCGCTGCGGTCCTTACTTCGCAAATTGACTTCGATGCATCCGCATCGCGCTCGATACTCGGACTCCACGAGTTGTCGGATGATAGGAAGTTCAGCGCCCTCCACGTCAACGGAAAGAAAATCGATGACACCGGGAGCATTCAGCTCAGCTAAGGCCTTTGTGAGAGTAGTGAGCTGAATATCGATACGGGGAGCGCTTCTCGTGATGTTCTCGTGAACCGCGTCTATTTGAGTCGCGAGTCCTCCATAGAGCCCCGCATCAACGAACTGAGCCGCTCGTTCTTCACTGCCAATCCCCTTCATCAAGACATCTGCGCTGCGTCTCTTGAGCGCAGCCTCGTAGCGAGGATTTGCCTCAATCAGTCCTCCACGCCAGCCAAACTCGGCTTCGAGGTACAGAGTGTTGGAGAGCGTTGTGCCGTCATTCGCACCAATCTCCAGAAAATACCCCGGTCGAAACCTATTGACCAAGAGTGCGAATATATCCTGATTCAGTTGTGATGAAGACTCACCTGGGGGAAGCATCAACATCGCACGGAGGGCCTGGCTTGGCGTAACGACAAATAGATGTGGAAGTTGAAGGTAATCAATGCAGTACCGCAGTGCTGCACGTCGCAACGGAGAAGATTGGTTTATCAACGACAGGGCAGATGTTTTCACGACCGACTGAAATGACATGGATGACCTTCTGCTCGGCGAGCTGTCCACCGACGTAAAATGGCTACACGTAAGTCACGATTTCAGCAATCAATTGCCCATGATTCTTGAAAATTACGCCCTGGTTTCGATGGTCCAAGACTTGTGCAAGTTCCGCTTCTGAGTCCGCATGCCCAGCGCTCAATCTTGAACTGCCTTCAAGACGGTGTCGGGCGAGTAGTTACGGCCCTACATGGTGAACCTCCGCAGACGGGGTCAAACCCACCGCCATGATCAGCCTTCGACTTGCATAAACAAACCATGCTGTAGAGAAAGCGGACCCGACCAAAAGGCTGAGACAGATGGTAAGGGGATCGAGATGACCCAACTTTGCCAAAATCAGAGCAATCAGAGCATTTGACACCGACTGCAAGGTGTATCCAACGAAGGTCAAACGAACGCGCCCTATAGCTAGCAGATGATGATGAGGTGGCACCGCAATCAAACTAAGAAACGAACCGATGAGAACGATTCGGAAGCAGGGTGTCAATTCAGGTTTGAACGAATCGCGCAGCCAAAGCGGCAGTATCAGGGGCGCGGCTAGAATGAGTGCCAAATAGAAAGGCGTTCCAACGCCAGCGATCAACCGATACGAATTGCGGATCAATCCGGCCATTCGCGCTATATTGCCCGCTGCATACGCTCGACTGATGTCGGGTTGCAACGCTCTTAGAGCCGCGTCCAAAAGCGAGCGGATTCGAAAAGCAGACCCCCAGGCAATTTCAAAGATTGGTACACTCTGTATACCGGCGTAGCGAGATAGAAGCGCTCGATTGAGCGGCGTTAGCAAGAGCTGCATCGCATTGAGACCCAACACTCCGCTGCCGAAGGTAATTAGTTCTCGAGCGGTTTCCCTCTGAACTAACGACCATCGAAACGCGTGCATCGCTGCGTAGCGCCGGAGGAACAATATGGTCGCAAGTTGAACGGCCGCGGTTTCTAGCCAACTCCCAGCGATGAGGGAATACAATCCCCAGTCGCTAGCCATGAGTGACCAAGCCACCAGCAAGAATAGGAATCGCCCACCTGCCGTCAACGCGGATACGATGTCAGTACGTCCGACCCCCGCCAATGCAGCTTGGGAGATCTGAGCAAACACCGCGTAGCCTGAGAGAAATCCAACCCATGGAACCGCCTCAAGAGCCAACTGTGTTGAGGATACGCTCAAATCGAAGAATGAAATCAAGGGCCGGTTGAGGAACCAGACCATCAAGGAAATCACAACGCCAAGTGGTAGCGTAAAGGCATGTCCGCAGGCCACTGTCGCTTCAGCCTCGCGCGCGTCACCCAAACCTATGGATTCTGCGACACGCTTGGTAACGGCCGGTGCGAGTCCGATTCCACCCAATTGGCTCAACGTAAGTACGATCGAAACTGCCAGCCAAATTCCGTAGACCTCAAAGCCAAGGTAGTGGAGAGCTATTGGATAGAATACTAGCCCCACAGCCATGGAGATGATATTCGCGAGCCCGCTGAGTACCATATTGCGGCGAATCTGGGACCCAAGAGTCCGGCGAATGAGTCGGGCGAGCATGAAGGTATGTAGAGGTCTACTATGCTGACTGTCGGTCCATTTCCATTGGTCGCAGCGATAGCCCTCGAAGGTCACTATCCTAAGAGTAGTCGTCCCGCCAGAGCGCCACTTGCGTTCATGGCATCGCCCTCGTGTCCTGCCTCGGCAAGCGCAGGTTTTTCATTGCCAGAGACGGACCGAGTTCCCGAAGAGGCTGCGCAGATGAGCCTTCGCGATGAGCAAGGACCCCATTCCACCAACTCAGGGAGGATCGCCGCTGTAGCGAAGGCTTCTTCACTTGGATTGGTGCAGCGGACCGGATAGGTTCTGCCGATGAAGGTTGTCTTTTACTGGTCGGGTCTGCCGCACTACGCACAGGCTTGTCTCAGGGAACTCTCCACACGACCGGGGGTGGAGTTGAAGGTCTATTCTCTCGACTCCCCTCCCAGCTTTTTCACGACACAACTTGTGGATTTTGAAGTGGTCGATGTGACTACGCCTGGCGCATTGGAGAAACACGCGGATTCTGTGCTTGCGAATCAGGACGTAGTCGTGTGCTCGGGTTGGATGTATCCGGAATTGTTGCGAGCAATCGGCAGAGTGCGCAAGCGTCAGGACTTGCTGACGATTTGCATGGCGGATACTCCTTGGAAGTCGGAACTCCGGCAGCAGGTACGAGCCGTCTTGGGGCGGACCAAGATTCGCGGGCTATTCGATGCGATCTGGATCGCGAGCGCCCGGGGGATCCCTTTGGCCCACCAACTGGGCTTTCACGGCCGAGCGCTGTGGCAGGGTCTGTATTGTGCCGACACCAAAAGCTGGCTCGCGGTGCCCCGAGTGGTCGATTCGGAGGGCGGCAGGTCCTTCGCCTTCCTTGGTAGACTTGAACCCGAAAAGGGGGTTGACGTACTGGTGGAGGCGTACAGGAGTTATCGTGATTCGACTGAGCATCCCTGGACCTTGAAGATCATAGGAGATGGTAGCCAGTGCACCCTGAAGGATGTGGGGACAGAGGGAATCCAATGGTTGGGCGCGCTCAACCCGGAAGCCGCGCGGCCAATATTGGCCGGAGCATCCTGCTTCGTGCTGCCGAGTATCTACGAGCCATGGGGAGTGGTGGTGCATGAGGCCGCGTGTTTGGGGCTTCCTCTCATTCTGAGTGAAGCCGTGGGTGCAGCCTCTGAACTGCTCCGAGACGGGTACAACGGGCGCCTCGTAGAAAGCCGCTCTGCCAACCATCTAGCGGCCGCGTTCAAGTGGGTATCTGAACATCGCCGTTTGGACGCCTTAGGTGCTGGCTCACGAGCCTTTGGCGAATCGATGACTGTAGAAAATTGGGCCGACATGTTCATCACTAGGGTTGCTGACCTGAAAACAGGCATCATTTGAGCTTGTTTGTGTCGTGGCGCACTGGCATGCCCTGATTGTGGAGTGAATCCTACGCTGTTATGAGTCGACCATGAGACTCGAGAGGAGCTTGTGGATCGCATTCCTGGTCCCCACGCTAGTTCCTGAATTGGGAGCTGGAGTCACCTTGGGCGAGGCTCTGGCGATCGTGTCAAACCTCTCTGCAGGAGCGATGCTGGCATTGAACTACACGCGTGCTGCAAAGTTACCTACGGCGATGTGGCTGATGGTTTCGTATTTAGCGCTCAGCCTTGTGGGGTTGCTCCATGACCCGATTGAGTATTTCTCAGCCTACTTTGCGGGCGGCCTTGCCTTCACGATCGCCTTTGCCGTCGGGAGCTGCGCTCCGAATCGTCTTCATGGGTCCATCGTCAAGTGGCTGTTCTTGCTCTTGATAGTAGGCGCGCTCTTGGACATTGCCCTCGACCTTAATGGCTACAGTGTCGCGCCTCAACGGCCGTTGCCTGGGTGGCAGGAGGGAGCGCGCGGCCGGACCACAAGTCAAAGCAACAACGGGGTGTATTTGGCCACCCTCATGGCCTTTATGGTCGTTGCTACCACAGAGATGAAGTGGCGGCTTCTTGGTGCTTGTGCCCTACTTGTTGTTTTCTATCACGTGGTGGTGTTTGGTCAGGGCCGGGGTTCAACCAGCATGGCTCTTGTTGGGATGATGATTGTTTTCTTGCGGGAAGTTCGCTCAATGCCAGCCTTGCTTCTGGTGTTCGGTCCGTTTCTTGCCGCCTTGCTGGGTGGATTTTTCGATGAAGCGATGGCTCCATTTCTGCGTCGTACGGAGATCGAGAGTTTGTCGGAGGTCGATCGACTTCATCACGCGCAGGTAGGCGAGATGCTCGTGAGAAGTATGAGCGCTGATGAAGTGCTTTTCGGCGTAGACTACAGAAAGATTCTGGTTGCCAACGATGGCCTGGGCATACACAATGCTTTCTTTGACACGGCGACGCGTTTTGGCCTGATTGCGGCCGTGCCCTGGTTCGTCTTCAATGGGATATCGTTGTTCAACGCTGGCACGGTGTTGCTCCGGCGACGGATCGAGCGTGAGCAAGTGGTGGCGGCGGCCGTGGTTGTCCAAATGTTCGGCATTTTGGTAGCAAGTAGTATTTTTGTCAATTGGCGCAGCTGCCTGGTCCCTGGCATATGTACGGGGCTGGTGCTGCGAGCGTTCCAGGCGGAGGATCGGGTGTGGAGCCACTCTTGAGCATCATCATTCCGAGCTTCAATGCGGTGCGCTATGTGGACGAATGCTTGAGTTCCGTGGCCTCGCAATTCGGAGACGATGTGGAGGTCATTGTTCAAGATGGCGGGAGTACTGATGGGACAGCGGAGGTCTTTGAGCGCTATCGATCCATTCTTTCGAGCGTCGAGATTGGCCCAGATCATGGTCAGTCGGATGCGATTGACCGTGGGATTCAGCTAGCACGCGGGCGGTTTCTTACGTGGCTCAACGCCGACGACATCTTGATGCCTGGCACCTTGGCTGCGCTGCGAAAAGCTACGCGCTCTCAACCGGTGGTGGACTGGTGGGTGGGCGATACCGTGGTCCTGGACAGCGACAGTCTGGTGAAGTCGGCCACCCGAGCCGGCAGTCTGGTCAATTGGGGAGGCTTTCGATTTGCGTGTGTCTACGGCCCGTCCAGCTTTTTTACTAAGCATATGTATCAAACGGTGGGTGGACTTGACCTTTCGTTTCACTACATGATGGACACTGAGCTGTGGAGTCGATTTGCAACCCAGGGCTATCGCTTTCAGGGCCTGGGCCACTATGCGTGGGGGTTTCGACAACACGAGGGCAGCAAGACGACTGCCCGAATGTTTTCCGATGAGGAATACGATGTCTTTGCTCCATCCCAATACCGACAGAATGCCGAGCGCTTGGAGTGTTATTTGCGGCATGGGATAACCGGAGGCGGGCGGCGGGAGGCGGTCGCCATGGCCTACGCCAAGGCAGCGCGTGCGCTGGACTTTTCCCTGGCCTTGCAAGTCCTGGACGGTCGCATCAATCAAGGCCGCCATTGGAGCGCATTCAGACGATGGCTGTAGACGTACGCATCGCCCACCGATTCAACGCCTTCCGTCGCATGATCTTGAAGGTTGCGACCAGTCTCAATGAGATCGACGTGTACGCTCGGCGCTTGCAATCCCTTGACCAGTTGACGCCAAAAGAGCTAGCGGTCTACGTCACGCGACGGCGCCAGGCTTTGTTGTTCTTCGCCACACAGAACGATCCCGCGCTTCGTAACTGGAAGGACGCCCATCCTGGCGAGGCTCGCTTCTGCACTGAGCTGGGCTGGGCATCCATCCCAACTAGCGAGCTGTCTCAAAGTTCGGCGCCACTCACCGTTGCACAACAAGCCAATGCAATGAGGGTGCTCAGTTGGTGGTCCAAAGGTGAACAACATGACATCACGAGTCCTCGACAAGTCACGCGCCGCGTCAAGCACGTTGGGCAACCTGCGGATCTGATAAAGTTTGGAGCGCAGGACCGTGACCGATTGACCGAGATCTCATGTCTGAGCCTGGGTGAGGGGCGAATACTTGCAGCACCATGCCCGGAATGGGGCGAGTATCACTTTCTTTCGGACGTCTTCTTCATTGAATCACACGTCTCCGAAGACTCGGGGCGCGAAGAACAGTACTTGACCGACCTGGACTCACGCACTGAGCTACTTGTCCGCAAGCGTCTGCTGATGAAGGTTGTTTTCAAGGTCGAAGCGTGCGCTTGCGGCCGACCTTTTCCGATCATTGATCCGTGCCATTGAAATCGAAGATGGGCTCGCGTGCCTTCTCGGGCCAACAACCATGGGGTCATCAAGAAACCATGCGGGCATGAGGAAGCAACGCGGTCATCAAGACCGAGTCCGTGTCTCGTCGGAGCTACTCTTGCTGCCATAGGTACCGTATGCCCCGTACCCATAACGTCCCCCGTAGCGATACCCGTATCCACCCCGCTTATCGCTCAGCCCATTGAGGACTGACCCGATGATTCGTCCACCGACGTCCGTGATGGCGCGCACGGCACGTTGGGTGCTGCCCAACTCAGTGCGCAGAGCGCGAACGACCAGCACGGTGCCATCTACCAGGGTGGAAATGATCGCGGCATCAGTGACGACCAACGGAGGGCTGTCGAGGATGACCAGGTCGTACTTGCTGGACAGTTGGTCGAGCAATTTACGGAATACCTGACTGTGGAGGAGTTCGGCGGGATTTGGTGGGAGGGGGCCGGCGTGCATCACCGAAAGATTGGGGATCTCGGTGGTCAGGAGATCTAAGCCGTCCGCCACGCCCTTGAGTAGGGAGCCGGAGACCGTTGCGTTGCCCACAGTTTCAGAAAAGACACTGTTCAACCGCGGCTTGCGTAGGTCGCAATCGACCAGCAGCACGCGCTGTCCGGTCTGAGCCATGGTGATGCCCAGGTAACACGCTATGGTCGTCTTGCCTTCGGCTGGCTCTGCACTCGTCACCAGGAGCCGCTTGAAGGGCTTGTCGGGCGACATGAACAGCAAGTTGGTGCGGATGTTACGGACGGCTTCGGCAAGTGCACCGGCAGGATCTTGCATCGGCACCAATTCCAAGGCGTCCTCAGGCCGCACTTTGGTTCTGCGTTGCTTGCCTCTGTTGGCGCGGGTCGTGTGTCCAACTTCAGGGATGACACCTAGAGAAGTGAGGCCAAGCCGCGCTTCGAGGTCGTGTGCGGAGCGGACGGAGCTATCGGAGTGTTCACGTAAGAACCCGGCTCCAACGCCCAGGGCGAGTCCGGCGAGCAGTCCAACCGCGGCAATGAGCGCCATCCGGGGTTTGACCGGCCCATCGACGGCTTCCGCCCGTGCGAGGACCTTGAGGTTGTTGACCCGCAGCATCTGGGTTAGGTTGGCCTCTTTGCTGCGTTCCAGGACGAGCGAATACAGTTTCTCGTTGTTGTCCTTAGTCCGCTTGAGGCGCGTGTACTCAATCTCCATGAGATTGAGCTCCAGCGCCTTGTCCTCGGCCGTCTTGAGTAGACCTGATAGGCCACCCTCCTCCTGCTTGAGCGCAGCGACCTCTTGCTCCACCCCGGTGACGATGTTGTGCACTTCAGTGCGAATGGCCTCCACCGTGATGGCGAGGCGCGCCGCGGCAGCGAGCATCTCTGGATGTTGCTCACCTTTGCCAGCTCCGCGCAGCGCCGTCACCTCACGCAGCGCATTGGTGTAGTCTGAGCGCAGGTGCTCCAGCTCAGCGCTGACGAGAAGTTCAGTCTGAGGGATAGAATTGGGGTTCTCCGCGTTGATTTTTTGGAGCTGGCTAAGGCGGGCTGCGGCCGTTTGGATCTTGGTGCGTGCTTGGGTGCGTGCCATGGTCAAACTCTGCATTTCGCTGAGCAGGACGTTGGCTTGGTCTTGCAGGCCGATGGTGGGGATTTGCTTATCGAGCTTGTACTTGTGGAGCGCTATTTCACTCGATCCCAATTCCTTGCGCAGTGTGTCCAGTTGCTCATCGAGCCAGGTTGCCGCGGCCGACGTTGATTGAACCGACTGATTGAGGTTGTTCTCGATGTAGGCTTGCACCAGCCTATCCAAGATGCGCACAGCACGCGCCTTGTCCGCATCTTCATAGCTGAGTTCCACCAACCGGCTTTCTTTGACGGGCGAGACCGTGAGGCGTCGACGCACGATATCTGCCGCCCGTTCCGGAGTGAGTGTCACAATCTTTGCTGGAGGCTCGTCCGTCGTGTTGGCGATGAACTTACGATCGCGATCCAGCCCCAACGCGCGCACAGTGGTGAGTGCGATCGGCTTGGAGGCGACGATGCGGTGCTGGGTGTTGTAGTACTCCTGCGAAGCCCAGTAACTAGCAGCCCCCACTTCAGCGACATTTTCGATCCCCTGGCCCAGCGGTGTGGGTGGCTTGGGATCAATTTGGATCGTAGCCGTCGCCTGATAAATCTTTCGCTGCGAAAGGCCAAAGGCGACCGTTCCAATCAAGACCGCCAAGGTGATCGACAAGCTCAGCCACAGCTGCTTGCGCACTGCAGCTATGAAGGTGCGCAGCCCAGCCTGGCTGGAGCCATGCTTTCTGTCGGCAGTGGATGGCAGAGCGGAGGGGAAATTCGAGTGCATTTTTCTGGCTATTGGTCCGGTTCAAGCCCGAATGACCGTACCCTGGTAGAAACGATACGTCTGTTCCAATCCCTCAGCCAGCGCCGTCCGGGCCACAAAACCCAGCTGCTCGCTCGCCCGAGAGACGTCCAAGCGCCGGCGGGGCTGCCCGTTGGGCTTAGTGATGTCCCAAGTGATTTTCCCTGCATAGCCGATCAAGGCACCGATCTGCTGTGCCAGGTCCGCGATGGAGATTTCATGTCCCGAGCCCAAGTTGAGGGGCGCGCTGGACTCATAACTCTCGGCACAGCGTAGCAAAGCTTCGGCGCAGTCTTCCACGTAGAAAAACTCGCGGGTGGGCGAGCCGTCACCCCAAAGCACCACTTCGGCTTGCTGGTCTGCCTTGGCCTGGTGAAACTTGCGGATCATGGCGGGGATGACGTGACTGGAATTGAGATCGAAGTTGTCGCGTGGACCGTACAAGTTGACCGGATAAACCACGCAACTGTTGAAGCCGTGTTGCTCGCGATAGGCGGCTGACTGCACGGAAAGCGCCTTTTTGGCGATGCCGTACGGCGCATTGGTCTCCTCGGGATATCCGTTCCAAATGTCGGCCTCCTTGAAGGGGATGGGGCAGAATTTGGGGTACGCGCAGATTGTGCCAGCCGCTACTAGCTTCTCAACGCCCGCTTTCCAGCTTTCATGAATGAGCTGCACGCCCATCATGAGGTTTTCATAGAAGAAGGTGGCTGGATTGTCCCGATTGGCGCCAATTCCACCCACGCGCGCCGCCAAGTGAATCACGATGTGAGGGCGCGTGTCGCGGAGCAAGCGCTGAACATCCTCACCTCGGACCAAATCATATTCTTTGGAACGAGGAGAAAAAATCTCCTTGGCGCCCCGTCGCTTCAGCGACTCGACCACAAAACTCCCCAGGAAACCGGCACCTCCGGTCACCAAGACCCGCTTGCTCGACCACTCCATCCTGATACTTTCCCTTTCTCAGCTCACGTCCGCGTCGCGCGCAGCGAGTTCGCGTTTGGCTAGGCGCAGGTCGGAATCCACCATCATTTTGACCAACTCGTCGAACCCCACTTTGGGCTCCCAGCCCAAAATACGTCGCGCTTTGGCCGCGTCGCCCAACAACAGATCGACCTCGGCCGGACGCTCATAACGCGGGTCGTGCTCCACGTATTTGGTGTAGTCGAGGTTCAGGTAGCCAAACGTCTTTTCCAAGAACTCTCGCACGCTGTGGGTTTCCCCCGTGGCGAGCACGAAGTCGTCGGGTTGCTCCGCTTGGAGCATGCGCCACATGCCTTCTACATAGTCGCCGGCGAACCCCCAATCGCGCTTGGCGTCCAGGTTGCCCAAGAAGAGCTGCTTTTGCAGGCCAATTTTGATGCGACCGGCCGCGCGGGTGATCTTGCGGGTCACAAATGTCTCACCTCGCCGCGGGCTCTCATGGTTGAAGAGGATCCCATTGACGGCGAACATCCCATAGCTCTCCCGATAGTTTTGGGTGATGTAGAAGGAGTACGCCTTGGCAGCAGCGTACGGGCTCCGGGGATAAAACGGGGTCGTCTCCTTCTGAGGAGTCTCCACCACCTTGCCATAGAGTTCACTGCTGGACGCTTGGTAGAACCGGGCCTTGATGCCCTGATGGCGAAGGGCCTCCAGGATCCGCGTCGTGCCGAGCCCCGTGACGTCGCCGGTGTACTCCGGCACATCGAAACTGACCCGAACGTGGCTTTGTGCCCCCAGGTTGTAGACCTCGTCCGGACCAATGTCGCCCACTAGGCGCTCGACGCTGGCGCTGTCGCTGAGGTCCCCATAGCGGAGCTTGAGACGCACGCCGCGATCATGAGGATCTTGATAGATGGAGCTGAGACGGTCAGTGTTGAAGGAGGAGGAACGCCGAATCAAGCCCCACACCTCGTACCCCTTTTCAAGCAGCAGTTCGGCCAAATAGGAACCATCCTGCCCAGTAATGCCAGTGATGAGTGCGCGTTTCACTCTGCCCCTTCCTCAAGTTTCCGTTGAATGTGGACGAGCCTGGCAGTCGGGACACAGGCAAGTCAAGGCGTTTTTCAGGTCAAACCTCGTTCGACATTTGTCATTTGTACTACGCCTCTCTAGCGTACCCGTTGTGCAACGTGTGTCGGGGAGTGGTCAGCCTAGCCACCGGGTGAAGGCGAAGGGACCGTGGAGCGCTGTTTCCGCACTTGGATTGTTCCTGCTGGTGGCGAGTCTGTGGTGGGGTTCTTCTCAGCGCATCGCGGTCCTCAGCATGAGCGCAGTCCTGCTGGTGATGGTGTCCATTTTCTATCAGCGCCGATCACAAGGTCTCGGTGTTCTTGATGGGACTCTCCTCGGATGCGCAGTCTGGACACTTCTCAGCGTGGTTCCGCTGCCCAGCGCTTTTGTTGAAGTGCTTTCACCCAGCGGCGCCGCCTGGTGGTCCCGTTCTGCCTCCTTCTTCGATCAAGCTAAGATCAGCTGGGTAACGCTGGCGTTGGATCCGGGGGCCGCGTGGCTGGAAGCGCTTAAGTGGACTGGTTACGGGGCCGTCGCGTGGCTCGCTGCGCTAACCACGCGTGAGCGAGGGCTCAATGCTGTACTCGCTGTTGTATTCATGGTGTCCGTTGTCTTGGCCTTCGCGTCACTGGGGATGGCCCTGCTGCACGGAAACCTAGGATGGCTGATCGCAGGCCTCGATGATCCCAATCAAGTTCATCGTTCACCTTTGGTGAACCCCAACAATCTGTCCGGGTTTTTGAACTTGGGTGGCTTCTGTGGAGTCGGGCTTGTGGTGTCGCGACGACCACCTATCTCGAAGAGCGTCCTGGTCCTTGGGGTCTGTCTCGTCTTCGCATCAAGCATATGGTCGGGCTCCCGGGGTGGTGTTGCCGTGCTCGTCCTGATGCTCTTCGTACTCAGCTTGTGGTGGTTCACTCGTTGGGTTCCAGGAAGTGGTCCCGAAGCCCGACGCAAATGGGCTCCCGCGTTGATGCTCATCCCTGGTGTGCTAGCGCTGGCGTGGCTGGGGGCCACTTCGGCGCTCTATCGCGAACTATTGGACGATGACTTGGACAAGCTACAGATGATTCCTCATCTGTGGCCAACCCTTGCTGACTATTGGCTCACAGGGACAGGGCGGGGGGGATTTGAATCGGTTTCCCGGCTCTACCTGGCCCTCGGCTCCAATGTTGTTTTTCGCTACGTCGAGAACTTCTTGATGAGCTGGTTGGTTGAATGGGGCCTGCCTTTTGGCGCCCTGCTGATCGCGGGCCTTGCCTTTGTACTGCGACCCCAATTTCTGCGCATCCGACGAGCCGCGCCGGCGCAGGCCACCTACTTGGGAGTCTTGGCGGTCGTTGCACAGAACCTGCTCGATCTCGGTTTGGAACTATTCAGTCTCACGGCCGCCGCCGTTGCTGTGCTCGCGGCCCTCATCGCTTCAAGGCACAGCCGCGACCAGCTGCTTGCTGCTGAGGTCGCTCCTACCAAGCGTTGGCTGGTGGGAAGTGCAATCGCGTTGATGTGGACGGTCCTGATCGGGGCGGCGGTCACCGGTCCCGACGCGTACATTGCCCGCCAGGTGCTCAGTCAGCGCTGGTCGTCAGCGGAGCGGCGTTCGGACGCGTTGCAGTTTCTGATCCCGGCGATCAAACACGACGTGTTTCGGCGGCCCGCCGACCCTTATCCGTACATGATCGGTGCGCTGGCTGCGCAAGTGAGCCAAAAGCCCATGTTGCGTTGGGCAGCGGCAGCGCTTGAACGTGCTCCGCAAAGTGGACGCGTCAACTTGTTGGTGGCCCTCAGCCTTGCCCAGCTCGGCGCACACGGTCAGGCAGTGTTTCACCTCGTTGAGGCGGTGCGTTTCGACTTCACGCTTGCGGCGCAAGCTGGTCAAATAGCAACTGGGTTGGGTGAAGATGCTGCGTTTTTTGCGAAAAATGTGGCGCAAGGTGAGGCGGGGGCGCGGGTGCTGCTCAACATCGGTGTGCGTGGAACAGGACCGGAACAACGTGCTGAGCGGCTGATCCTGTCGGAACGCGCCGTTGCCCTGGCTCCCAACTTTGTTCCCGCTCTCACGCGCCTGGCGGGCGCCATCTTGGAGGAGGTCGCTGCGACCAAGCAATTGTGCCAAGCGTCCGGATCGTCCGCCTGCGGCTCCCTCACGAGTGCGTTGAAGGGACAGCTGAATCGTCTTGGAGGGGTGGTGGAGCGTCTTGCTCCCTTTGACCCCTGTGAAACCGTGCAGTTGAAGGCGCGCATCGTCGCGTTGGACAAGGAGCCAGCGGCCGCGTTGGCGGTGTTGGATGCTTGCGAGCTCTGTCCTCGACCAGGAGCCTGTCTGCACACGGGGGTGTTGCTCGCACAAAGCGCTGACCGTGAGACGCGGGGCAGTTGGGAGGATCGGTTCCTGGCGGCATCCTGTGATGATCCCCAGGCTTGTGGTGGCTCAGAATACTGGGTCGGTCAGTTGTCTGAACACCGCGGTGATTGGGCGAGCGCACGCTTGCATTATGCTCGCGCAGCTGAATTGGCGATGAAGGGAGAGTACTGGATGACCGTAGCCCGCATGGCCATCAAGAGTGGCCAGCTGATTGACGCCGAACACGCGTACCGACAGGGCGCTTTGCTGGGCGTCGAAAGTCCAGAAATCGCGGCAGCCCTCACCCAGATGAGGCAAGATTCGCTGCGGAAACTCATTGCTCAGTAGGGCTGCTCAGTAGAAAAAAAGGCCACACGAAACGGCTGCCCCCGTGAGCGCGATTGTGTTAGCGAATGCCCTCGTTCACCATGACCGGGGTTACTTTGACGTATGCAGTTTTGGGTTTGGGCCAAGTGGGTCTGCCCCTGGCTACGGCCTTGGCTGCGCGCTGCTCCACGCTGGGCATCGACCTTGACCCGCGACGCCTGGACGAATTGCGGCGTGCCGATGTGCCCTTCGAGGTGAGCTCGGATGCGGCATCGCTGGCGCTCGCGGACGTCATTTTTGTGACGCTGCCTTCTGGTTCTGAAGACACCACACGGTTTCAAGAATCGACCCTGTTTTTGGGCTGTCAGATGATCGCGCGCCACCTCCGGCCTGGGTCCACGCTCATCTTTGAATCGACGGTCTATCCTGGCGCTACTGAGGAGCTGTGCATTCCGACCATCGAAGCTGTTTCTGAACTCAAATGGCAAAAAGACTTCTTTGTGGCGTACAGCCCGGAGCGCATCAACCCGGGTGATCATGAACACACATTGCAAACCATCCCCAAGCTGGTCGCGGCAGATTGCGCCGAAACACTGGAGCGCGTCGCGGCCATCTACGAGTCAATCGTCCCCGCTGGGGTGCACCGCATGAGCCGTATTCGTGCAGCTGAACTCAGCAAAGTGCTAGAAAACGTGCAGCGGGACGTCAACATCGCGCTCATGAACGAGCTGAGCATGATGGCTCAGGGTCTCGCGCTCGACTCTGCCGAGATCATTGATGCGGCGGCGACCAAATGGAATTTTCTGCCGTTTCGACCGGGATTGGTAGGAGGTGCGTGCTTGGGCTTGGCCAGTCACTTGTGGGCCCACACTCATCGCCGGTTGGGGCTTGGGGCAAGTGTGGTCGTACCCAGCAGGCACATCAACGAGGGGGTGGTCGACTTCGTGGCGCACGAGGTGCTGCGTTTGCTCTCCGAGCACAAGGTCGACTGCGCCTCAGCGCGCGTGGTCCAGCTTGGGGCGTCCTTCAAGGCTGATGTGCCGAGCATCGTGGAGTCAAAGAGCGTGGAGCTTGCACGGGTCATGGGTCAGCGGGGGATGCATGTGTGGGTGTACGACCCGGTGGCGGATTTTTCACGCTGTGCAGCGCCCCCCTTTGAGGTGTGTACGTCCGCTGCTGAGCTTCCGGAGCAGTGGGATGTGCTGATCTTGGCCGTGGCTCATCGCTCGATTACGGAGCGGTCTCTTTCAGCGTGGTGCACGCAGCTCCGCGCCGGTGGCTTGGTGGTGGACTTGACTCAGCGTTGGGACGCGGCAGAGGTGAGGCGCCTGGGTTACCGTTTTTGGCGGCTTTGAGGCGACGCGATTCAACGCCGCTGAAGAGCATGGATCAGCTCCGTCGCTGGGCGCGCGTCCGCGATACCCGGCCCTCGTCCTTGAAGTATTTCTTGATACACGCGCGCGTGGAGATCAGAAAAAGATGGGGACAAGTCCACGGGAAGTCCATTGACCATGAGCGTACGGTGCGCGGACCTGTGGCTGGAGGAGTCGGTTGAGGTCGGCAAAAGAGCGCTGTCCACGGACAGCTCCCAGCTGACATCGGCCTTGGCCAAGGTGAGCTCCCCGCGCTGGGTCGACGGGGAGTCGTCCACTACGAGCGAGGAGCTCACAGGCCCAAAAATCCAGCACAATAGGTCGAAGAAGTGGAACCCAATGTTCATGGCTAGGCCGCCTGAACGTGCTGGATCACCCTTCCAAGACACATGGTACCAGGGGCCACGGGGTGTGATGTACTTGAGAGCTACCTGCGCCCGTGGCTCCGCATTCGATGCAAAGCGCTGCTTGAGTGCGATGACTTGAGGCAGCAGGCGCAGCTGCAGCACGACGTAAACGCGTCGATCATACTCGTGCTCGAGCTCGGCGAGTGAGTCCAGGTTCCAGGGGGAAATGACGAGCGGCTTTTCGCAAATAGCATGGGCATGATTGCGCAGTGCCAGCCGCACGTGGGCGTCATGCAAGTAGTTGGGGGAGCATACCGACACACAATCCACCCGCTGCCCGCCGTTTGCCCGGCGCTGCTTGTCCAAGAAGCGGTCAAAACGTTCAATTTCTGTAAAGAACTCGGTCCGGGGAAAATAACGGTCGAGCACGCCGACGGAATCATGAGGGTCGACCGCGGCGACGAGGTGCCCTCCGACGGATTGAATGGCTTCCAGATGCCGCGGGGCCACGAATCCGGCACAACCGATCAGCGCAAAGTTCTTCATGGCCCCGCGCTTCATACCGGCTGCCCCAGAGGGGAGCGAGCGCTTTTACGAACAAATGTCCCTGCGCTAGAGTCGAGACCGGGCCGACCACTTTTGCCCGCGTTACCTCAAGTGTCCAGCGACCTCGTTCCCCCAGATCCCGCGCCTTTGGCTGCGAGCTACGTCCACCCTACGGCCGCGGTTGATCCGGAAGTGCAGCTCGGACCGGGCTGCAAGGTCTGGCACTATTGCCACGTTTCTTCAGGGGCCGTGCTAGGCGCAGGCTGTAGCTTGGGCCAAAATGTTTACGTGGGGCCCGGGGTGCGCGTGGGAGCCGGGGTAAAGGTCCAAAATAACGTTTCGATCTACAGCGGCGTCACGCTCGAAGACGACGTGTTCATCGGACCTAGTGTGGTGTTCACCAACGTCAAGTATCCGCGGGCTTTCGTCGATCAACGTCGCATGTTCAAAGAGACGCGAGTACAGCGGGGTGCAACCATCGGTGCCAACGCCACCATCAATTGCGGGGTGACGCTTGGTGAGTACTGCCTGGTGGGCGCGGGTACTGTGGTCACGAGTGATGTGCCTGCGTTTGCACTGGTGGTGGGCAACCCCGGGCGTGTGGTGGGGAGGGTAGACGAGACGGGCACTCCTCAAGAGGACGCGCCTCTTCCAGACGCCACTGTCAAAATGCTCGATTTGGTGCGTGAAAACGCCCCGATCGCGGAAGAACTCAAGTGCGCCGCGGACCGCGTCCTTTCGTCCGGGAGCTACGTGCTCGGGCGGGCCGTGGAGGACTTCGAGTCAGCGTGTGCATCCTACTTCGGTGTGGAGCACGCCGTCGGAGTCTCCAGCGGCAGTGATGCCCTTGTGATGGCACTCTCCTGCGCTGGAGTCGGTCCGGGTGACGAGGTGATCACGTCGTCTTTTTCGTTTATCTCTGGGGTAGAGGCCATTCTGCGACTCGGCGCCGTTCCACGCTTCGTGGATGTCGCTCTGGACAACTATCACTTGAGGGTAGATGAGATCTTGTCCCGTGTGACCGCGCGCACCAAGGCGGTCGTCCCTGTGCACTTGTTTGGACAAGCGGTCGACTTGAGCCCGGTGCGGAGCAAACTCGAGGCGCTCGGTATCGCCGTGGTTGAGGACGCTGCACAGGCCTTTGGGGCCCAAGGCGACGCGGGACCCGTGGGGCGAGCTGGAACGTTTGCCTGTTTTTCCTTCTTTCCTTCCAAGAATCTAGGGGGTTTTGGCGACGGCGGCTTGGTCACGACCGGTGACCCGGAGCGCGCGGCGCGGCTGCGGCAATTGCGTCAACACGGCGCTCCGCGCAAGTATCACCACGTGCAGTTGGGGGGGAACTTCAGGTTGGACGCCATGCAGGCGGCGCTGCTTGCCGTCAAACTGCCACGCTTGCCTGAGCTGCTGGCTGCACGACGCGCCCACGCCGAGACGTATTTGGCCCAGCTCGGCGAGTGGGATTGGGAACCGGATGAGCTGCTCTTGCCCCAGCCCGGCGCGCTCGGGCACACCTACAATCAGTTCGTCATTGCGACCAACCAGCGGGACCCGTTGCAGCAGTACTTGCGCGACCAGGGCGTCGAAACGGCCATTTACTACCCTGAGCCGCTGCACGTGCAACCCGTGCTCGGAGCGCATGCGCTCGCGCGGGGGAGCTTGCCCGAGAGCGAACTGGCCAGTCAGCGGGTGCTCGCTTTGCCGGTGCATCCCGCTTTGGCTCGCTCGGAGGTAGAACGCGGTATCCAGGCAATCTTGCGATTTTTTGGCCGAAGTTCGACAGCGGGGAGGGGATGCGACTCGTAGCATTGTGCGCCAGTCCGCGGTTCGTGCCGTTCTTGTTGCCGATTTGGCAATTCATGCATGAAGCTGGCCATGAGACACACATCGTGTGTGGGCGGGACGTCGAGGGGAGCCTGGCCGATGGCGTCGCACCTCATCAGCTGCACATGGTCGACATTCAGCGACCCATCACGCCGTTTGCGGATGTGGGCTGCTTGCTGCAGTTGCAGCGCCTGCTGCGCAGGCTGCGCCCCCAGGTCGTGCACGCGCACGGACCCAAAGCGGGTTTGCTCGGCATGCTCAGCGCGCGCGCGGCGGGTGTACCAGGGACCATTTATTCGATCCATGGACTGCGCCATGAGACGCTCTCTGGGGCCAGGCTTCAGATCGTGAAGAACCTGGAGTCGCTCTCGTGTCGGCTTGCCCAGCGCGTGCTGTGTGTCAGCCAGTCCGTGCGCTCGCGTGCGATGAGCGAGCTGGGGGTGCCAGAGAGCAAGGTCCAGGTTCTTTTGCAGGGCAGCGCCGCAGGTGTGGACGCTGCATCCCATTTTGAACCGACCACTCAGCGGGCAGCGGGCCTGGCCCTCAAGCAAGCGCTCGGTATCGCTGACACAGCGCCTGTACTGGGTTACGTGGGACGCATGGCGCGCGACAAGGGCCTGACCGATCTCGTCGCCGCGTGGCAGATGGTCAAGGCGCACAGCCCCCTGGCTCAGTTGATATTGGCGGGGGCGCCAGACGCGACCGATCCGGTCGATATGCATGAACTCCTGGGGCAGCGTGACGTTCATTGGCTGGGCCATCTCAAGGATCCGGCGCCGGTCTACGCTGCGCTCGACCTGTTGGTGTTGCCCACCTACCGCGAAGGTTTACCCCAGGTGCTCTTGGAAGCTGCGGCCATGGAGGTCCCGGTTGTGGCCACTCGCGTGACCGGTTGCGTCGACGCGGTGCTGGACCAAACTACAGGAGTGCTCGTGCCGGCGCGTGAGCCCGAACAGCTCGCTCGTGCCATGGTGACGTTGCTTGATGACCCCGCGCGACGAAAAACCATGGGCTCACTTGCGCGCGAGCGGGCGCTCAGGGAGTTCGCTATCGACCCCATCGCCCGAGCGACCTTGCACCTCTATGAAGAACTCACCGCCTGTCCACAATGACTGGCGGGCTGCCGGAGCGCGTGATCAGGCTCGCATTTCGAGCAGCTCCGCCCCCAGCAGGTCGAGCGCGGCGCGCGGCGCGACTTCCACCAGGAAACCCCGCTTGCCTCCATTGATGAACATGCGGGGCAGCTCGACGATGGTGAGCTGCGCGTAAACGGGCATGACCTTCTTGGTGCCAAAGGGCGAGGTGCCGCCCACCTGATAACCACTATGACGGTCCGCGACGACCGGCGCACAAGGAGTGATGGCCTTGGCCCCAAGATGTCGAGCCAAGTTCTTGGTGGAGACCTCACAATCCCCGTGCATCAACGCGATGAGGGGATGCTTCTGCTCGTCCTCCAAGATCAACGTCTTGATCACTTCGTGCTCATCCACGCCCAATTCACGGGCGCTCACCTTGGTGCCCCCCCGTTCCTCGTAGGCGTACAGACGCGGCATGTAGGGGATGCCCGCCGCGCGCAAGGCGCGGATGGCGGTGGTCACTGGGTACTGGGGCTTGACCATGGGCGTAGTGGCGTATCTCGTCGTGGTTGGTGTGAGGACAACAGCGGCTGCGGCGAGCCAAGTCAATCTGTGTGTGTGCCGCAGACGGTATTGCGCCTCGGATCGCAGTGCGTCGTGGACCGCAGTGCGCCTTTTGCCGCGGTGCTCGCTTCCGAGCCGTGGCGTGCGCCGGGCTGGGGTTGCCGCTGGTTTCGGCCGGTGGTTTGTGTGCGGATCATGCTAGGGTACAGCGCATGGATGGCACATTGACTCTGGTCGGCATGTTGGATTCACCGTTCGTGCGGCGCGTCGCGGTCACCCTGCGGCGCTACGAGTTTGCTTATGAAAACTTGCCCCTCATGACCGTCGGTCAAGCGGAGCAGTTTGCTGCCTATTCGCCCCTCAAGCGTGCGCCCACGCTCATTTTGCCCTCGGGGGAAGCCCTGTTTGATAGCCAACTCATCTTGGACCACCTAGATGAGCTGGTGGCTCCAGGACACTCGCTCATGCCCGTTGCCAGTGAAGAGCGACTGCGCTGTCGGCAGGTGCTCGGGATTGCGGCGGGGATCGCCGACAAGTCGGTGAGCGGGGTTTACGAGAAGGCGTTTCACGGTGCAGAGCAACGCAGCCAGCGCTTGTTGCTCCGGATCCGCGGTCAGCTGACCGACTCGTTGACGTGGTTGGAGCAACGGGCTCCCCAGTCTGAGTTTCTCTTTGGCTCCCAGCTCAGTCATGCCGACGTGCTCCTCGGGACCGCGCTGTGCTTTGCGCAGGAGGCTCACCCTGAGATAGTAGCGCTTGATGAATACCCGGCCGTGAGCGGCTGGTATCAGCGGGTCAGCGCCCTCGACGACTTCCGGGCCACGTATTTGCCCCTTGAACCGCCGAGCTGAGCCTCAGGTCAATGTCAGGGACCGAAACAATCGGCGAACCAGCTGATTCTGTACGGGTATTTGTGTGCTCTTGAATAGGTGATTGCTGGGTATATCTTGGTCATTATGAACGACCGTGTCGCCGATTCGACTTCTCGAAGTTACATGACCCTGCAGGAGCGGCTGGCTGATCTGGAGCGTATTGCGCAGCTGGCAGATCCTGTCCTTCGCAACTTGCTGATCACCCAGCGTTATCACGACCTCTCTCATGGGCTCACGAGCGTCCTGGGGTCGGGCAACGCCAACTGGTCCACTTTTGCGTGTTGGGCGTCGAGAACGGCTGGCATATCGATTCGAATGCAGGAAATTCCGGAAGAATTCACTGCCGCGCTCCGGGTCGAAGCCGCATTCGAGAAGAAGGCCAAGGAGTTGAGTGGGAAGCTGGGTTTCGTCGGGCGCTGGCTGATCCCCCAACAGAACCCGCTGGATCTGGCGCGCGCCGTCATCGTTGAGGTGGCGACGCAAATCGCCGAGGGTAATCTCAAGGTGTACGCGGAACTGGCGCCGTTGTTCGCCAAGTTTGCCAGTGAGTTTTCGAACCCAAGCTCACGGACAGAGGAGAGATGGAACGCGTTTTTCGACGATTTCAAGGCGGGGTCAGCAGCGGAGGGTGGGCAAGACGACTTGCAAAAAGCGTTCAAGGCTTATCTCAAGGCCGCCGATACTGAAGATGAGATCTTGAAGGCACAGCTCATCTTGTACGGGAACGTCATGATTGGCTTGCATGAACAAACCCGCTTGCAGAAGAATATCGCCGGCGGAATCAATGCCATGTTTTCGGATCAGGTTTATGACAAGTTCTTTGCGCAAAGCACTTGGATCTTTCGGGATAAGGTCAAGTGGCTCATCGAGAGAGTGATGCACCTGGTGGAGCGTCAGTTCATGAAGGATTGGCAAATGTTTGCCACTCGTTTCATGATGAGATTGTCAACTCCAGACGGTCACGAGATCCCGCTCGGTGAGGACTTGCCTGGCGGAGAATTTGCGCCGGAACTGGCCACACTCACATTCGCCGACTTGATCAAATTGATGTCCACGTACGACAAGGATCTGAAGACGACCAAGGGGAGCAGGGCGATCAATTGGGTCATCTTGGATGACCGCATGCGCTTCATCGGCGAGCTGTTCCGCGTCAAGCAGCGCCACGCCAAGTGGTTTGAACAGCCGTTTCGCGAGGAAATACGGCGGGCCTTCGAGGCCGGGCAAGTGCCCCCTGGGAGTTTGGACTAGCTCGCCTAGTTTTTTGGGGTCCAATCACTCCGGCTCCAACCCACGGCGCTCAGCCATTCATCGGTGGGGTCAATCAGCCTGCGCGCGCGGACGTCAAACAGCGCGATGGTGAATTCGGCTGAGGCACACACCTCGCCTTGGTTGCGCACCATGTCCTGGCGGACCGTGGCGATCTTCCCGACGTAGGTTTCACCCCATGACCGAATTACAATGGGCTCACGGTTGACCAGCTCGCGCAGGAACTTGATAGAGCATTCGAGCAAGGTGGGTCCTTGTCCACGTTGCTTGATCTCTGCGAGACCAAAACCGCCGCGCGTGATCCAA
>Ga0315910_10000554_pt1 | contig 36956 bp, 30 predicted proteins | sample EdamamesoilMG_FD_204470 | JGI IMG/M metagenome (GOLD analysis project Ga0315910, IMG submission 204470) | Garden soil microbial communities collected in Santa Monica, California, United States - Edamame soil | ecosystem: Environmental > Terrestrial > Soil > Garden | place: USA: California...
GGGTGACGACAGCGGGATGATCCCCGAGTTCTCCTGCTCGTCGAGCGGAGGTGGGCTGAACCGCGGCGCGGGACCGTGGGGCGACCCCGACGTTGTGGGGGGGGCGACGGTGGTCGCCATGGGGGGCGGGGGGGGCACGGGCGCGCCGAGCTCGTGTGCGACCGCGTGCTCGTGCTCGATCGGTTCGGGGGCGGCTCCCCAACCACCGCTGCTTTCGGCGGTCCCGAACGCGGGGGGCGGGGCGACCTCGGACCGGGGCGCTTGCTGGGGGACGAGCAATCGCTCGAACGTCGCCCCGGCGATCTGGCTCAGCTCGCCGAGAAGGCTGGCTTCGCCCGGGAGGAACTCGCGACCGCCGTGATCGGCGTAGAGCACCATGATCACCTGATGCGAGACGAGCACGCTGCACATCAAACATGGGACGACGTCGTCGTACCCCAGCGCGCGTTGCAAGGCAGGATCGGTGGTATCTCCGGCCCAACGAGGTAGCCGCAGGACGTCGGAGATCGGGGTGCCCTCGAGGCTGAGCGAGGTGCCCGCGGCGACTTCCAAGCGGCTCGTGTCACAGGGCATCGCATGCAGGGCCGCGCCGTCGCAGCGGAAGAGGGCGAGGCGATCGGTGACGACCGCGGCGGCGCAGAGATACGCCCGCAACGCTTCCTCCGAGCTCTTCGCGTGGACCAAGGCTTCGCGCGGATCGGAGAGGGCCCGACGGATCGCGGACTCGTCGAACGATAGCTGCGCGCCCTCGATTCCGCGGAGGGCCGTGCCTCTCGCGGAGAACCGCACCGGGGGCGCGCGTCGAGGGGAGACGCTGAACTGAGGCACGCCTGCGGGCAGCGAATCATCGCCTTCCAGCGCGGCGACCGTGATTTTGGGAATGCGCGGGAGCGCGATCGGGACCGGCGGGTCCGGTTCTCGCGTCGGTGCGGGTAAGGCTGGTTCGAGAGCGGCCGCGGCTGGAGGTGGGGTGGCGGCTGGAGGCGCGGACGCTTCGGCCGGAGCTGGGAGCGGGGGAAGCGTCAGTGGGGTCGACGGATCGCTGCGATGGCCGCGTAGCGCGGAGACGTACGAGACGCAGAGGCTCGCGTAGCGCTGCGGGACGACCGATCCATCGCGCTCGGCGGCGATCTTCTCGATGCAGCACTCCGGGGCGACCGACAGTCGGACGGAAGGGATCGCGCGATAGAGGGCGCCGAGCCGCTCGTCGGGAAGATCCGGATGTACGGCGACTGCGGGTCGACCGTCGGTCTTCCGAAGCGGTACGGCCCAAGCGATCCTGAGGAGATCCTCGGGGATGCTCGCCCAAGCGCGCTCGTGGGTCGGCGCAAGGTCCTCGAGCGTCGCGACGGGCAAGCCCGTGGCGCGCACGAGGAGGTCCTCGAGCTCTTGCGGGGTGACGAGCTCGAGCTCGAGCAAGGCCGTGTCCAGGCTGCCGCCGTAGATCTGCTGCCTGCGAAGGGCCGCGGCGAGATGGTCGGGCGGAAACGCGTCCGGTTGTTCGAGGTATCGTTGAAGGTGGCTCACGCGTCCTTCACCACGTAGGTTCGGGCGAGGTGGTCATGCCAACCCCGCTTTTCGATATCGAGCACTGTCCACCACCACCCGAGCGCACCGAGCAAGCCCCCCAAGAAGAGTCCAACCACTCGCACTGCGGCTCTGGCGGGATGGGGAGGCGACCCGCGCTCGTCGATCACGCGAAACCGCAGCCATCGGGCGCCGGGCGTCTTGCCGGTGGCGCTCCAGAACAGCGCGAAGTAGAGCGCGGACATCCCGAGAAACGGCATGCTGCGCAGCAGCAAGGCCCAGGCGTCGAGCTCGAGCAAACCGAGGAGCAGCGCAAAGCCGCGCGGCTCGGCGATGAGCGGTGGCACTCCGACCAGGGCGAGGAGGCCCCAGTTCAGCAGGCCTGCGGTCACGAGCAAGATCGAGAGATCGACCAATCCGGCAACGAGGCGCCTGGCACCCCCGGCCGCCCGGACGGGAAGCAAGGGGGTCCCGCAGGCTGGACAGCCGGGGTCGGCCGCGTCGCGCAGAGACGGCTCGAGGGTGCTGTCACAGACCGGACACACCGTTCGAGGCCGGAGCCAAGACCACGCTCGCTCGAGCGCCATCCTGCGGAGTCTATCACGAAGGCTTGCTCCAGCGCGCATCCCGCGGGTATTTTTGGCCGTCAAAGCCCGAGCAGTCGACCGAGCGCCGCCGTCACGGCGACCTCGGTCCGCAGGATCCACGGGCCCAGGCAAAGTGGCCAAAAGCCGGCCGCCACCGCGGCGTCCACTTCTTCGTCGGTGAAGCCTCCCTCGGGACCCACGAGCACTCGACCCGCGGTGCCCAGCTTCGGGCCGACGCCCTCGACGAAACCCGGCGCCGACCCCCGCGAGGGTCGGCTCGGGGCAGCGATCCACGCGGGCTCGTGGGACGCGACGAGCCATTCGGACAGGCTCGTCGCGGGTCCGACCTCGAGCAGCGTCGGGCGGCCGCACTGCCGCATGGCGGCACGCAAGACGCGCTCGATGCGTGGAAGCGCGGGCCCATGCGGTTGGCTCCGCGTCGAGGTGATCCAGGTGAGACGCCCCGCGCCACCCTCACACGCGCGCGCCAGGACCTCGATCGCCGCCTTGGCGTCGGGCTTTGCGACCGCGATCTCGAGGAAGGGGATCGCCGGGGGAAGCACGGAGGCCTCGAGGCGAATCTTGGCCTCCCGGGCCGAAGCTTCGAGGACCGTGCCGATGAAGGCCTCGCGGTGGCCGTCGAGGACCTCTAGACGATCGCCGGCCTTGGCCCTCCGCACGCGCACCGCATAGTGGGACTCCTCGGGCTCGAGGGTGAGCTCTTGCTCCGCGGACAGCGGCCCGGATGCGAACACGCGAATCGTCATGGTCGGCTACCCACGGGTGAAGTCGAGGGCCGTCCACCCGTCGTATTCACGGAAGGCTTGGCGCGCGCGAAAGCCCGCCGCCAGGTAGGCGTCGGCCACGTTCTGCGCCTCCTCCGGGAGGATCCCGCTGAGGACGAGCTCCCCGTCGTCCTCCAAGTGTTCCAACATTCGCGGCGCGAGGGGGATCAGCACGGCGGGGCGGATGTTGGCGACGATCACGGCGAAGCGCTGGCCGCCGAGCGTCTCGATGTCTCCCGTCCGCACATCGAGCCGGTCGGTGAGCGCATTGGCTTCCGCGTTCTCTTGCGCCGTTTCCGTGGCCTCGGGATCGTGATCGACGGAGACGACGCGGGTCACGGTCGGGAACAGGCGCGCGGCGGCGAGCCCCAGGATGCCCGAACCGCACCCGAGGTCGAGCAGGGACCTCGGAGCGAGGCCCTGACCTCGCAACGCGCAGAGGCGCTGCAGACAGAGCTGCGTGGTGGGATGCAGTCCCGTCCCGAAGGCGCGCCCCGGGTCGAGGACGATCTCCAAGACGGGGTCGTGCTCCCGTCGCGCGATCCAACTCGGGCGTACGAGGAGCGTGCCCTCACCGAAGACGAGCGGGCGATAGAACTGCTTCCACAGATCTTGCCACTGTGTGTCGTCGCGGACCTGCGAGGTCACGGTCGCCTCCAGTCCGTGGGCGCCGAGGAGCTCGCGGCAGTCCGCCTCGAGGCGGGCGAGCGCCGGCGGCCGCGTATACACGCAAAGGGCTGGGCGCTCGATGGGTTCGAACTTCGGTAGGAGCGTCTGCACCCCGTCCACGTCCGGGTCCATCGCCAGGAGCGCACCGAGTTCGTCCAAGCGGTCGGTTTGATCGGCCAGCTCTGCGCGCTCGATGGCACCCGGTTTGAGCTGCAGGGTGAGCGTGGCCCATTGGGCCGACGGGGATGTCGAGGTCGAAGCGTTCGTCATCGTTGGGCGCCTGGATGATGCGCGCGGGTGAGGGGATCCGGCCACAGCTCGCCGCTCGAGCCTTTTCAACGGGCTGAACCATCTGTAAGATGGATGGGGTCGGTTTCAGGAATCCGGCGTACGCGCACGGATTTGTTCGACTTCAGGGACGGCCAGACTAAAGTGATGCGCGCGCCCATGCGAATGGCTCACGACCGAAGATCCGCGCCACGAGCCCCGATCGAGCTCGAAGCCTCGGTGCAGTGCGGCGCCAAGCGCATCAAGGGGCGCTGCATCGACGTCAGTTTGTGCGGGCTCGGGCTTTGGAGCCGCGGAGCGCTCGCGTGTGGCTCGTACGTTCGGTTGACGTTCTCCCTGCCGAGCGTGCCGGGGATCTGCCCGGCGAACGCGGTCACGGTGGATGGTGTGGTGGCGCGGACCGCCGGCGCGGGCTCGGCGGGAACCCGGCTCGGAATCGAGTTCACGGTGATCGAGACCGCGGTGGCCACGATGATCGCCAGCTACGTGGTCGAGCGGGTCGCCGTCCCCGAGTGGATGGAAATGACGAAGACCCGCAAGTACGTCGCCGTTTCGCAAGCCGCGACGGTCGAGGTCCCGCGTCAGGCGAGCTCCGACCTGGAGGTCGAGATCGACGTGGACGACGACGACACGCTGTCGATCGCCCGCAAGCGAGACCTCGAGGCGCTGTGCGCCGAGACCCAGGAACACATCGCGAAGATCCGGCGTAGGCGCGGCTATCCGGCGACCCGGAGCTGAGCGGCGAGCCACTGGGCTTCTTGGGCGAGGGTCGTCGCTTTGGCGTCCGATTGTGGGCCCGGATAGGCCGCAAGCTCGCGCTCGACTTCCCGCAGGCGTTCGCGCACCCGCTCGGGAGCAACCTCCGTCGCCTCCGCCGCCCGCTCGACGAGGATCGCCACGCGACCCCCGGCCTTGACCTCGACGAAGCCCTTGCCGACCGCGATCTTCGTGGTGTCCGCGCCTTCGCGGAAGCGAACGAGCCCCGGGACGATCGCCGTCACGAGCGGCTCGTGATGCGGAAGGATGCCGAGTTCGCCCTGCACGGCAGGGATCTCGACCGCGGGCACCTCGATGCCGCTCCGGCGCGGACCGAGCGGGGTGAGGATGTCGAGCTTGATGGTGTCGGCGGCCATAGTGGGCTCAGTCGTTGCCCTTGGCGAGGGTCTTGGCTTTCTCGATGACGTCCGCGATGCCGCCGACGAAGCGGAACGCCTCTTCCGGCAGATCGTCGTGCTTGCCTTCGATGATCTCTTTGAAGCTACGGATCGTGTCCTGCAGCTCGACGAAGGCGCCGCTCATGCCGGTGAACTGTTCTGCGACGAAGAATGGCTGGCTCAAGAAGATCTGGATCTTGCGCGCGCGGGCGACGAGGATCTTGTCCTCGGGGCTCAGCTCCTCCATGCCCAAGATCTTGATGATGTCTTGGAGCTCCTTGTACTTCTGGAGGATCTGCTGGACCTGGCGCGCGACCTGGTAGTGCTCTTCGCCGACCACGTCCGGGGTCAAGATCGTGCTGGAGGAGTCGAGCGGGTCCACGGCGGGGTAGATGCCGATCTCCGTCAGCTTGCGGTTGAGCACCGTCGTCGCATCGAGGTGGGCGAAGGTCGTCGCCGGCGCGGGGTCGGTGAGGTCGTCGGCGGGCACGTAGATCGCCTGGACGGAGGTGACCGAACCCTTGGTCGTGGTCGTGATGCGCTCCTGCAGCGTGCCCATCTCGGTCGCGAGCGTGGGCTGATAGCCCACGGCGCTCGGAATACGGCCGAGCAGCGCGGAGACCTCGGAACCCGCCTGGGTGAAGCGGAAGATGTTGTCGATGAACAACATCACGTCCTGGCCCATCTGATCGCGGAAGTACTCGGCGATCGTGAGCGCCGAGAGGGCGACGCGAGCGCGAGCGCCGGGCGGCTCGTTCATCTGCCCGTAGACCAACGCGACCTTCGAGGCCTCCGTATCGACGGAGTTCACCACGCGGTTGTGCTCGTCCCAGTCGGCTTTGATGACGCCCGACTCGATCATCTCGAAGTAGAGGTCGTTGCCTTCGCGGGTGCGCTCGCCCACGCCGCCGAACACGGAGAAACCACCGTGCTTCTTTCCGACGTTGTTGATGAGCTCCATCAAGAGCACGGTCTTTCCGACGCCTGCGCCGCCGAACAGGCCAATCTTGCCGCCGCGCCGATAGGGAGCGAGCAGGTCGATGACCTTGATGCCGGTCACGAACGGTTCGATCGTCGTGCTCTGCTCGACGAACGACGGCGCCTTGCGGTGGATCGGCCACCGTGTCTCGGCGACGACGGGGCCTTGCTCGTCCACGGGTTCGCCGATGACGTTCATGATGCGCCCGAGCGTGCCTTTGCCGACCGGCATGCTGATCGGTCTTCCGGTATCGCGAACGGACATGCCGCGGACGAGCCCATCGGTCGAGTCCATCGCGATCGCCCGGACCGTGCGCTCGCCGAGGTCCATCGCGACCTCGAGCACGAGGTTGTCGGGCGAGTCGTTCAGCGACGGGTTCGAAACCGTCAACGCGTGGTGGATCTCGGGGAGGTCGCGATCGAACTCGACATCCACGACCGGGCCGATGACCTGGAGGATCCGCCCCACACGGACGGCCGCCGCGGGCGAGGTGCCGGAGTCGTGCCCGAACGCCGCGGGAGCGGGGAAGTTGGACGCGGGGATGTTGCTGTCTGAGTACGTGGACATGGGTTCTTGCTCCCGCTGCGCTCAGCCCTTGAGGGCCTCGGCGCCGCCGATGATTTCAACGAGCTCTTTGGTGATCGCGGCCTGGCGCTCGCGGTTGTAGAGGAGGGTGAGGTCCGCGATCATCTCGGTCGCGTTGTCCGTTGCGGCGTCCATGGCCACGCGGCGGGACGCGATCTCGGCCGCGATCGAGTTGAACATGGCCTGCTGGAGCCGCGACTCGATGGCGACCGGCAGGAGGTGCGCAAGGATGGCCTCGCGGCTCGGCTCGAACACGGGCTCGCGTTGGAACGTGGGGCGCACGGTGGAGGCGCTCGCGTCCGAGACCTCGAGCGCGAACGGGATCACCTGGGCCTCGGTGACCTTCTGGGTCAGCACGCTCGCGAAGTGGTTGTAGTAGAGCACCACGCGGTCGACCCGTTCCTCCGGGTCGTCGCTCTGGAACGCCTCGATGGCTTTGGCGGCGAGCTCCTTGGACAGGTCGACGAGCGTGGCGAGCGTGGGCGCCGGGTACTTGGCGACGAACGCTTCACGCCTCGAACGCATGTGGGAGACGGCCTTGTTCCCGACGAGGACCGCGCGGACCTGACGTCCAGCGCGGCGCTCCGTCGCGATCCATTGCTCCGCGGCGCGGTTGACGTTGCTGTTGAAGGCTCCGCAGAGCCCTTTGTCCGCCGTGAGGAGGATGAGGAGGGTGCGCTGCACCGGCCGTTCCTCGAGCAGGGGATGGGCGGCGCTGCGTTCGACCGGATCGATGCCCGCGACGAGGTGGGAGACCACGTCTTGCATCCGCTCGCCATAGGGGCGCGCCGCCAACGTGGCCTGCTGCGCTTTGCGCAGCCGAGCCGAAGCGATCTGGCTCATCGCCGCCGTGATCTTGCGGGTGTTCTTGACACTGCCGATGCGCAGCCGGAGATCTTTGAGGTTCGCCATGAGCCGTGCGGGTCCTCGAGGTTAGGCCTTGAAGGTCTGTTTGAACTTCTCCAGGGCGTCTTTGAGGTCGCCCTCGAGCGCCTTGATCTCGGGCTTCTTGGAGGCGGTGCGGATCCGCTGGAGGAGCTCCGCGCGGTGTTCGTTCATCCAGGCGTGGAGCTCGCGCTCGAAGCGACCGACGGCGCTGACCTCGAGGCTGTCGAGGTAGCCCTTCGTTCCCGCGAAGATCGAGCACACCTGGAGGGCGACGTCGAGCGGGGCGTACTGGGGTTGCTTGAGGAGTTCGGTCAGTCGTGCGCCTCGCTCGAGCTTGGCGCGGGTGCTGGCGTCGAGGTCCGAGGCGAACTGGGCAAACGCCTCGAGCTCGCGGAACGCCGCCAGCTCGAGCCGCAGGGTGCCCGCATAGGCACGCATCGCACCGACCTGCGCGGCACCGCCGACGCGAGACACCGACAAGCCCACGTTCACCGCCGGGCGGACGCCGCGGTAGAACAGCTGACTCTCCAGATAGATCTGGCCGTCGGTGATCGAGATGACGTTCGTGGGGATGTACGCCGAGACGTCGCCCGCTTGGGTCTCGATGATGGGGAGCGCCGTCAGCGAACCCGCGCCCTCTTTGTTCGACAGCTTGCACGCGCGCTCGAGCAGGCGGCTGTGCAGGAAGAACACGTCTCCGGGGAACGCCTCGCGGCCCGGCGGGCGGCGCAGCAGCAGGGACAGCTGGCGGTACGCGACGGCTTGCTTCGAGAGGTCGTCGTAGATGAGGAGTGCGTGACCGCCCTTGTCGCGGAAGTACTCGCCCATCGTGACGCCGGAGTACGGCGAGAGGAACTGGAGCGGCGCGGGATCCGAGGAGGTCGCGGCGACGACGATGGTGTACTCCATCGCGCCGGCCTTCTCGAGCTTGTCTACGACGGACGCAACGGTCGACTGCTTCTGACCGATGGCGACGTAGACGCAGATCATGTTCTGCCCCTTCTGGTTGATGATCGTGTCGACCGCGACCGCGGTCTTGCCGGTCTGGCGGTCGCCGATGATGAGCTCGCGTTGGCCGCGACCGATCGGGATCATCGAGTCGATCGCCTTGATGCCCGTCTGCATGGGCTCGTGGACCGACTTGCGCTTGACGATGCCGGGAGCTTTCAGCTCGACCACGCGCTCTTCGGCGGCGGCGATGGGGCCCTTGCCGTCGATGGGTTGCCCGAGCGCGTTCACGACGCGGCCGACGAGCGCCTCGCCGACGGGCACGCTCATGATCGTGCGACTGCGTTTGACCGTATCGCCCTCTTTGATGAGGGCATCGTCACCGAGGAGGGCGACGCCCACGTTGCCCTCTTCGAGGTTGAGGACCATGCCGCGGACGCCGTGCGGGAAGTCGAGCAGCTCGCCGGCCATCGCGTTGCTCAGGCCGTCGACGCGAGCGATCCCGTCGCCCACGGTGAGCACGGTGCCGGTCTCTTCGACCGAGAGGCTGGCGTCGTAGCCCTGCACCTGTTCGCGGATGATTCGGCTGATTTCGTCGGCTCGGATTTCCATGAGAATTCTCGATTTGGGCTATTCGCGCAGGGAACGGCGCAGTTGGGCGAGGGTGGACCGGACGCTGCCATCGATGACGACGCTCCCGACCTTGGCGACGATCCCTCCGATGATCTCGGGGTCGACCACTGCGGTCGCGACAACGTTCTTGTGCGTCGCGCGTTCGAGGGCAGTCTTGATCTTCTGAAGGGACTCGGGTGGAAGCGGCGTCGCGGACGTGATGGTCGCTTGGACCCGGTTGGCGGCCGCGTCGGAGAGCTGTTGATAGCTGCGTGCGATGTCGGCCAAGCCGCCGATGCGGCCCCGCTCGAACACGACCTCGAGGAACTTGAGCACCGTGGGATCGACCATCACGCGCCGCGCCACGGTCTGGAGCAGCTTCTTGCGTTGCGCCGAGGGGAAGCGCTCGGCTGCGACGACCTCGAGGACCGAGTTCTTGGCTTCGTCGGGTTGGGTGGCGACGTCCACGACCGCGCCGAGGTCACGCGCGAACCGATCGCGCTGCATGCTCGATTCGGCGAGCTCGATCAGGGCTTGGGCATAGCGCCGGGCGAGGGCTCCTGGGATCATGCGACACCTCCGCGGAGATCGACCTGGTCGAGCCGTTGGAGATAGTCCTCGAGCAGCCGTTGCTGGTCGGAGGGACGAATCCGCTCGCGGAGCAAGGACTCGGCTCTCGCGATCGCGCGATCGAGGACCTCGGCTTCGATCGCGCGACGGGCTGCCTCCGCATCGCGCTCCGCAGCCGCCGCAGCGGCGGCTCGGATCCGATGGGCCTCACGCTGCGCGTCCGCGAGGACCTGCGCACGGTCGGCCTCGGCGCGCGCCTTGGCCTGCGCGAGGAGCTCGGCGACCTCCGCGTCGACCCGCTCCATGCGCCCTCGATACTCACGGATGACGGCTTCCGCCTCCTGCCGGGCGCTCGTCGCTTCTTGGAGCTCGGCTTTGACGCGCCCATGCTCGGAGGCTTGGCGATTCCGAAGCGGCGTGAAGAGGAGCCGATTGAGGATCCACATCAACGCCGCGAAGTTGATGAGCAACCAGACGACGCCCGTCTTACCCTCGTTGCCGAGGATGGGGCTCACCCAGCGGATCCCGCTCTCGTGGGCTTCGTCGTGGTGGGCATCGGAGTGGGCATCCGAGTGGCCATCCGGGTGCTCGTGCGATCCGGCGTCCCCCTCGTGTTCGGGGTGAGCCGTCGCGTGGGCGGTGGCGACGAACGGGCTGCCTAGGCCTGCCAGGCTCGGCGCCGACGAGAGTGGCAACGCGAGGGCGGTGCCGAGAAGCACCCAGGTGATTCGGCGCAACATCAGGACGCCCTCCCCAAAATCTTGGCGGCGATCTCTTCCGCGAGTTCCCCGGTCTTGGTGTCGAGCGCGCCCCGGGCAGCCTCGGCTTCTCGCTGGACGCGGGCCTTTGCGGCGCCGAGCTCGGTGGAGGCTTGGCTGCGTGCATTCGCCAGTTCGGCCGCTTGCTTCTGCTCTTCCTCGCGGCGGGCGGCGGACCGGAGCTCGGCCGCATCGTCGCGGGCTACGGCGAGCTTCTGGTCGTACTGCACCGCGAGCGCGTCGGCTTCGTGGCGCATGCGTTTGGCTTTGGTGAGCGCCCCTCCGATGGCTTCCTCACGGCGGTCGAGGGTCGCGAGCCATGGGCGGTACAAGACGCCGTTGAGCACGAGCATCAGACCGAGAAACATGCCCGCTTGGACGAAGAGCGTGCCGTCGATGTCGACGACGGGCGCTACGGCAAGGATCGAGGCGAAAGCGAGAGCGTTGCAGAACATGAGCGAATGCAGGCCATGGTTGGCGCGTCGCGGCGCTTCGGCGCGCTAGCTACCACGGGGTTTTGGGGTCGTCAACGGTGCCTCGAACGCAACGTGGCCAACGGTTCCGACCCGATCGTGGGTCTTTGACCGTCGCCCTACGACGCTGGCGGCTCTTCGCCCGCGCGGCCCTCCGAGGTCGCGCGTTCGCGAGTGCGCTCCACGGGACGGGCCACTCCGCGCGGGCGTCCGGGCCTCAGGCCTCCGCGCTGCTCGGCTCGGGCGCGATGGCACGCTTGGGGTCGCTATTGTGGGCCTCTGCCTCGTCGAGATTCATGCGGCAGTGTCCTTCGAAGAGGGCGCCCTTCTGAATCTCGAGGTTCGGCGTATTGAGGTTGCCAAAGACCTTGGCTGGCGTGCGGATCTCGATGGTGTCGCTCGCGACGATATCGCCGCGTAGTTCCCCCTCGATGATGACGGAGGCGGCGATCACTTCTGCGCGTACGAGCGCAGTCGCCCCAATGATCAGCGTTCCGCGGGTACGGACCTCGCCAGAAAACTCCCCGTCGATGCGCACCGTCCCTTCGAAGGTGAGCTTGCCTTCGAAGGCGCTGCCTTGTCCGAGAATGGTGGTCGTTTCCGAGTCGTTCATGCGCGGCTCCATACCCATCGGTGGGCTAGCGATCGGGCGGGTGCGGCCAAGCTCACCGCTCCGCTGGGCCCATGAAGAGTGGGGGAGACGGTCGTGCAATGTCCACCCTGTGTGGATGAACCCTTCTCCTCTGCCACCCGCAGAATTTGCCGAGGCGGCGGACCCGACCCTCGTGCGCCACTCCCTCGGGCTGCGAGCCTGGAATTTTGCGCAGTGCCCGGTTTTTCCATAGCGGTTGGATGCGGAGTGACCTACGCTGCAATCCGGTGCCGCTCAACCCTGAGGACAGCGCGGACCAGGCTCATCCGAGCGGGGGCGACGAACGGACATTGCATGCGCGAGATGCGGCCAATCCCACGGCCCAGCTCGCGCGATGTTTTCATGGCGCGCGTGCCATCTTGCGAGCCCTCGTCGCAGGTGTGGACGCGACCGATTCTCTCGTCGTCGCCTGCGATCGCAACGGTTTTCCGGTCGCGCAACGCGTGCTGCGGAGGCCGCGAGATCTCCCCCGTGCGCTCGTGATCGGCCGGCACAACCGTTGTGCCCTGCCGATTCCCAACGACAACCGAGTGAGTCTTCGGCACGTCCTCCTGACGGCGTGGCCGTCCGACGGGCCGGTGTTTTATCGCGGCTATGACCTCGGTGGGCGTGCCGGTGTGTTGCTCGCCGATGGCAAGCGCGTTCCGGGGTTCTCGTTCCAAGGCCACGGGCTGCTGAGCCTCGGACGCACGGTCGTGTTCGTGGCCCCAGGAGGCGAGAGCGGCGCGAGTTTGCTCGAGGGCTCGGACGAGCAGTCGTTCCAAAATCTCACGGGCCTGGATCTCGAGGGTGGCGGCGTGCGCTTGGCGATGAGTGCGGCCGCGGAGCCCGGCGTCGCGCACCTCGGTACGGAAGAGGCGCTCGAATACGGCGGGTATCGGGGGCTCGATGTCGAAGCTCGGCCGCAGCCCCGCGGCATGCTGCGCTTGCGCTCGACGAAGACGGCCGGTCGCAACGAAGAAGTCAGGGAAGTCGAGCTCGACAGCCGCCAGCTCCAGCGAGGTCTCCTCATCGGTCGCTACAGTGATCGGTGCTCGCTCGCCGGTCACGGGCGCAACCTTTCGCGCGTGCACGCGCTCGTCGCCGAAGAAGCGCCGCGCTCGTTGCTCGTGTACGACCTCGCCAGCACGAACGGAGTTCGCCCCGCCGGACTCACCGAGGGTCCGTCCCATGCGGTCGTGCGACTGACGGAAGACACGCCCGTGATGCTGGGCCACTTCGAGCTCGCCTGGGTTCCCGCTCGCGGCTTCAAGCTGCACTGAGGGTCCGAAGGTGGTATCGGAGAGGCCATGTTGCGGTTTGGCATCGACCTCGGGGGCACGAAGACCGAAATCATCGCCATCGACGCCGCGGGCGAGGTCGTGCTTCGGCACCGGCGGCAGACCCCGCGGGACAGCTATCCGGCGATCGTCGACAGCCTCGCGGAGCTAGTTTTCTCGGCCGAGAAGGAGCTCGGTGCACAAGGCCGGGTGGGGATCGGGATGCCCGGCTCGCCATCGCCGACCACGGCGCGCATTCGCAACGCGAACACCATCGTGCTCAATGGTCAGCCGTTCGTGCGCGACATGGAGCGGGCGCTCAGTCGGCCCGTGCGGGTCGCCAACGATGCGAACTGCTTCGCGCTGTCCGAAGCGATCGATGGCGCGGCGGCGGGAGCCGAGGTCGTCTTCGGGGTGATCCTCGGGACCGGCGTGGGCGGCGGCTTGGTCGTACGCGGGCGACCGATCCTGGGTCACAACGCGATCGCAGGCGAGTGGGGGCACAACCCGCTGCCCTGGCCCACCGATGTCGAGCGGCCGGGCTTGCCGTGTTACTGCGGAAAGTCAGGGTGCATCGAGACCTTCCTCTCCGGTCCGGGGCTCGCCGCCGACTATGCCGAGCTGAGTGGTCGCCTCGATCACGGTCCGGAGATCGTGGCGCTCGCGGCCGCTGGGGACGTCGTGGCGCTCGCCGCCGTGGAGCGCTACGAAGACCGCTTGGCGCGGGCGCTCTCGGGCGTGATCAACATCGTCGATCCCGATGTCATCGTGCTCGGTGGCGGCGTCTCGAACATCGATCGTCTCTACGATCATGTGACGCCTCACCTGCGCAACTACGTGTTCGCGGACGCCGTCGACACGCCGATCGTCCCCCCCAAACACGGCGACTCGAGCGGGGTCCGCGGAGCGGCGTGGCTCTGGGGACCCGATGAATCATGAGGGCTGCGCCGGTGGGTCGGCCTTGGGGTCTTCCCCGGACGACTCCGGCTCCGCACCCGGCTTGGGCTGGCCTCGCTCCGACTCGCGGGCGTAGCTCATGTCATTGGGACGCGCTTTCCGGAAGAACATGAGGTAGAGCCCGGCCGCCAAGAAGGCGAGGGTGAACCACTGCGCGGGGGTGAGGCCTGCATAGCGCGCATCCGGGGTTCCAATCACACCGCGCGCGGCTTTGTCTGCCCGGAAGAAATCGAGCGCGAAGCGATAGGGGGCGTAGGCGGTCACGACCGCACCCACGAGCCAGCCGGGTCGCTTGCTCTTCCAATCGACGAAGCCGTAGATGACGGTCGTCAGCGCGACCGCGAAGAAGAACTCGAGCAGGCCGAGATCGTAGCGCCAGGTCCCATCGGGCCACGGGCCCACGGCGAGGAACGTCCCCTCGGTGACCACACGACCCGGGTGGTCGTGGACGAGGGCGCAGCCGGCCCGGCCGAAGCACCAACCGAGCAGAAGCCCGAAGATGGTGGCATCCGCATAGACGATCACCGGCTGCTTGTGCATCCGCAGATAGACCATCATGCCGATGAAGGCACCGAAGAACCCGCCGACGCTCGAGAGGCCATTCCAGATGTAGAGCAGGACCCAGGGGTTTTGCTCGATCTGGTGAGGGAAGTAGAAGATGACCGAGACCCAGTGCGAGATCACGAACGCGCTGACCAGCATCCAAAACAGGTAGTCGCGGAACAGGTCCTCGTGCATGTCCCGGAAGCGCGCGTACTTCAGGCATCGCTGCCACCCGAGGATCACCCCGACCGCAACGAGTGGCCCAAAGACCTGCAGCTTGAGCTCCCCGATGATGGGGACGTCTTCCAGGAGCACGCGCTCGGGCGCGACGATGTACGGGAATGCTTCCAGCATGGGTGCCGGCCGCAAACTAGCAGCTTGTGGCCTTGGGCGCATCCGCGGTCGGTTCGTCGCTCCCGAACCCGCCACCCCCTGGAGTTTCGATGCGGAGCCGTTGCCCAGGGTTCACATTCAATCGCGCGCGTCCGGGCAAGAGACGCCCATCGATGAGGTTTGCGCCGATGCGCCCTGGTTCGCCGCCGCGCAATCCAAACGGCGGCCGGCTGCGGCGATCGCTGAGGAGTGAGACCTCGAGCGGGGCCAAGAACTCGAACTCTCGCACGAGCCCATCGCCGCCGGCGAAGGTCCCCGCGCCGCCCGTCCCGGGCCGGAGTGAAAACGCGAGCAGGCGCACCGGGAACCGCGTCTCCAACACCTCGGGGTCGGTGATGCGGGTGTTGGTCATGTGCGTGTGTATGCCGCTCTGTCCGGCTCGTCGCGACGAGCCACCTTCGCCCCCGCCGATCGTCTCGTAGTAGCCGAACGAGGCGTTCCCGAACGTCAAGTTGTTCATGGTCCCTTGGCTCGCCGCCTTCCGTCCGAACGCGCCGAGCAAGACGTCCACGACGCGTTGGGCGGTCTCGACGTTGCCGCCCGCGACGGCTCGCCAGGGCTCGGGTGCCAAGATGCAACCTGACGGGACCCGCAGATCGATGGATCGCAGGCAACCGCTGTTGAGCGGGATGGCTTCGCCAACCATGGCCCGCAGGGTGTAGAGGATGGCGGCGACGGTCACCGCCCGCGGGGCGTTGAGGTTGTGTGCCCCGCTTCGGCCGGTGCCGTTGAAGTCGATGCACAAGCGTCCCGATTTCCGTTCGAGGGTGACGCGGATGCGGGTGCCGTCGTCGGTTTCGTCTTGGAAGGCCGCACTCCCTTGGGGCAGCGAACCGAGCAGGCGTGCGACCGCTTCCGCGGCGTGGTCTTGGACGTGCGCCATGTAGGCGTTCACGACGGCGAACGATTCCTCTGCCACGAGCTGCGTCAGCAAGCCGGCGCCGCAGCGATTCGCTGCGATCTGAGCCTCGAGATCGGCGAGGTTCTCCGTGGGGCGCCGGGCAGGGTGCGCGCCGCTGCACAAGGTCTGCAAGATTCCCGGCTCGTCGAGCTCTCCGGCGTGCACGATCCGTTGACCGCGAAACACCACACCTTCTTGATCGAGGTGCGTGGCATCGGGAGGCATGGAGCCTGGCGTGATCCCTCCCACATCGGCGTGATGTCCCCGGCTCGCCGTCCAAAAGGCCAGCTGCGCGTCCACGAACACGGGCGTGACCACGGTGATGTCGGGGAGGTGCGAACCGCCCGCGGCGGGGTCGTTGGTCGCGAACACATCACCGGGCTTGGGCGAGGGATGTTGGCGCGCGACCGCGGCGACCGACTCCCCCATCGCGCCGAGATGGACGGGCATATGGGGGGCGTTCGCGACGAGGCCCCCGCGCGCGTCGAAGAGCGCGCAAGAGAAGTCGAGCCGCTCGCGGATGTTGGTGGAGAGGGCCGTCCGCCGCAGGACCACGCCCATCTGCTCGGCGATCGACATGAAGCGGTTCCCGAAGATCTCGAGCGTCACGGGGTCGCGCTCCGTGCTTCTCGGGGCGGGTCGCGGTCCGTCGCAATCCTCAAGGATGAGCGTGCCATCGGCCTCGGCGCGCGCCGACCATCCGGGTTCGACGACGATGGTTCCCGTAGCCTCGAGGATCAACGCAGGACCCACGACGGCGTTTCCGGGAGTGAGCGCTTCGCGATGATGCGCCGTCGCGGTGATCCGGCGACCCTCGAAGTAGAGCGGTCGCTCTTTGGGTCCCGCGTTCGGGACCTTGGCCAGCGTAGGCACGAAGCCCGCGCGCGGGGCCGCGGCGACCGCTTCGACGCGGACCGTCACGAGCTCGACGGGGTGGCCCGGCCGCGCGTAGCCAAACTCGCGGGTGTGCGCGGCCTCGAACTCTTCGCGCAGGCGTTCGGGCCGATCCGCGCTCATGGGCAACGACGTTTCGGTTCCGCGGTAGCGCAGATCGTAGAAGACATGGATCTGGATCGCGTGCCGGGGGGCGCCTTCCTCGACCAGCTGCGTACGGCCCTGCTGGCTCATCTCTGCGACGACGGGCGCGAGCTCCGAGAGGCGCTCCGCGGAGAGTTCATGGCGACCGGCGTCGCGCTGGGAGTGCCAGCGCAGGTCCGCCATGCCGATCCCCCGCGCCGAGAGTACGCCCGCCAGAGGATCGAAGAGGAGCGTGCGTACGCCCAGCACCCGCGCGACCGCGCATGCATGCTGCCCACCGGCCCCCCCGAAGACGACCATGGCGTGTTCACGGACGTCGTAGCCACGCGCGACGGTGACGCGGCGGATCGCCTGCGCCATGTTGTCGACGGCGATGCGGAAGAACCCCTCCGCGACGTCGAGCGCCTCGAGCTCGCCGACCTCGGCGGTGATCCGCGCGAGCTCGCCCTCGACGCGGTCGGTCGCGAGCGGGAACGGAAACCGGTCCGCCACGAGGCGACCGAGGGCGACGTTGACATCCGTCAAGGCGAGCTCCCGCGCTTCGGGGTGCCCATAGCAAAGCGGCCCAGGATCGGCGCCGGCGCTCTGCGGGCCCACGCTCAGACGGTGGCCGTCGTACCGACACAGCGAACCGCCCCCGGCGGCGATCGTGTGCAACGCCATCATCGGGGTCCGGAGCCTCACGCCGGCCACCTTGGCCTCGTAGACCCGCTCGAGCGCTCCGCCAAAGCGGGAGACGTCTGTCGAGGTGCCGCCCATGTCGAAGCCGAGCACCGCGGCCAGGCGCCGCTCTTTGGCGATGGCGGCGACGGCAACGACCCCGCCCGCGGGGCCCGAGAGCACGGCGTCGCGCCCACGAAACCGGGAGGCGTCCGTGAGCCCTCCCCCCGATTGCATCAAGCGCAGCGTGCTGCCTTGCGGCAACTGCCGCTTGAGCGCCGCGACGTATTCGACGAGCCGGGGGGTGAGGTACGCGTCGAGCACCGTCGTGTCGCAGCGGCCGAGAAATCCGATCTCGCCGGAGACCTCGTGGGAGCACGTCACGTGCAGGAAGCCGCACCTGCGCGCGATCGCAGCGAGCTCGAGCTCCAGCTCGGGGTTCGCGTAGGCGTGCATGACGACGATGGCGAGGCTCGCGATGCCACGTCGCACGAGCGCCTCGAGTTTCCCGCGCAAGCCGGACAACTCGGCGTCCCCCGGGCGCGCCAGGACGTCGCCGGAGGGCGTCATGCGGGCGCTGACCTCGAGCACGGTCGTCGTGAGCTGGGGGCCGCGCTCGATCTCGAGGGCAAAGATGTCCTCACGGCTCTGATCCCCGATGAGCGGCAGGTCGGCGAATCCTCGCGTGATGAGGAGCGCGCAGGGAGCTCCCCGGCGTTCGAGGAGCGCGTTGGTCGCGAGCGTCGTGCCGAGCCGAAGGTCGCAGGCCGGGAGGGCATCCGTGGGCGCGAGCTCGAGGAGCTCGCGGATCCCACGGAGCGGCGCGTCGTCCGTGGAGAGCACCTTGACGACCCGCAACCTGCCAGTGCTGGGCTCGCGACCGATGCAATCGGTGAACGTGCCGCCGCGGTCGATCCAGAACTGCCAGCGCGACGTCATGGGAGATCGCGTGCCCGGTACTGCGCCGTTCGAGTGACGTACTCCTTCCAGCCGTCTTCGATGGCCTTGAGGTCGCTCTCGGTGCACGCGCGCAAGATCTTCATGGGATTTCCGACCACGACGGAACCGGAGGGGACGCGCTTGTTCGGCGGGATCAGTGCGCCTGCACCGATGATGCAGTGGTGCTCGACGTGGGCGTTGTCGAGGATGATCGAGCCCATGCCGATGATGCACGCGTCTTCGATGCGGCAACCATGCAGGATCGCGGCGTGGCCCACCGTCACGCGGTCTCCGACGATGGTCGTCGAGAGGCCTTCCGTGGTGTGGACGACGCAACCATCTTGGATCGAAGTCTGCGCGCCGATCCGGATCGGCGCATCGTCACCGCGCAACGTCGCGCCCGGCCACACGCTCGATTCTCGGCCGATCTCGACGTCGCCGATCACCGTGGCCGCGCGATGGATGAACGCCGACGGGTCGATCCGCGGCCACTGACCTTCGAAGGGCTCGAGCATCGCGGCAAGATGCTACCGCAGGCCACGGGCTGCTAGAGCGCCGACCAGTTTGATTTCGCGTGCTGATGCACGACTGGGACCGCCCACGGCTGTGTCGGCGTTCTAGGGGCTGCAGTGGATCACGGCTTGATGCAGCAGCGACTCCGCGTCGAACGCGGGGTTTCCGAGATCTTCCCCGAGCGTGGCCAGTCCGATGGAGAAGCCGAGGCTCGACGAGGCGAGCGCTTGCTGGATCCGCGCCTGGACGGTCATCGCTCCGGTCGCGTCGGTTTCCGGCAGGACGAGCACGAAGAGATCCATCTCCACGCGTGCGACGAGGTCGACGCCGCGACAGGAGTCCAGCAAGGCGCGGCCGAGGAGGCGTGCGTCATCCTCGGAGGCGAGGGCGGCGGAGCAGCGGACGGCGGCCAAGGACAACGGGCGCTGATAGCGGATCGCGCGTGCCGTCTCCGAGCGGAGGCGGTGGCGGAGGTAGGTCGCGGTGTAGCTTCCCGTCGTCGGATCGCGGAGGTCGAGCCGGGCACCGGCGGGGTCGTTGGCTGCGTCGGCCATGGGACGCTCGTGCAGCGGCGAGCTGGCGACGCGATTGGCCAGACGCACGAGCAGATGCGTGCGCGCGAGCACTTCGATCTGCGTCACGTTCGTCCGCAGGAAGTCGCAGCCCGAGCGTGAGTACGCCGCCTCGATGAGCGTGGGGTCGGTGCCTGGCGGGAGCAGGCCCACGAGCGGCAAATTGCGGGTCTTGGGATCGCTCGCGAGCACCTCGAGGGCGCGGATCGCTGGCTCGATGGGGTCGATCAAGCTGATGTAGACGACGTCGGGCGCGAACGTGGCGGCCGCGGACGGCAGGTGCGAGGGATCCCGCGTGACGGGCAACCGTCCGAGGCAGTACCCCGCGGTCCGCAGACAGGTCTCGAGCTCGTTGTCCTTGGGATCACCGGAGCGGATGTTGAGGATCCTGCCGGTGCCCGGGTGCGAGGCGAACGACGCGAGTTGTTCGGCGGTCCAGGGGGAGAGGTCGATGTCGCTGCTTTCGCTGGCGACGAAGGTGTCGGTGCGGCCCACGATGGCCGCCTATCGGCCAACTTCCGTGCGCCTTGAGCCGCGCTGTTTCCGCAGCGCGCGACCCCTCGGGCTGGCCCGTCGAAGGCTCGGACGCGCGATCCCGATCCGAGGCTCAGGCGAGCAGGAAATAGGCGCCACCCCCCCCAATGAGGAGGAGCGCCAACGCGACGAGCCAAAGGGTCAGGTTTGGACCGCGCGTCGCGGCGAGATCGAGCGGGTCGCTGTCGGAGCCACTGGCGCCTGGCGGAGACGACGCCGCGAGGTTGTAGGGGGCAGAGTGGGGGTGAGGTGGCGGCGTGGGATCGCCCATGCGCCCAAACGGCGACGGCGTGGGGTCGTTGCTGTGATCGAAGTCGTCGAGCCGCAGGGGCGCCGAGGGATCGTAGCTCTCGCCGGAGCTTGCTCCGCGTGCCCCGTGTGGGGACAAGCCTGGCTCGCCGCTGTCCTCGTCGAGGGAACGGATGGACTCGAACTCGTCCTCGATGAGGCGGAGGATGAGGTTCGAGTTCTCCGCCCGTTCGCGCGTGGCTTTGGCGGCGCGCGCCTCCGGGGCGACCTCGGGCTCGGCTTGCCGCATCTCGTCGAGGAGCGCGGCGACCTCGCGCGCACCGACCTTGCGCCCGAGCGAGAACAGGAAGCCGAGCAGATCGTCGGCGAAGTCGGAGGCTCGTAGGTAGCGTTCGTCCCGATCTCGGGAGAGCGCTCGGTTCACGATGGTCTCGAGCTCGACCGGGACCTCCGGATTCATGGCGCGCAGGCTCGGAACTTGCGCCGCGCGGACCTTCTCCACGGTGTCGTAGTCCGAGTCGCCGAGGAAGAGCCGCTGACCCGTCAGCATCTCGAACGCGATGATGCCTACGGCGAAGAGATCGGCCCGGCGATCGACCTCGCGGCCCTCGGCGGCCTCGGGGGAGAGGTAAGCGAACTTGCCCTTCACCACCCCGGGATCCGTGGACTCGAGCTGCGTCGAGGCCTTGGCGAGGCCGAAGTCCGTGAGTTTGACCTCACCGTTCCACGACAAGAGGATGTTGGGCGGCGACATGTCCCGGTGGACGATGCCGAGCTCGCGACCCGAGTCCGAGTCTCGCAGGTTGTGCGCGTACTCGAGGCCCTTGAGCACCTCGTTGAGGATCCAAACCGCGTGCGGGACGGGCATCGGCCGGCGCCGACGGGCCAAATACTGAAGGATGTACTTCAGGTTGGTGCCGTCCACGTACTCCATCACGATGAAGTAGGTGCTCGCGCTCTTGCCGATATCGAAGACGGTGACGATGTTCGCGTGGTTGAGCCGCAGGGAGAGGCGCGCCTCGTCCAGGAACATCCGGACGAAGCGCTCTTCCTTGAGCAGCGACGGAAGGATCCGCTTGATGGCGACTTTCTTTTTGAAGCCCGCGACGGACTCCGCCTCGGCGACATAGACCTCGGCCATGCCGCCGGCATCGAGCTTGAAGAGTGGGCGATAGCGGTCCGCCATGATGAGCACCGAGCCCGAGTCGTGGCCGCGCCAGCAGATCCCGAGCGCGTGGAGTGTACCGCGGACTTGGCCTTGCGGCAGTAAAGCCGACACAAACCGTGGGCGCGTTAGCGCGGCGCCGCGTCGTTTTTGGCCCGAGACGCGGCCGCATCGCCGGAGCGCGTGGACGTGGCCTGTGGAGCGGGACGCTCCCGCGGAGGGTCGTACCCCGTCATGGCCAACCGCACGGCGCCTACCCACATGTCGCTTTCGAGCGCGACCGGCAGGCGTCGACCGTCGCCGCTCAGCCACGCACGCATCACGAAGACGCGTTTTCCAGGCAAAGGCTGGTCATATGGGTCCACGCGGGTCAAGGTCCCCTCGATGAGGATCATGTTGGATGGGTCCAAGCCGAGGGCGGTGCCGATGCTAGGCATGTCGGGTATCCGCTTCCGCCCCTTGGACTCGATCTCGAAGCGCATCAGCGTCGTGCCATCCACGACGTGAGCCTTGGCGCGCGAGCCCTCGTCCAGGGGCAGGGATCTCACCCACGCCATGGCGGAGAGCGGGTCGAAGGTATCGAGCGGTACGTGGCGCGTTTTCTCGATGAGATCGGCGTCTTTGGTGTCCTTGATGTGGATGTAACCACGCCCGTGGTAGAGATGCTCGGTCACCCGGTGCTTGAAGGCGACGGGGGAGAACCCGTCGTAGTGGATCGTGCTCACGCACGAGATCGAGGCGCCCGTCTGCGCGTCGACGATGCTGATCATGTCGTCGGTGACCGTGGCGAGCAGCGAGACGATGCCGCTCGTGCGCGCGTGGCCCTCGATGCGAACGGTGGGGGCGCCAAGCGGGGGTGGGCCCCGCGGATCGGGCTCGTAGGCCACGATGCTGGCCTCGGCGATCCCCGCCGGGTTGCCCGCGAACGTCAAGTCGTAACGAAACGCCTCGCCGATCGCGAGGGTGGCCCCGTGGGGCGGTGGATGGCCCGTGCGCGGGATCCTGCGCCGATGATCGGTGAGCGCCGGTTCGGCGAGGATCCGCGCCCATCCGATGGTCTGCTGCCGATAGCGGTGGGGATCGCCATGTCCGTCGTCGACGTCGTGCGGCGATGGAGGAATGTCCCGAGGAAGCCGAGATGCATCGCTCGCCTCGTGGACGGGATCCGCGTGTGCGCTCGCGCTCAGGCCCGTGAGCCCCGAGCCGAGCGCGCCGGCGAGGATGACCGCGCGGTGTATCAAAGCCATGCCCGCGCCGATGTTAGAATGCCCGACGCAGGACCGCCATGACGAACGAATCCCATGCCGACGGCGCGCCGCTCGTGGTGACGCAAGGCGATCCGCGAGGGGTCGGCCCCGAGCTCATCCTCCGCCTGGCGGCGGAAGGTGCCTTCGGGCCTCACGATCTCATCGTCGCCGATCCCGAGCGCTTGGCGCAGCTCGCGGCCGGGTTGCCCCATTCGTGGGCCGCGCTCGGCTGGCGTCGCGCGGAGCCTCGCGTCGTGGGCGAGCCGGGCATGGGCCAAGTCGAGGCGCTGCGGCTCGGAGTGGATCGCGTGCTCGCGTCCCTCGGTTCACCGCGCCCGTCCGCGCTCGTGACGGCTCCCATCGACAAAGCCGCGTGTCAGGCCGAAGGATTTCGCTTTCCTGGTCATACGGAGTATCTGGCCGCGCGCGCAGGGGGGGCCGAGGTCGCGATGCTGATGGCGGGTCCCAAGCTGCGGGTCGTGCTGGCCACGATCCATGTCCCGCTGTCCGCGGTGCCCGGGGCTTTGACCGAGGCGGGGATCGTGCGCGCCGGATCTCTGCTGGCGGCGGGTCTTCGTCGGCATTTTGGGTGTCCGCATCCCCGGATCGGCGTGCTCGGGCTCAACCCGCACGCCGGGGAGAAGGGGCTGCTCGGGCGTGAGGAGCAGACGATCGTCGCGCCGGCGGTCGAGCGGCTCACCGCGTCCGATCCCGCCGCGACCTTCGTGGGACCGCTGCCCGCGGACACCGCCTTCCATGCCCATTGGGAAGGCACCTACGATGGCCTCGTCGCGATGTACCACGATCAGGGCCTGGGTCCCTTCAAGCTGGTGCACTTCCACGACGGCGTGAACGTGACGCTCGGACTGCCGTTCGTTCGCACTTCGCCCGATCACGGCACGGCGCGGGATCTCGCCGGCACGGGGCGCGCGAACCCGGCGAGCCTGTGGGCGGCGACGCGACTGGCCCGCGGTGCTGCGGAGCGGGCGTGAGCCGCAAGGTGAGCGAAACCATCGAACGGTTCGATGGACCGCGGATCGCGGTGCGCGGCGCGAGGACGCACAATCTCAAGGCTCTGGACGTCGACCTCCCGCGTCACCGCCTCATCGTCGTGACGGGGCCGAGCGGATCGGGGAAGAGCAGCCTCGCGTTCGACACGTTGCACGCCGAGGGGCAGCGACGCTACGTCGAGAGTTTGAGCGCTGCGGCGCGGCAGATGCTGGCGCAGTTGCCCCCGCCGCAGGCCGATCTGATCGAGGGACTCTCGCCGACGATCGCGATCGCCCAACGCTTTGGGCCCGCCTTGCCGCGCTCCACGGTCGGGACCCTCACGGAGATCCTCGATTACCTCCGCTTGCTCTACGCGCGCGTGGGCGAGGTCTATAGCCACGAGACCGGGGAGCGGATGCATCGTCACAGCGTCACCGACATGGTCGACGCTGTGCTCGCCCTCGGCGAAGGCGCGAAGTTCAGTGTCCTCGCTCCGGTGGTCGTCGATGCGCCGGGGGATCATGCGGAGCGTTTGGCCGAGCTGCGCCGGGCAGGGTATGCGCGCGTCGCCATCGATGGGCGACCCTGGGAGCTGGAAGAGCCGGTCTCTCTCGATCCAGACGCTCGGCACACCATCGAGGTGTACGTGGATCGCCTCAAGGTGAAGGATGGCATGCGCGCGCGCCTGGCCGACTCGCTGGAGACCGCTGTCGCGCTCGGAGGCGGGCGCGTGGACATCGAGCCCACGGATGGCGCGCGCATGCGCTTCTCCGACCGCTTCACCGACTTCGGCACTGGCCTCGTCTACCCTGCGCTGACGCCTGCGTCGTTCTCGTTCAACAGTCCCTACGGGGCATGTCCGACGTGCGGCGGGGCGGGCCTGCGCGGCGGCGAAGAGGCCGACGATGCGCCCACGCCATGCCCCGAGTGCGACGGTACGGGCCTGCGGATCGAAGCGCGGATGGTGCGGGTGGGCGGGCAAACGATCACGGGGTTGTGCGCCATGCCGTTGCCGACCCTCGCGGAATGGATCGCCCGCCTTTCGCTCGCCGGCAACGCGGGCGAGGTGGCTGCGGTCGTCTTCGGGCAGATCGAGCGTCGGATCGCCTACCTCATCGAGGTCGGGCTCGGATACCTGACCTTGGATCGGCGCGCCACCACGCTCTCGGGCGGAGAACTCCAGCGCATCCGCTTGGCCGCGCAGGTCGGGGCCGCGCTCGTCGGCGTCACGTACATCCTCGATGAACCGAGCGTGGGGCTGCACGCTCGCGACAACGCCCGGCTCATCGCCGTGATGGAGCGCCTGCGCGACCTCGGCAACACAGTCGTCGTCGTCGAGCACGACCAAAGCACGATGCGCGCCGCCGATTGGCTCATCGACATGGGACCGGGCGCGGGCGCCTACGGTGGGGAGGTCGTCGCCGCGGGATCGCCCAGGTTCGTCGCTAAGACCCAGGCGTCGCGGACGGCCGAGGTGCTCGCCGGGACCGCGAGCATGCGCGCGAGCGAGAAGCGGGGTCCCACCCCAGCTGCCCTCGTGCTCGAAGGCGCGACGGGGCACAACCTCAAGGGGGACAGGCTCGTGTTTCCCGTCGCGCGGTTCACCTGCGTGAGTGGAGTCAGTGGATCGGGGAAGTCGAGCGCCGTGATCGGAACGCTCCTGCCCGAAGCGCGGCGGACCCTCAACGGTGCGCAGACGCGACCCCTACCGCACGAACGCCTCACGGGTCTGTCTCAGCTCGACAAGGTGATCCACGTCGATCAGGCGCCGATCGGCCGCACCGCGCGGAGCAACGCGGCCACGTTCACCGGGTTGTTCGCGGAGATTCGCGCTCTGTTCGCGGCGCTTCCCGAGGCCCGCATGCGGGGATACTCGCCCGCGCGGTTCTCGTTCAACGACAAGTCGGGCCGTTGCGAGGTGTGCCAAGGGGAGGGGGTGCGTCGGGTAGAGATGGTGTTCCTGCCGGACGTGCTCGTCACGTGCGACCGCTGTGGGGGGGCGCGGTACAACCCCGAGACGCTCGGCGTCCGCTGGCGGGGCAAGACGATCGCGGAGGTGCTCGGACTCTCGGTCAACGAGGCCTACGACCTGTTCGCCGCACAGCCATCGCTCCGCGCGAAGCTCGAGGTCCTGCGCGACGTGGGCCTTGGGTACATCGCGCTCGGGCAGCACGGGAGCACGCTCTCGGGCGGTGAGGCCCAGAGGATCAAGCTCGCCCGCGAGCTCGCCCGCAAAGCGACCGGGCGGACGCTCTACGTGTTCGACGAGCCGACGAGCGGCCTCCATTTCGGCGACGTCGAGCAGCTGCTCGCGGTGTTCGCTCGCCTCGTCGACGAGGGCAACACCGTCATCGTGATCGAGCACAACCTCGAAGTGATCGCGGCCGCCGACCACGTGATCGATCTCGGGCCCGAGGGCGGCAATGCGGGCGGGTCCGTGGTCGCGATGGGGACCCCTGCAGAGATCATGGCGACGGCCGCGAGCTACACCGGGCAGGCGCTCGCGGCCGCGGCCCTTAGGGCCCGAGCAGGAATAAGTTGACCACTCTGGCACCACCCTGCACGACGATGGCTGCGTTACTCATCGGTTACGTACGTCAGGTCATCGCCCCGAGGCCATCTTGGTCCTTGAGCACCACGGTGCGGCCGTGGAGATCGAGCAGGCCCTTCTTTTTGAACTGCGCGAGCGTCAGCGAGATCGTCTCGCGCGTGGATCCGATGAGGTTCGCCATCTCTTGGTGGGTGATCTTGAGGCCGATCTGCATGCCGTCCTCGCTGTCCACGCCATACTCTTCGCCGAGCTCCAACAGCAGCGCCGCGAGCTTGGCTTGCACGTCGCGGAACACGAGGTGCTCGAGCTTGGTCTCGATCTGGCGCCTGCGCTCGCCCACGACGCACGAGAACGCGAAGCAAAGCTGCGCATCGGACATGAGCAGGTCTTGGAACATCTCCCGCGGTAGCTCGGTGATGATCGCGTTCTTCATGGCCTCGGCCATCTCGTCGCGCGGGGTGCCATCGATGACGCAGAGCTCCCCGAAGATCTGTCCCGCGCCGCGGTAGGCGAGCGTGAGCTCCTTGCCGTCGCGCGTGACCTTGCTGCACTTGACGCGGCCGCCGTTGATGAAGAACACGCGGTCCCCGGGGTCGCCAGGCAAGTAGATCACCTGTCGCCGCGGGATCTCACGGATCTCGACCGCCGCAGCCAGTTCCTGAAGTTTGCCGGCGGGCACCCCCTCCAGCAGCGGAATTTTCCGCAAGTACCACAACGCGCGCTTTTCATCTTTGGCAGAGTCCTGCGTACCCGGTCGAACCATACGTGGCTCAGAAAGTACGGGAGGTGACGAATCGGGGCAATGATGTGAGCCAGGTGACAGTCCAATATGGGGATTTACCGAGTACAATATTGGTGGGCATGTAGTTTGCATTACCGGGGGACGAACGTGCGTTCCTCGAGCCCCCCACCCGGCCAACCCCTTGGGATCGCTCCGATTCCATCCTTGCCGGAGCCGAAGATCGGCCGCATGACTCCGCAAAGAGTGCATAGCCCCTCCCTACACCTGCGGAGTCGCGGCTTCACGCTCATCGAGATGATGGTCGTGGTGGGGATTCTGTCGGTCCTCGCGGCGCTGGCGGTGGGTGGCTTCCGGCAGAACGAGGCGAGCCTCGCCTACCAGCGTTTCGTCGACGATGTGCACGGCGGGATCGTGGCCGGGCGCAACGCCGCGATCGACGACCAGACCCGCGTACGCGTGACCCTGCAGGCGGCCGGGTTGCGCGTCGAGGCCTTCGATCCCGAGACCGAGCAGTGGCGGTTCATCCGGATCAGCGAGCGCGACGGTGGGCGCGGCGAAGGCCCGCAGAGCGAGGACAATCGCGCGTGCCTGCTCGCGATGGTCGTGGGGATCTCGACGCCGTCGCAGACCTACGACCATGACGCGCCGTCGGCCACATGTCTGACCGGATCGGCAGTGCTGACCTTCGAACCCGATGGCCGATTTTCCACGAACGCCGGCGGAGCCGACAACGTGGGCGTTTCGCTTTGGGTCGGCGATCGCCGGATGACCGGGCAGGCGAAGTACTCGCTCATCCAGCTGTTCCCAGGGGGGTACATCCGGGTGTTTCGCGACGTGAGGATCGACCAAGAATGAAGAGGGCGAGCGCGCAGCGGGGTTTCACCCTGATGGAGGTCCTGATGGCCCTCATCGTGTTCGCGATCTCGGTCGTCGGCCTGGTCGCCCTCGAGTCGCGCAGCCTCGAGGCCCAGAAAGCCGCCGGGGACCTGCGAGAGGCGGAGCGGGTCGCCCAAGACGCCATGGCCGAGCTGATGGCAGAGAGCTACGTGAGCCTCGCCACCACCGATTTCACCGGCGAGGACAGCTCGTCGTTTCCGTTCCGCGACTGGGAGCAGCTCGAGCTCGAAGATCGCTTGCGCGACTTTCGAAGGCCGCCCGCGGACATCGATGCCGACGCGACGGTGCCGGGCTCGATTGGTGGCAAGTTCGTGCTGTTCCGCGAAATCGATGTCGTCCCCGAAGACGCGGCCCCCACGGTTCCAGGCGCCCTCGTGCTCAACGTCACCGTCCTATGGGTGGACGACAGCAACGGCGTGTATCCACCACCGGCAGGATTTGGCACCGATGACCTCTCGCTCGAGCAGATCCAAGGCGATGATTTCCTGCCGTACGTCGCTTCGGTGCAGCTGCGAAGGGTGCGGGTGAACGATGCGGGCTAGCCAACGCAGGGGGGGCAGGGGGGGCAGCGGGGGCTTCACCCTCATCGAGCTCATGGTCGCGATGGTCGTCTCGGGCATCGTGGTGCTCGGCATCTTCGCGTTCTCTTCGATTCAGCGGACCACCGTGTCGATGCACGAGCGCAACGTCCGCGTCCAGCAAGCGCTCGAAGGGGCGATGTGGAGCATGGGGCAGGACCTGCGGCTCGCGGGGATGCCCTTCGCCCGCATGTGCAGCGAGCTCCGCGTGTGGGACCCGAGCAACGGCGGCCGTCTGATCAACCCCGGCGGCGCCGCGACGCCCGACGACGCGATCCTCGACGCGCACACGGGTGAGCCCTTCTGGGTGCTGCGCGACGGCGTCCAGGCGCACTGGAACAGCAGCACCGCCGACAGCATCAACGGCGACGAGCACTCGGCCGCGCCCGAGAGCGCCGCGGACAGCTTCGATGTCATCGTCGCGGACGCGATCTACACCGAGTCCATCGAGATCTTTCGTCTCAACGCCGACCTGACCTCCGGGAGCACCTCGGTCGTCGTCCAGACGGGAGGGTTGCTCACGGCGGCCACCGACGGCGCGCTGGAGGAGATCCAGCAGCTGTTCCCACCGGGGTCGTTCATCCTGGTCGTCCGCGATCCGCAAGGGGGTGACACGATTCCCGTCCGACCCGATCTCCATGGGCAATGCCTGCTGCTGCAGGTGACGGGAGACGTCGCCGCCGGAGCCTCGCCGACGGATTGGGAGATCCCCATCGGGGCGCAGTCCGGGTTCAACCAGGGCCTCACGACCATGCTCGCGGACAACAACGGCGCGGCCTCGTGCGCGACCCATGGCACGAGCTGCGACGACTGGACGCCGGGCGCCACCGCGGGAACCTACGACATGGCCGACCCGAGCGGCCGCCGCTCTTGGATCGTCCCCGTGGGTCGCCTCCGATGGTCGCGCTACGAGGTGGACTACGCGATCGAGAACCTGCCGTACCTCGTGCGCTACGACATCATCGGCTATCGCGACGGCGATCCGGACGGCCTCGGCGGCGTCGACTACCCCGATTGCGATGCCGGAGACTGCACCGCCCCGCAGCTCCACTTGCCGGGCAGCGATCCCGGCCCGCTCGCGGTGGCCATTGGACCGATGATCGAGGACATGCAGGTCGCCGTGGGCTGCGACGGGATGGCGGCCGCGCCGAGCGGTCCAGTGCGCGCGATCGAGGCCCCCGAGGTCGGCTTCTCGGAGCCCGACCCCGGCAATCGCCACGTCGACGAGCTCGCCGACAATCGCGGCAACGACGAGTGGCTCGGAAACGCCGTGGAAGAGGCGTGGGGACCCGACTGCGTCTACCACGGGACGGGCGAGTACGCCGCGGCCCAGTGGGTTGCCGTCGAGGGCGCGGCGACGCCCGCCTTTCGGATGAGCCCCCAAATCATGCGCGTGACCCTGCTCGGGTCGGGCGAGATGGCCGAGGAAGCGGGAGGCACGGCCACCGAGAACCTGCTCCCCATCGAAGACCGGCCGCAGATGGAGTCCGCGGTCGGGACACGTCAGCGATTTTTTCTCACCGAGCGCTTCGCTCCCGACAATCTGCGGTGGCGCGATCCCTCGGTCCTGTGAAAGGTGATTCGAAGATGCTCCATCGTTCACGTCAGCAGCGCGGCATCACCATGATCAGCGTGATGATGCTGACCGTTTCGCTGCTCACCCTAGGGCTCCTCGCCGTCCGGACCTCGGTCCGCGAGGTCCAGCACGCCGGCCAGCTCGTCGCGCGCGAACGGGCCACCATGGCGGCCCAGGCCGCCGTGGATTTCGCCGCATCCCGCTACATGGGGATGACCGACGCCGCGATCAGCGACGCCCTCGCCGGCTACAACGCAGGGGACGAGGCCTGCACCAGCGCTTGCGGGGACTGCATTCCCGGCGGAAACGCGATCACGGGGCGGCGCAACGACATCGTGCTCGGCGAGACCGTGGGCTGCGGCGGGCGGCCCTGCATGCGCCAAGGCGCGGTCGCCCAGCTCAACGACGAGGATGGGGTGCTCTCGGACTGGTGCGAGGTCCCCTTGAGGAGTCTGGTCACCGGGGCGGATGCCGAAGCGCAGGTCACCGTGTGGGTCCGAAACAACACCGCCGACGCCCTAGGGCCGGACGATGCGGGCGGCAGCGGACTGTGGGAAGTCGACAGCGATGGACGCGTCGTGATTACAGCGATGGCCACGGTACGGAATACGACCGTTACCGTGGAAAAAGAGGTCCAGCTCCAGTCCGCCGGCGCCCTCGTGGGCGCGAGCATGGGCAGCCCCGACGAGGGCTACGGCGGTGGCCACAACAACGACAATACCTCCGTCTCCCTCTGCACCGAGGAATACCTGGCGGTTTCGCAAGAGTAGGTCGGCAGCCTCTCGGAAACGCGGTGTCCTGCATACGCGGGACGTTTCCGATGGCCTGCCCGTGTGCTCGCCGGGCGGAAGTCCGCTAAGCTTCGCTAGCGTTGCCTGCGGAGTTCACCTTCCCAGCCCCGTTGCGTCGCCTGCTCATGGAGTACGGCGTCGACCTCGAAATCCCCTCGGATCGCCGGATCTATACCAATCGTGACCTCAACCTCGACTCGATCGCGGTGATGGGGTTCGACATGGATTACACCCTGGCGATCTACCATCAGGAGCGGATCGAGGAGATTTCGATCGCCACGACGACGGCGAAGCTCCTCGTTCGCGGGTATCCCGAGAAGCTGCAGAGCGCCCAGGCCGATCCGCGGTTTGCGATCCGCGGGCTCATGGTCGACAAGAAGCTCGGCAACATCATCAAGATGGACCGCCACGGCTACGTGGGGAGAGCATTCCACGGCAAGTTGCGCCTGCTCGACGAGGACCGCAAGCGCGTCTACCGGGAGCAACGCCTCGGCATGGAGCACGAGCGCTTCGCCGCCGTCGACACCTTGTTCGCGCTCCCCGAGGTCACGCTCTATGCCGACGTCGTCGACCTCATCGACAACGAGCCGAACCTCTGGCCCTCCGGGCAGCCCCCGACCTATGCCGAGGCCTGGCTCGACGTCCGCGAGTGCATCGACGAGGCGCACCGCGACGGCTCGATCAAGGATCGGATCGCAGAAACCCCCGGCATGTTCATCGAGCGGGACCCCGACCTTCCGCGCACCCTGCACAAGTTCCGCTCCGCCGGGAAGAAGCTGTTCGTTCTCACCAACAGCCTGTTCCCGTATACCGACGCCGTGATGACCTATCTGCTCGAAGAGCACGGGCCGTCCTACGGCGGTGGATGGCACGCCTACTTCGATTGGATCGTCGTCGGGTCCGCCAAACCCAACTTCTTCATCGGGACGAACCCGTTTCAAGAGCTCGCGCGGGACGGCACGCCCATCGGACCGCGCCGGCAAGACGTCCAGCGCGGCAAGGTCTACGAGGGTGGGCACCAAATCGGCCTCCAGGCCTCGTTCGGGTGCTTCGCCGACGAAGTGCTCTACGTCGGCGACCATATCTACGGCGACATCGTGAAGAGCAAGAAGAGCTCCGGTTGGCGCACGGCCCTGATCGTCCAGGAGCTGCACAACGAGCTCCGGGTCCGGCGCTCGCGCGGCATGACGCTCCAGGAGATCGAGAGTCTCTACGATCTGCGGTCCCAGCTCGCCGAAGAGATCTCAGCCCAGCGCTACATCGCCCGCACGCTCGGTCGCATCACGCCCGCCGAGTTCGCGCGCGAGGGGCACGTGGAGCCCGAGGCTGCGCGAGCCCTGCTCGACGAGGCGCGCGCGGCCGTACGCACCCGCGTCGATCGCCTGCGGCACTACGAGCTCGAGACGATCCAGATGCTCGAACGCCGCAGCCAAGAGGTCGACGAAGCGTTCAATCCGTATTGGGGGAGCAGCTTCGCCGAGCGTCACGACACGAGCCGGTTCGGCTCGCAGGTCGAGAGCTACGCGTGCATCTATACGAGCCGCGTGAGCAACCTGCTGCACGTGTCTCCGGCGAAGTACTTCATCTCTCCGCACAACAAGATGCCGCACTGGTAGCGGTGGTGGCCTGCGGATGCCGGGCTGCGTTTCCCTCGGGCGAGTGCGTTTCATCGAGCTCGGAGCTCGGACGACAGCGATGATCCCGGTCCGCGGAAGAGGAGGGTGAGTTGTCGAAGAACGCGGTCTCCTCGGCGCTTCGTCTCGCCCACGATCCGGTCCATTGGCCGGTCGATGTCGGTGGTAGCTTTGCGTCCGTGAGACTGGATCGAGCTCGAGTTGCGGGGGCCACGGTTGGACAGCGCAAACCCCTTCGGATTGTTGGAACGTTGGACCCCTGATGCGAAACCCGAGCTAGAGTGATAGGCTGAGCATGAGCCCCGAGTTACCGACTGCATTGTCGTGATACTGGTCGGTGACTGTTACGATCAAGGATGTCTTGTCTCGCGATTGTGCATCGCACGAAGAGCATCTGCAGTATTGGCTGTGCCAGGGGAGGATGACCCGGACGCCATCTCGTTCGTTTCCCTACGCTCAGAGCGTTCATGGGCGTCGGCACAAGGGTTGACTGCAGGCGGGCGCTGCCAAGGCGACCGAAGCGTGGAGTCAAGCGCTTGTCTCAGCGCGCTAATACGGCGCCACCACGAAGAGCTCCACCTCGGTCCCCGGCGGCACCTTCTCCCCCGCGGCGGGCTCTTGCCGGAGGACGAAGTTCACGTTGTGCTCGTGGTCGGTGATCCGCCGGATGCTGCCCACCGTGAGCCCGGCGGTCTGGAGATCACGCTTGGCCACCGAGAGATACGTCCCGCGCACCTTGGGGACCTCGATGGCGGCGGGTTCGGCCACGACGAGGCGCACGACAGAGCCGGTCCGGGCCTTCGTGCCGGACTTGGGGATCTGGCGGATCACGCTTCCTTGAGGTTTGTCGGACGACTCGCGCTTGACCTCCGGGACCTCGAATCCGACGGAGGTGAGGGCTGTCCGGGCTTCGTCCTCCGCCATGCCCTCGACCTCGGGGACGTCGAGCTCCTCGGCCATCTTGGCCACGATCACGCGGATCTCTTTGCTCGAGAGCTCGGCACCGGGCATGGGGCGCTGCTGGACGATGGTGCCCGGGGTGGCGCCGGAGCCCGAGCGCTCGCCGTCCTCGATGATGACGAGACCGCGATCGCGCCACCGGTCCTGCGCGGCGTTCACGGTCATGCCCTCGAGGTTGGGGGCTGCGAGCTTGGACGAGGCGTCGGCGGTGTTCTCTGCGGGGCGCTCCGGCGCTTGTTGGACGACCGGCGGGGTCGCTGCTGCTGCGGGCGGAGGGGCCTCGAGCCCTTGGAGACGGATGATGTAGGGCGTGAGCAGGAGTTGCGAGGCGACCGAGGTCACCGCCGCGACGAAGAAGATCTTGAAGAAATCGCCCATGCCTTCTGGATCCGACCCTGTACGGGCGAGTCTAACCCCTGCGTTCACTCGAATCGAGGGTGGATCGAGGCGGCTGCGCGCCGGGGCCCTGCGCAGATCATGCTGTAAGGGGCGTACGTACCCAGGCGTCCCGTGATGCGACGACGCTCGCGCGGGCCATGGTGATCGCTGCCCCCTTGGCGGCGGGGGTCAGGCTGTATCGAACGTCAGCGTCGTTCCATCCGAATCGACGCGGATCCGCGTTCCGGGCGGAAATCGCCCTTCGAGGATGCCTTGAGCCAGCGGATCGATGAGTCGGGTCTGGATCAGGCGCTTGAGCGGCCGGGCTCCGAACACGGGATCGTATCCGGCTTCCGCCAGCTGGTCGCGGGCAGCGGGGGTCACCTCGAGCTCGAGGTCCCGCGCCTGCAAGCGGGGGTCGAGGCGCAGGAGCTGGATGTCGAGGATCCCGCGCATCTGTTCACGCCCGAGCGGAGAGAACTGGATGATGCCATCGAGGCGGTTGAGGAACTCCGGGCGGAAGGTGCGGCGCAAGGCGTCCTCGCGGCGGCGTTCGAGTTCGTCGGGGTGGAGGTTCAAAGCGAGAAGCTCGCTGCCGACGTTGCTCGTCATGAGGACGATCGTGTTGCGGAAATCGACCGTGCGACCTTGGCTGTCGGTGAGGCGTCCATCGTCGAGGAGTTGGAGCAGGACGTTGAAGACATCGGGGTGGGCTTTCTCGATCTCGTCGAGGAGGACGACCGAGAAGGGACGGCGCCGGACGGCCTCGGTGAGCTGACCGCCCTCGTCGTAGCCCACGTATCCCGGAGGGGCTCCGAGCAGGCGCGAGACCGAGAACTTCTCCATGTACTCGCTCATGTCGATACGGACGACGTGCCGCTCGTCGTCGAAGAGGAACTCGGCGAGGGCTTTGGCGAGCTCGGTCTTGCCGACGCCGGTGGGGCCCAGGAACAAGAACGATCCAATGGGGCGATTGGGGTCGGCGAGGCCGGCACGCGCTTGGCGGACGGCCGCCGCGACGCGACGCACGGCCTCGTCTTGGCCCACGACGCGGGCGTGCAGGTTCTCCTCCATCTTGAGGAGCTTGGCTTGCTCGGATTCGAGCATGCGAGAGACAGGCACTCCGGTCCAGCGCGAGACGATGCTGGCGATGTCCTCGTCGGTCACCTCCTCGCGTAGGAAGGAGCCCTGTCCATCGGCGAGCGCGCGGTGCAGCAGCTCGCGGGCGCGATCGCGGTTGCGCTCGAGCTCGCGGAGCGTGCCGTACATGAGCTCTGCGGCGCGGTTGAGGTCGCCCGATTTCTCGGCGACGGTCGCTTCGCCGCGCACGCGTTCGATGCGCTCCGAGAGCTCTTTGATCTCGGTGAGCTTGTCGCGCTCGGTCTGCCAACGCGAGCGCATCGCACGAACCTCTTCGTGGAGGGTCGCAAGCTCGGACTCCACCTCGGAAAGGCGCGCGCGCTGGGGCTTCTCGCCTTTCTCTTTGCCGAGCGCGGCTTTTTCGATCTCGAGTCGGGTGATCTTCCGCTCGCGTTCGTCGATGGGTAGCGGGACGCTCTCCACCTCCATCTTGAGCCGCGCCGCGGCCTCGTCGACGAGGTCGATGGCTTTGTCGGGCAAGAAGCGATTCTGGATATAGCGGTGGCTGAGCCGCGCTGCAGATACGAGGGCGGCGTCCTGGATCCGCACGCCGTGATGGGCCTCGAACTTCCCGGAGAGCCCACGCAGGATCGCGACGGTGTCTTCGACGCTCGGCTCCTCGATGAGCACTGGTTGGAACCGGCGCTCGAGCGCCTTGTCCTTCTCGATGTGCTTGCGGTATTCGTCGAGCGTCGTCGCGCCAATGCAACGCAGCTCGCCGCGGGCCAACGCGGGCTTGAGCATGTTGGCCGCATCTTGGGCGCCTTCGGCTGCGCCGGCGCCGACGAGGGTATGGAGCTCGTCGATGAAGAGGATGATGCGGCCCTCCGCGGAGGCGACCTCTTTGAGCACGGCTTTGAGGCGTTCCTCGAACTCACCGCGATACTTCGCGCCGGCGACGAGGGCCGCGAGATCGAGCTGGAGCAGCCGCTTGTCGCGGAGGCTCTCGGGGACGTCTCCAGCGGCGATGCGCTGAGCGATGCCTTCCGCCAGCGCGGTCTTGCCGACGCCGGGATCGCCGATCAGCACAGGGTTGTTCTTCGTGCGACGGGACAACACTTGCAGCGCGCGCCGGATCTCGTTGTCGCGGCCGATCACGGGGTCGAGCTTGGCTTGCTTGGCGAGCGCGCTGAGATCGCGGGCGTACTTGCCGAGCGCGTCGTACTTGTCCTCCGGGCTCTCGGTGTCGACGGTTTGCGTGCCCCGGACTTCGCGCAACGCGGAGAGCACGAGATCGCGAGTCGCTCCGAGCTCGCGCAAGATGTTGGCCGCTTTGGCGCCGACGCGAACGGCCGCATCGGACAGAAAGGCCAGCAAGAGGTGCTCGGTGCTGACGAACTTGTCTTTGAGCTGCGTGGCTTCTCCGGCAGCGAGATCGAGCGCATCGCCGAGCTCTCGAGAGGGGCGGAGCTCCGCGCCTTGCACCTTGGGGAGCCGCGAGAGTTCGCGTTGAAGGACGCGCTCGATCGCGGCTCCGTGCACTCCGGCGCGTTCCAGCAGGGGCTTGGCCAAGCCGCCGTCTTGCTGGACCGCGGCCGTCAGGAGGTGCACGCTCGTGAGCTCGGGGTGGCCGAGCTCCTTGGCCATGGCCTGCGCGTGGGCGAGGGCGTGGCGGGTCTTGAGGGTCGCGGACTCTGCGTTGAAGACGGCCATGAGAACCTTCCTACGGGTCAAGACGGCGGATCGTCGCGGTCGCCGGCCAACATGTGCACGGCCCTGCGGTGCGCAACCCGTTGCCGTTGCGTCACGTCGCGAGGACGGGCAAGGTGCCCCCATGGCGGCCGCGGAGCGAACGATCCCTGCGCGTGTGCGAGTCCCGGGCTCGGCACGCCTCGGGCCGTCGCCCCGCTCGGGATGGCTCCGGCGGGGGACCGGCGACCCGCTCGCCGCAGCGTCGCGCGGTGAAGATCGATGATCGGAAACTGCGCGCGCGCGTGGCTTTGGCTCTACCTGGCGGGTCATCCCGAGGTTTTCCAGGAACGCTCGCCTGGACTCGAGGCGCCACAGGAAGCGCCAGCCGCACCCCAGGCGCCGCGGGAAAGTCCTCCGCTTGCACCGGAGTCTGCCCCAGAGCGGCCGCTAGGTGCTCCGCCGCCCGATGCAGAGGGTTCGCAGGACACCCAGCCCGATGCAGAGGGTTCGCAGGACACCCAGCCTGATGCAGAGGGTTCGCAGGACACCCAGCCTGATGCAGAGGGTTCGCAGGACACCCAGCCTGATGCAGAGGGTTCGCAGGACACCCAGCCTGATGCAGAGGGGCAGCAGGACACCCAG
>Ga0315910_10000555_pt1 | contig 36912 bp, 30 predicted proteins | sample EdamamesoilMG_FD_204470 | JGI IMG/M metagenome (GOLD analysis project Ga0315910, IMG submission 204470) | Garden soil microbial communities collected in Santa Monica, California, United States - Edamame soil | ecosystem: Environmental > Terrestrial > Soil > Garden | place: USA: California...
TTGCGCTCGTGCTCTCCGGTTTCGCGCTCGTGATCTTCCGCCGCAACGATCCGACGATCCGCGGCATCGCCATCCCGGGACTCTTCATCGGCATCGGCATCTGTGCGATGCACTACACCGGCATGGCCGCGATGCAGATGTCGCCGGCGATCGACTACGATCCCTGGCTGTTCGCGGCGTCGGTGGTGATTGCGCTCGGCGCGGCAATGGCGGCGCTCTGGATCGCGTTCAGCCTGCCGCAGGGCCACCGGCATCGCCTCTGGCACAAGCTGGCCGCTGCGTCGGTGATGGGTGCCGCGATCGTCGGCATGCATTACACGGGCATGGCGGCCGCCAATTTCTCGCATGACGCCGTGTCGCTCGCGAGCGGGCCGCGCATCGATACGACCTGGCTCGCGATCACGATCTCGGCGTTCACGTTCCTGATTCTCGGGTCGACTTTGTTGCTGTCGGTAATCGACGCGCAACTGCAGTCGACGATCGCGAAATCCGCCGAAGAGCTCCGACGCGCCAACGAGGAGCTCGAGCAACGCGTCGCCGACCGTACTTTGCATCTCACGCAGGAACAGGCGCGCACGGCCGCATTGCTCACCGACCTGCACGCGGCCAAGGATTCGGCCGAGGCCGCGAACCGCGCGAAGAGCGCATTCCTCGCGACGATCAGCCACGAGATTCGCACACCGATGAACGCGCTCATGGGCCTGCTCGAGCTCCACAGCCTGTCGCGACTCGACGCCGAGCAGCGCGAGACCGTCGGCTTGCTCAGGGACTCATCGGGCTCGCTGCTGCGGCTCATCGACGACATCCTGGACTTCTCGAAGATCGAGGCCGGCAAGCTCGAGGTGCGCAAAGAGCCGACGCAACTGCGTGCCCTCGTCGAGCAGGTCGTGCAGATGTTCGCGGGCGTCGCGAGCGCGAAGGGACTCGCGCTGAGCGGCAAGGTCGCCGACGACGTGCCCGAATTCGTGCATGCGGATGGACTGCGGCTGCGACAGGTGCTCAACAACTTCCTCAGCAATGCCGTGAAGTTCACTGAGCGCGGCGCCATCAACGTCGAAGTGCGGCGCGCCCCGGAACCCGGCCAACCGAATCTCTTCCGCTTTGCCGTCGCCGACCACGGCATCGGCATGGATGCGCAGACGATCGCGCGGCTCTGCGAGCCTTTCGTGCAGGGCGACACGCGCACCTCGCGCCGCTACGGCGGGACCGGCCTCGGACTGGCGATCTGCCGGCGACTCGCCGAGCTGATGTCCGGGCGGCTCGAGATCGACAGCACGCCGCGCCAGGGATCCACGGTATCGATACTGCTGCCACTCGAGAAAGTCGCGCGGGACGCGCCGAAGCTCCAGCTCGGCCCCACGGAGACGCATGCGGACGTCACGGATGCCTTGCCGTCGCGCGCGCCCACGGTCGAAACCGCGGCTGCGGCAGGCGAGCTCATTCTCGTCGTCGACGATCACCCGACGAACCGCCGCCTGCTCGTGCGCCAGCTCGCCTGGCTCGGCTATGCCGCCGAAGCCGTGGCCGACGGTACGCAGGCCCTCGCGCAGTTCCTCAAGCGCCGCGAGGCCGGTACGCCGCATTCGCTCGTGATCACGGATTGCCAGATGCCGGAAATGGACGGCTATGAGCTCGCGCGGCGCATCCGCGCGGCCGAAGCCGGCAGCGCCAAACGCGCCGTCGTGCTCGCCTTCACCGCAAACACCCTGCGCGAGGCCGCGGACGAATGCCACGCGGCCGGCATGAACGACGTGCTGACGAAGCCGATCGAGCTCAGGGACCTCAAGGCCAAGCTCGAGCACTGGTCGCCGCTACGCAAGCCGCTCGACGCGGATTCGGGCACGGCAGCGCGGCTGCAGGAGGCTGGCGAGCAGACCGCGGAAGACACGAGTCTGACCGGCGAGTTCTGCCTCGCCCACGACGAGGACATGGACCTGCTCCGCGACGCTCTGCGCGAGCAGAAGCCCGAAGCCGTCGCGCGGGCGGCGCACCGGATCAAGGGCGCCGCGCGAATGTACGGCGACGACGCATTGGCCGATGCCGCAGCCACGCTCGAGAACGCGGCACGCGCCGGCGGCGCATGGCAAGCCACAGAGACCGCAGCACTATGCGTCGACGGCGAAACCGCAAGGCTGTTCGCGCGCAAGGGGTGGACCAGACGGAGCCGAAGCGCATGAGCAGCATTGACAACAACGCCAGCGTCCTCGTCATCGACGATCATCGCTTTCAGCGCAGCGTGCTGGCGCGCATGCTGAAGACTCTCGGCGTCGCCAGCGTGCTCGAGGCCGAGGACGGCGCCAGCGCGCTCAATCTCCTGCGAGCCCACCGCGGCCCGCTCTTGCTCATCATTACCGACGTCGACATGCCGGAAATGGACGGCCTCGAGTTCCTGCGCCGGCTGTCCGAGGAGGCGCCCCACGCCGCGGTGGCGATCCACAGCGCGCTCGACCGGGCGCTGTTGCAGTCGATCGAGGTCATGGCTGCCGCCTACGGCGTCGAGCTCATCGGGGTACTCGAAAAGCCGGTCACCGAGCAGGGCCTCGGCGCCGTCATCGAACGCGCGCTCGAGCGGACATCAACGCTGCGAGAAATCCCCGCCGACGCGACCAGCACGCAAGTCACCAGGGGCTTGAAGAGTCATGAATTCGAGCCGTGGTTTCAGCCGAAGATCCATCTGCGCACCGGCCAGGTGATGGGCGCGGAAGTGCTCGTGCGCTGGTGTCGCCTCGACAGCGACCCGCTGCCACCCGACCGGTTCCTGACGACGGTCACCGAGAACGGCATGATGCGTTTGTTGACGCTGGCCGTTGCGGCGACCTCGGCCAACTTTCTGGGAAAACTGGCCTCGCGCGGCAAGGACTTCACGCTCTCCCTGAACGTCTGCCCCACGCTGCTCGACGATCCGGATTTCGCGGGCGCGCTCGCGCAGACCCTCGTCGGCGCGGGAGCCAAACCCCAGGAAGTAGTGCTGGAGATCACCGAAAGTGCCGCCGCCCGCAACCAGGGCGCAGCGCTCGAGAACCTCGCGCGCCTGCGCATGCGCGGCTTCGACCTGTCGATCGACGATTTCGGCACCGGCCACTCGTCCCTCGCGAAGCTCGTGCGCACGCCGTTCTCGGAGCTCAAGATCGATCGGGAGTTCGTGAGCCGGCTGACTTCCGAACCGACGGCGCGCACGCTCGTCGAATCCATGGTCGCGATCGCGCGCCGGCTGGGCCTGCGGACCGTGGCCGAGGGCATCGAGACGGAACAGCAGCGCGAGATCCTCGTGGACCTCAATTGCGACATGGGCCAGGGCTACCTGTTCGCCAAGGCGATGCCGGCTGCAGAGTGGCTGCAGTGGATGGTGGGCAAGGGCACTTCGCGAATTGCCAGGTAAGCCTCAGAACGTCCGTTTCAACCCGACGCTGATCACCTGCGTCTCGTAGAAATTCTCGTACACGGCATCGAACCCGTCCCCATCGATCGTGTGCTTCAACCCGAGATCATTGAAGAGATCGGTGACCGTGATGCTGAGCTCCCCCTGCTCCTGCATCACCGGCATTGCCAGCCCGATATCTACCGAAGACCGCGCCGCCTGCATGCCCTGCGCTATGTTGCGCTCGCCGTAGTACGACAATGACACCTGCAGCTCGATCCCGCGCGCGAAGCGCACGAGATTGTTCATCGTGACGTCCCAGGTGTCCTCCTGCGAATACTCGACGACGAACGGTCGCTCGATCGGGAACAGCAGCGTGACGACGTCGGCATCGATCGTCTTCTCGTACCAGTTGATGCTGCTCGTGACCTCCCAGCGGCTGCTGACGTCGCGCGAGAGGATCAGCTCGACGCCGTCCTCGCTGCCGCTGCCGACGTTCTGGTAGATCTTGTTGATGATGTCGTAGTTCGGATTCGTCGGGTCGATCGCGTAGACGCGCGTGTACGGATCCTCGATGTCGCGCGTGTAGGCCGAGAGGATCGCCGAGCCGCTACCCCAGGCGTGCTCATACGAGAGCTCGATGGTCTCGGTGAACTGCGGCCGTAGATACGGATTGCCGACCTTGAGATTTTCCGGATCGTCATACTTCGGAAAGATTCGGAGCTCCGGCTCGCCGGGCCGGTCGACGCGGCGGTTGAAATGCGCCGCGAAGGCCGAGCGGTCGTTGAGATCGTACGTGATGCCGACGCTCGGGTAGACCTCGAAGTAGTCGTAGGCGTCGTTCTCGGGGTAGTAGATGTTCTCAGGCGCGAACTGGTAGGCAACGTCCGTCTGCTCGAGCCGGAAGCCGGCCTCCAGTCCATAGCGCTGGCCCTCGCGCACGAGATTGACGTAGCTCGCGAGGATCTCCTCGCTCCAGTCGGACCAGTCGCCGAGACCGGGATAAATGATGGAGCCCTGGCCGGGCACGACGGTGTAGGTGACGGGATGCCAGCGCCGCTGCGCGCGGGCGCCGGTCTCGAGCCGGCCGTTGCGCAGCGGCTTCGTGTAGTCGAGCGTGAACGGCAGCGTGTTTTCCTCGGCATCCACATGCGTCATATCCGTGCCCACGCGCACGGGCGAAACCTCGTTCAGGTGGTAGGCCTCGTCCTCCCAGCCGCGGATGTACTGGAGGCGCATCGTGAGCTCGCGGCCGACGTCGTCGTACTCGCGCGTGAAATCGAGATTCACCTCGACGTGGCCCGTGTCCTCGTTCTCGTGCCAGAACCAGAAGCGGTTCAGCGTCATCGTCGCCTGGTCGTAGAACGGCACCTGCGCCACGTCTTTGTGCGACTCGAAGTCGATGATCGACTCGAAGCCAAAGGTCCGCCCGTTGTCGAAGAAACGCTCGAGCCCGCCGTTGATGACATAGTGATACTGCTCGCGGTTTTCCGGCACCTGCGAGAGCGTCACCGAGCCGTCGTCGTAGTAGCGCGTGTGGAACTCGTTGTTCGGCAGGTCTTCCTGCCAGAGCATGTCCGCGAGCAGGAAAAAGCGGCGATCGGCGTTGTTGTGCGTGAGATTGATCGTCGGCTGGACCTTTTCGTTGTTCGTGAAGCTGCCGAGCGCAGTGGGCAGATCCTCTTTCCGTTTCGACAGCGAGCCCACGCCGAGCGTGAGCCCGGCCTCCAGGTTGAGCCCCGCCTCGACGTCCTCGCGGTAGATGATGTTGATGACGCCCGCCATGCCCGCGGCGTCGTAGGCCGCGGACGGGTTATTGATGATCTCGATGCGGTCGATGTTCGCCGCCGGCACGCTGTCGAGGCCGGACTGGTTGCCGAAGCCGGCGAGGCTCGAGTACTGCCCGTCGATCAGGATCGCGACGCGATCGCTGCCGCGCAGCAGCACGCGGCCTTCCTGGTCCACCGTGAGCCCCGGCAGGCCACGCATCGCGTCGAGCAAAGAGCCCGCCGCGCCGACGATGTTGTCGTCCATGCTGTAGACGCGCCGGTCGATGCTGACGCCCTCGACCTGCTGGCCGACGACGACGATCTGGTCGGCGGGCTGCCCGCTGGCCAAGAGCGCGATAGTCCCGAGGTCGTAGACGGTGTTGAGCCCGCCGATGACGAGCTCGGACTCGGCCGGGCTGTGGCCGGCGGAGCTGGCGGCGACGGTGTAGCTGCCTTCGGGCAGGCCGGAAATGACGAAGTGGCCGTCCTCGTCGGCGAGGACGCCGGTGACGACGGCGCCGCCATCGCGGTCCGTCGTCGTGATGCTGGCGAAGGGGACGGGCTCGCCGGTGGCGGCGTCGATCACTTGCCCGTTGACGGTCGCCTCGACCTGGGCGAGAGCCGCGGGCGCGAGCAGGCTGAGCGCGAGGATGGCGAATCGAGACATGAGCCCCTCCGGGTTCTCGATGTCGGGATTCTAGTCCGGTCCGAACGACGATTCCGCGGAATCGCGCTCCGGCCCAATCAGCGCCTGCACTTGCGGTATATTACGAAGCCGTGAGCGCCGATTCGCACCGCGTCTTCGCCCTCGAGTGCCGTCTGGAGCAGATGCGCGCCAGCGTCGACGAGGCCCGGGCCGAGGCCCACCGCGCCCGCGAGCGCCTCGCCGAAACCACCGCGCGCCAGGCCGACCGGGGTCGCCAGCACCAGCTTCTCCACGAGGAGCTCGCCGCGGCCCGCGAGGAGCTTGCCCTGCTCCACCGCCGCCTCGAGCATTCCGAGGCCCTCCGCGCCAAGCTCGAAGGGCGCCTCTTCGAGGGCAGCACGCCCGAAGACGCCGAGGAGCTGGTACGGCTTCGGGGCGAGGTCGCCACCTACCGCGACCTGACGGCGTCCAGGGAAAAGATCGTGACGGACCTGCGGGCACGCGTCGGCGATCTCGTCGCGGGCCGCGAGACTCTGCTTTCGCGCGTCACGGAATGGCAGCACGCGGTCCAGGAAGGCAATGCCGACGCCGTGGACCTCGCGGAGTTCATTGCGATGCTCACCGGCGACATCCTGGCGCTCGAGCACCGGCGAGTTGCCGCCGAGCAGCGCGGAGCCAGTCTCGAAGAGCAGCTCCTGAGGGCGCGCGAGCAGGGCTTTGTCGAGTCGGCCGCCGCGGGCGAGCCCAAGGCGGCCACTGCACCCGAGGCGGTCGGCGAGGGGGAGACGGCCAGCGAGCCACCGAGCGGCGAATCTGAGTCCCGGGCTGTCGCGACTGCGGCCCCGCCACTCACGACTCCGCCGCCGCTACACGAGAACGCACACCCGGCCGACGCAACTGCGTCCCCAGCCGTCCCGCCCATCGGTGACAACATCGAATCCCAGGTCGACGCGCTGATCCGCCTCGGCCGCAGCGGCGAGGCGAAAGCCTTCGACGCGATCGTCGCGTCGCTCGGCGCCGCCGAGCCGCGCGTGCGCGCCGCCGCCTACCAGGCGCTCGGCAACCTCCTCGAGCACGACCCCGCCCGTCTCGAGCCGCACATCCGCCAGGGCGTTACCGACTCGGATTCCCGCGTCCGCCGGCGCGTCGTCCTCGCCGCCACCGCCGCGCGCGGCCTCGATTGCCAGGCGCTGCTCGATCCGCTCCAGCGCGACGCGGACCCGCAGGTGCGCCGGCTGGTGAAAGAGGTCCTGCGCCGAATGTCGCCAGGTCCGGACGCGCCCGGCCGCGACCGGTCCGGCCCGGGCCGTGCCGACGAGCCACCCGCGCGCGTTTCCGCCGGGCAGGGGTCGTAGTGGAGATCCAGTACAGCAGGCGCCAGTTCGCCCGGCTGCTGGGAGTCTCCCAGAAGCAACTCACTCAGGCGGACGGCATGCCCGACCTCGGTGACCTGCGCGGTGGGCCCGAGAGCTACGGGGTGCGCCACCTCTCTGCGTATCGCAAGGTCATGGACCGTCGCCCCGAGCGGCTGCCGCTGAGCAAACAGCTGTTCCTCAATTTCAAGGGCGGCACCGGCAAGACGAGCCTCTCGGTGGCTTACGCCTACCGGCTCGCCGAGAAGGGGCACCGGGTGCTGCTCGTCGACCTCGACTCGCAGGGACACGCAAGCCACAGCCTGGGCTTCGGCAGCGACAAGGTCGAGCGCACGCTTTACGACGCGCTCGTGGACCGCGTGCCGCTCACGGACGTCATCGTGCACACGCCGCTCGCCGAGCTCGACCTGCTCCCGGCGAATCTCGGCATGACGACGGTGGATCTCGCGCTGATGCCGATGGCGGCGCGCGAGCACAAGCTCAAGAAAGCGCTCGAGGGCGTTGCAGGCCGCTACGAGTTTGTCGTGATGGACGCCCCGCCCTCGTTCGGACTCCTCAATCTGAACGCGCTGATTGCCGCGGACGATCTCATCGTCCCCGTCCTGCCGGATTTCCTGTCGTTCCACGGCTTGAAGCTCTTGTTCGAGACCGTGCGACAACTCGAGGACGACCTCGACCACACGCTGCGGCGGATTGCGATCGTCATCAACAACTACAATCCGACGACGAATATTGCGAGAGAGGCGAAGGCCGCGCTCGAGTCGCACTATCCCGAGTTCCTTGCGAAGACGCTCGTCCGCCAGTGCACGCGGTTCGCGCAGGCGTCGAGCGAGGGCATTCCCATCAACGCTTTTGCCCCGACATCCCGCGGGGCGAGGGACATCGACGCACTCGTCGACGAGATCATCAGCGAGCCTTTGGAGGCCGCGGAGGAGAAAAGAGCATGACCGGCGGATTCGACGCAAACGTTCCGATGCGCAAGCCTCGCACGAAGATCGCCAGGGTGATCTCTGAGCTTACGGCCGGGCCACCGGGCGGTGAGGAACAGCGCGTGGAGCGCACGGAATCCGCACCGGCCGGAGAAATCGCCGTCGAGCGAGTGTACGGAGCGTTCCGCGTGGCTCCCGAACGAGAGCCTGCACCCGCCGCTGCGCGCGCGCCCGACCCGACACCCGCGTACGCCTACGAGCCCGAGCCCGCAAGGCCGGCGGCATCGACGCCCGCCGCTGCGCCCCCGCGGCCCGCGGCCACCACGACGAGAAGGACGACGGCCCCATCCCCGGTCGCCGGCAGCCGCGAGCAGATCGCGAAGCTCCGCGAGCGTCTCGCCGCCACGGCACACCCGCGGACCGGCGCCGCCGAGCCGCAGCGCACGGCAGCCGCGGTGCGCGAGATCGTGGACGGAATGCGCGATCGCATCGAGGCGTCGGCCCGCGAGCGCGCCGATCTCGCAACAGCCTTGGAGACCGCCCGCACGGCGCTGGCGCAAGCCAACGCCGACCTCTCGCGGGAACGGCGCACGCGCGAAGGTCTCGCGGCGCAGGCCGAGGAGCGGCGACGCATCGCGGACGATGCCGTGGCCGAAGCGGAGGCCCTGGCAGCCGAGCGCGACCAGGTGCTGGGCGAGCTCGCCGAACATCGGCGCCTCGAGGGCGACCAGACGAGCTTGCTGACGGAAGTGGAGACGGCGCTCGCCGAGCGCGACGAAGAACGGGAGTCGATGGCGCGAGAGCTTGCCGAGGCGCGCAACCTGGCGAACGCCCGCTCCGCGGAGATCCTGGAGCTAGAAACGCGTCTCGAAGACGAGAAGGCGATTCGGGTCCGCGCTGAGGCGCGGGGCCGTGAGCTCGAGGCGGAGATTGCGCGGCTGTCCGAGGCGCGAGAGGCGCTCGAGGTCATCGAGGCGACGCTCCATCGGCGTCGCGGGGTTCAGGGCGATGACGTCGCGCGCGTACCGAGCCTAATCAAGGGGCAGACCGGGCACGAGTAGCCGTATCCGGTATACGTCATCGCAAGCGGTGATGTAGAGCCCCTTCCCGTCCGGATCCCCGAACGCGACGTTCGTCGCGCAGATCTGCCGCTTCGGCTCGCCGCCGAAGATCGGAAGGTTGAGGGAACCGAGTGTCGTTCCGTCCGGCGCGATGATGCGGACGACGCCGGGACCCGCACCGTTCGTCGAATAGAGGTTGCCCTGCCGGTCGGCCTTCATGCCGTCGCCGATGCCGAAACCTTCGGCGAAGAGCGTTCCCGCGCCGAGTGAACCGTCAGGCAGCACCGGGTAGCGCATGAGCCGCTGCAGCGCGGTGAGATAGAGGAAGTCCTCGTCGGGCGAGAGCGCGACGCCGTTCGGGATGCCGCCCAGGTCCGCCGCGGAGAGCACCAGCCGCGACTCGCCGTCGCGGATCAGCCAGACGCCGTTCTCCATTTGCTTGTCGGGGCTCTGGCCCGCGCCGCGCAGGCCGAAGTCGTTGTCGGTGAGATAGACACCGTCGTCGCGGCGGACGGCGATGTCGTTCGGGCCGCTGAAGCGGCGACCGTCGGGAGCGCCTGCCGAGAGCACGGTGCGAGTGCCGTCCGGTTCGAGGCGCATCACGGTGCGGTCGTTGTCGGCGCACCAGATCAGCCGGCGCTGCGAGTCGAGGCCCGTGCAACTCGGGCCGATCAACAGCACGTGCGAGCGGCCGCTCCGGGTCTGCGCGCCGGTGTTGTTGACGTCCGTGCCCGAGTAGCCTGCGCGCTCCATGAAGACGGAGACCGTGTTGTCGTCGGAGATGCGGTAGATGACGTTGTCGAGGAGGCCGCTGACGAGGAGGTAGCCGGAGTTGCCTTCGGGGACCCAGACGGGGCCTTCGTTGAGCCCGAAGCCGGTGGCGAGGAGCTCGAACTCGGCATCCGGCGGGACGATGGCCTCGAGGGCGGGGTCGGAGCGCGTGATGCTGAAGGGGGCGGACTGAGGCGCCGGGCCGTCGCCGCGCATGGAGGGGCCGCGCTGGGCTAGCGACGGGCCTGCGGCGAATATGAGAAGTGCGGGAACACCCGCAACGTACGCGGCCGATCGGAATGACCTGACGCGACTACGCTGCGACATCGACGAACTCGACGCTGGAGGCGGGCTCGGGAATCGCCTCGCCGTCGTCTTTCAAAGCCTCAATGTGGAATTCGATGGCGCCCTGGATCAGTTTGACGACCTCATCGCGGGTCTTGCCCGCCGCGACACAGCCCGGCAGATCCGGGACATATGCGCCGAAGCCGCTCTTACCGCTCTCAATCACAACGGCGTACCGCATACTCCAAATCCTCATTGATTGAGCCCTGCGCGTTTGAGTATGGCACGGAGCGTGCCGCGCGGAACATCGGCGCTGAGTTTGCCTGCGACAGTTGAGGTACCAACCATCATTGTGCAGCAGCTCTATCAACTCCCTGACGCTCACGTCGGGGATGATTGATGTCTAGCTCGTCCTCGACCTACAAGTAAACCTGGGCAGATTGCACAGAATGGATGGTCACGCGCTCACATTACGGCCCACGAACTGCACGACCGACGCCATCCCCGTGTGCCCCTCCCCTTCGGAAACGTTCCTCTCCACCTCGCGCAACAGAATCGGCTCGAGCGTCGGAAGCTCGCGCCGGATCTTCTCCACCGTCATCAGCATGTCTGCGTCTTTCGGCCCGCCCGTGTCGCGCGCGAGCTGGCTCTCGGCGTAGGCCTCAAGAACGATCACGCCATCGGGCTTCAGCGACCGCGCGATCAGCGGATAAAGCCGCTGCCGAATCGCGCTCGGTAGATGCGCGAATATCGATATCACCGCACCGAAGCGGGCCTCCCCGGGTTCGTAAGTAGCGAGATCCGCAACCTCCGTCCGGATTTTCACGCCGCGCGCTTGCGCGAGCTCCCTGGCTTTCTCGAGCCCGACGCTCGAGATATCGACGCCGAGCACGTCGAGGCCGAGCGATGCGAGGAATACCGCGTTCCGGCCCTCGCCTTCCGAAAGCGACAGGACCGGACCGGCCAGAAGCCCGCTGTGCTCGGCCAGGAACGAATTGGGCTCCTTGCCGTAGACGAAACGGTTGCCGGCGTAGCGCTGGTTCCAGAACGATTCGTCGTAGGTCTTCATCACGCAAGCTGCGGGGTCGTTTTTGGGTGTATCGGCCGGAAATGCAGCCAGTACTGCGCGCGTTTGCAACGGTAGCCTGCCGGGACACCATGGGCAACCCGAATCCGAAACGCCCGCCCCCGCGCGTGCCCAACTCGAGCGTGCGCACCCGGGAGTACCTCACGGCGGATGAGGTCAATGAACTCCGGCTGGCGGCGAAAAAGGTCGGCAGGAACCGGCTGCGGGATTCGACGATTATCCTGGTCTCGTATCGACATGGTCTGCGTGTCTCCGAGGCGACTGACCTGCGATGGGACCAGGTCGACTTCAAGCACGAGTTGCTGCATGTCCGTCGGCTCAAGAATGGAACGGCGTCGAATCATCCGCTGGGGAAGGAGGAATGTCGGTGTCTGCGGCAATTGCGAAGACAGCTTCCGGATTCGAAGTTTGTATTCGTCAGTGAGAGGAAAGGTCCGCTGACATCCGAGTGTGTCCGAAAAATAGTCGCCCGCGCCGGCAGACGCGCGGGCATTCCGTTTCCGGTTCATCCGCACATGCTGCGTCATGCGTGCGGCTACAAACTTGCCAACGATGGGCACGACACGCGGGCGATACAGCACTATCTCGGGCATCGGAACATCAACCATACGGTGCGCTATACCGAGTTGTCGCCGGAGAGATTTCGGGGGTTCTGGAAGGATTAGGGAATCATCGGCAATGCTGTCACCGTTGCGCGTAACGCTTCTGCAGCGGCGATCAGACCAACCAGCAACCGCTCGTCATGCTCCAGACGGCCTTCGTACTCTGCCACGTTCCGACGTTCGTGGGCCTTCGCCAGAGTTCGCCAGACCTCCGGAGGCGTGGCTTGCGTTGTAGGCCAGGTCGAATCGACTGTCGTAACTCAGCGATTCCAAGGCCGCATCGATCAGGCGGGCTTTCGCTGAATCCAGCAATGCTCGCAGCTCGCGTTGGGATGGCGGCTCATGTTTGAGCTTGCCGATGCGCAGCAGGTTTTCGAGCTCATTCAAGGTCGCTCTCGGATCCAATGATGAATAGCTTCGGTTGATCCGCGACGCGCGCGGCAAAACTGTCGCGACTGGCGCGTTTGCGTTGCCATTCCTTGCGAGTCATCAGGTTTGGATTGACGGGGCGAGCCAGCAATGCCTCGACAGCCGGGATCTCGGCGTAGAGCTCCGAATATTCCAGGTCGTCCGCGATTACGAGAAGATCGATGTCGCTCGCGGACGATTCCTCGCCACGGGCGAAGGAGCCATACACGAAGGCCGCGTGAATACGCGTGCCAAAGGGGGAAAGCACCGACTGCAAGGGCGCTGCGAGACCCACAGTCTTGCGAACGAGGGCGACAAGCTCGTTGAAGACCGGCGAATCCTCGTTGGCGCGATAGAACTTCTGGTTGCCGATTCTTTCGACCGCGACCAGACCGGTATCTGCCATGCGCGTAATCAGCCGATGTACGGCACCTGTCCCCGACCCGGCGAGACGGATCAGCTCGCCGCTCTGAAAGGACCGCTCCGGCTGGCCGAAGATCAGGCCAAGCAAGCGCCGCTGGACCGGGGTGAAGAGGACGTCGGCCAGGCCAGTGCGAGCGGGTCGGCGTTCGGATTGGCGTGCTTTCGTTCCCATTTCGGGAACGATCATACCCAGAACGGGAATGATTGCAATCGATTGCCTCACCGTATTCATGACCGCTAGTCAGACCCCGAACGGACTCAGCCCGAATCGTTCCAGGAAGTGAATCCGATTGGGCGCTTCGAATCTGGAGCCCCTGGCTGCATGAGCTCACGAATCGCATCAAATACGACCTTGAATTGGCGATCATATTTTCTCTCGAGCTCGACGAGCTTCGCTGCCAGGTCGACGTGTTCGGCAAGCATCCGGCGCAATCGGACGAACGCGCGAATGATCGCGATATTGGCCAGCACGGCTCGCTTACTACTGAGCACACTGGAAAGCATCGCCACACCATGCTCCGTGAATACATAGGGAGCCGTACGTCGGCCTCCATGGCCACTTGAGGTCACAATCTGTGACCTCAAGTTCGTAAGATCTTGTTTATTCAACTGAAACGAGAAGTCGGCCGGAAAGCGATCGATGTTTCTCTTCACCGCCTGCACCAAGGCCTTCGTAGACACGCCATAGAGCTTCGCGAGATCAGCATCGAACATGACTCGCTGGCCGCGGATCGAGAAGATCATGCTCTCGAGGCCATCATCGGAGCGGTCACGCATGCGAACAGTCAGCCAAACGCGCGAATGATGAGTACGCTTGTCGAGACCGCACTCGGCGAGCGCAGGACGTTGCCGAGCATCGAGGAAGGAACTTTCCGTGTTGCCCTCGTCCCTGCTCTAAGTTCACAGATTGTGATCTTGGAGACGCGAGCGCGGCCTGAGAGAGCCGGAACATTAAGTCATCGGGAACTGGCGTGGACTGCATGGCCGAAGCGTAAAGAGCCAGAACCGAACGTTGCAGCCGCTAAATTGCACACCTTGTGCCGAAACGCCTCATGGCGAGCGACATTGGGGAAGAGCCGAAGATGGGAAAGTTCGGGCAAGAAACGTTGGGCTCTAACGTCACCGGGAAATCTCGGGCAACCCGCAACGTCACCCATTCTTGAGTCACGGTGAGCTATAGAGCAAACGCCCGGTCTTCCGTAAACCGACGATGTGCCATTCATTGCCTACGCGAGGCACTCCCCTATGCAACAGCAGCAGCAAAAGCCGCAAACAAATCCCCCGGTAGCGGTTTGAGCAATCGCCAAGTGATCGCCATTGGTTGCTCTGATTGGTGCGTCACATACGTAGCAGGGCCGAGAAAATAGAAGGCGCGTTCATCGGTGCGTCCACGCGCAAAAAGCATGATGCTCGTCCCATTCGTTTCGTGTTGCCGGTAACGGCGCCCGGTGTCGCTGTCTGCTCGTGTGACTGACTGGCTCTCCCAATGGATGAGTTCTGGACTAATCGCATAGTCCCGGTAGCGAGTCGTCGGCGAGAATTTCCCTGATGTCTTGTCCAGCGTGAACGCAAGAAGATCCGCTCTGGATTCCGATACCCAGTAGGCTCCACTCTGCCACGGCGGAAGCTTGACGGTTGCCCCAACGCCGAAGGCTGCAAGAATTTCGATGCGCGTGTAGCGAGCGTGGATTTCTAAAGGTACGTCGACGTGTCTAGTCAAAGGCGCCGGGACGTGCTCAATCCGTCCAGCAAGTACGCTCAGCAATTCCAGAAGTTCGGCTCGCACTTGAGGGTGTTGCCAGAGAAGCGCCGCGCCGTCGGCGAGGGTCGTGTCCCGGTTGATGACGGTATCGACCAGGGACGCGACCAACATCTGGAGTCGCCGACGGTCTTTCTCTGCAAGATTCGCCGGATCCGGGACAGCATCGCTCTCTAGCAACTTCCGATACGCCTCGATCCGCATGATGTCGTCGATGTGCAGCAGCCGCCCCACCGCGCGCCGTAGGGCTTCCTCATAGGGGCCCGAAGGGAATACGCCAAGACCTGCGTCAGAACGCAAGTCGGACCAACTCTTGTTCCCCGTGTAGACATCCTCCAAGTCTAGTCCTGAGGACTCGAGGTACTGGAGCATCGTGCAGCTCGCACCCCCGACCGTCGCTGATCTTAGTGCCGCTACCTTTTCCGCCCACCGTGACGGTATTGCGCTCCGTATGTTCTCCAAGACGATCTTTGCGGCGACGGCATCGAGTTCCATATGACAACCGGCTGGGAGAAACGGGAAGCCCGCCTCAACCTGCTCAATGATGTTCTTTCGCGTACCGCCGAGTAGAGCGCGCAAGCGCAAGTCGAAACGGAACTCCTTACGATGGTGCCCGACAAAATCGAGCACCGTGCACATTGTCTTGCCGATGTTCCGGCGGAGCCCACGCCCGAGCTGTTGCAGAAAGAGTGTCGGACTGTCGGTTGGGCGCAGCATCAGTAGAGTGTCTACAGCCGGCACGTCTACTCCCTCATTGAAGAGGTCGACTGAAAACACAACGTTGACCCGCCGTGCCGAAAGATCGGTTAGTGCTGCTCGACGTTCAGCGTCCGGAGTGTCAGACCAAATGGCGACGGCAGGCACGCCGGCCTCTCTGAACACTCGCGCCATGAAGCGCGCGTGCTCCACGCTCACACAGAACCCAAGCGCACGGATCTGGGAGATATCTCCCACGTGGCGATCTGTCTCTTTCAGAATGAGCTTCGCCAGCACGTCATTGCCGGTCATCAGGTTCGTTAGGCCCTCGACGTCGTATCCGGTGCCGCGTCGCCATGGAATCTCACGTAAATCCTGGCCATCGTGAATACCGTAATACGCAAACGCGCTTAGTCGTTGCTGGTCAATCGCATCCCAGAGGCGCAGCTCTGCTGCGATGCGGCCCTCGAACCAATCGAGGATCGGCAGGCCGTCGCTGCGCTCCGGCGTGGCAGTGAGGCCCAGTAGTTCAATCGGTCGCACATGCTCCAGCAATGTGCGATAGGTGCGCGCGGCAGCATGATGAAACTCGTCGATGACGACGACGTCGAAATGCGCCGGATCAAGATGTTCCAACCCTGTCGCCGACAGACTCTGGATTGACGCAAACACATGTTCGAATTGCCGCGGCCGATGGGCACTGACCCACAACTCGCCAAACGTAAGATCCCTCAGCCCCTGCCGGAAAGTACCCAGACTCTGCGTGAGGATCTCCTCTCGATGAGCTACGAATAGAAGTCGGGACCGGGGCAGTTGCTCGCGTAATCTGAGGTAGTCGAGCGCCGCCATGACGGTCTTCCCGGTGCCAGTAGCCGCGGCAAGCAGATTCCGATGGTGTCCCTGCTGTCGCGACAGTGCTATCTGTTCGAGAAGGCGTTCCTGGAACGGCTCAGGACGTAGATCAGTCGGGCTCAGAAGAATCGCGGGTGCAGTACGGCGCTCCGCTTCCGTCCGCTCGAGGAATTCATCGTGGTCATAGGGTTCGAAGTCGGGGCTATGCCAGTAGCTCTCAAATACCGCGGCGACCTTATCGATAACGTCCGGATTGCGCGCGCCCGAAACCCTCACATTCCACTCAAGCCCGCTCACCTGAGCGGAGTGCGTCAGGTTTGAGGATCCGATGTATGCGGTGGAAAACCCAGACCGACGGTGAAACAACCAGGCTTTCGCATGAAGTCGTGTGCCGCCGGTGTCGTACGAAACCCGAACGTGCCCGCCAAGGTTGTGCAACTGATCAAGTGCGCGTGCTTCAGTTGAACCCGTATAGGTTGTGGTTAGGACTCGCAGTTCGCGACCAGCGCTGCAATGCGCGCGGAGAGCGGCAAGGAGCGGCGCAATACCGCTTCGCCGGATAAATGCCATCACAAGATCGATCCGGTCCGCCGAGTGGATCTCAGCATGGATCTGGCTGCCGACCCGGGGCTCCCCGGGAGCGTTAGTTAGCAGTGTTGTATCGAGCAGCGGAATCAATGGCTCAGCAATCAAGTCTAGTCGTCCATCAGGCAGGTGCCCCACGACGCTTCGCAACACCTCGCCTGGCTCGAGGGGGCTCTCTGATCCCAGTTCGCTACTGGACGCCGACTGTCGAATGACGGCGATAAGCTGGCGAGCGAGGCCTATCCCAAGCGCTGCCCGCTCCCTCTCATCTATAGCTGCGACAGCGCGCTCAATGACGCGGGCCATGTGCAGGGCAATGCGATCCGCCGCCTCGGCTGTACGCAATCCGTCGCGAATCGCCTCAAGGCTATCGCTGAGTTCACGGAGTTGGGACTGAAGTTCCTCCGTGATGAGGACCTCGTAGAGACCGCGCTTGAGCTCTGCCATGGAGTCGACCCTACCGGATGGCGCGAGGCGAGCTGCTCAGGGCCATGGATACGGCCGACATCTCTCGCTGAGGTCCTCAACCTCTCCCAGGCTAAACTGCACTGAAGTATGTCAAGGACGCTTCGCCGACATTCCCATAAACAGGTGGATGGAAACCACACGAACGCTGAGGGTGAACGAGCGAAATACAGGCGATTAGCCGCGACCCTGCGGGCGCTATGGAGCTACTCTTTAGGCCCAAATAGCGAGCCAGATTCTCCGATATCTTGTGGAGCGGATTGTGTTGATTTAGCTGGTTGGGAAACTCGGCTGATCGGCGTTAGCGTTGCAGCGTCCTGCATCCATTTCGGCCAAGCATTGACGCTTTTTTGGGCCGCTTCAATTTGATCGCGCAGGAGAAATTTCCTGTCCTCAGCCATCCAATCTACCCCTTGAGAATTGCGCACAGATTAGCAACGAATCAGGTGCCAATAATGGCATATTTCTCGGTGAATGCAGCTGGAATTTCTCGAGCAACCACGCCTTCTTCGATGGTCATGTAAGACCGCACGAATCGTTTAAATCTCGGTTCTGGGGCAAGATCTTGACCCCACTTGGAGGCTGTACCGTCTGCCCTCTTACGAACATCATCCGCCCGGAACATGAACGAATAGAGCCTCGGTGCGATGCCCACAAAAGGCTCGAATGAAACTTTGTCTGTTGGCGCCTGTTCTGCGGCGACCACCATCGAATCTTGGTAGAGATCTTCTGCGGCGCTCTTGGGGTACGGCTCTATGTAGACCACTCGCTTCAGGCCAGCACCGATAATGTGCCTTGCGCACAGATGACACGGAAACGTTGTGCAGAACAGCGTCGCACCCTGTATGGACACTCCACGGCGCGCCGCGTCCGTAATGGCTGCCATTTCTGCATGGATCGATCGCCCAAATTCGATGACGCTCATGACCTGCGTGCCCTTTAGCACGGCTTTTCGAGCGCCACAGGTTAGGTCGGTAGCAAGCTCACCAATCTCAGCTTGCGTCCTCTGTATGAATTTGGCCTCATTCAGGCGGTGCAGCACTTCCCCAACCATGTTTATTCGGGCTCTCGTGCCGCTGTCATGACCGGCTACGAAGTCCCTTGAGTCATTCTTGTCAGACGGCCAATAATGGCCGCCGCCAAATTTTGGCACCTCATTGCAGCCGACGGCCAGGATTTGCCCGTCCTCGGTCGCAATAACAGCTCCAACTTGTCTCGACAGGTCAGCCGAGCGAAGTGCATTGGCGTGGGCTTGAAACATCGCGAATTCGTCTCGCGCTGGCGTGTGAAACGGATGGCCAAAAAGTGCTTGCGTGAATCGCTGTACGCTATGGGCAACTTTCGCGGAGCCGGCTCCCACATCAACAAAAAGGTCAGCGATCGGGAAGCACCCACGGACATCTTGCCCAAGGGGATCGCCCTCACTCTCGTCACGATTCACCAATTGTTCCGCACAGTGCCTAAATGTATCTGGTTCCGTACTGTGCACACTGTTGGCAACCCGCTTGGCTAGGTGGCGGATCCTGGCGGGTCTAGGGGAATAGGCAGAAACCAGGAAGAAAGCGCGTCCGTATACATCGCGCAGAGTATCCACCTCACCGGGATTCTTCAGCGATCGCAGTATGTAGGCAGTGCGATCAAGGGGTGTCTTATCGTCACGTCCCAACCTCTTGTTCAGCTCCGATCGTCGTCTTCGTATCTCTGCCACTGCTAGCAGGGCCAATGCGTCGCCGCGCTTGAGTTCGCGCCGCAGCTCAGAGCCCGCGGTCATTAACTCAGATGACCTCTCGAACTCCGATTCGAATTCTTGGTCCGCGTATTTCTCAAAGGCTTTCACTTGGAAGAGGAGTTCGCTGATTTGGATTTCGACCACCGAATAGTCGACTGACGCCAATTCTGACTTGAGGGCGCTAACTACGATGTCGAGATGAGTCCCCACTGGACTGACGAGCCCGAAAAATAGCTCTGGGCCTGGGACGCATTCCAGCTTGTCGGTTGCCATGGAACATGACCCCTCGTGATGCGAAGGAACGGAAACTTAGTACGGCTAACAAAATCAAGTCAGCGCCATTGGTCACAAAATACGGCTCGATGGACGCGATTCGGCGCTTATGCGTGATGGGTTTCACACTCGCCACAAGCATGGCGGAGCGGCACTGTGAAGTCGGTCAGGCGACTCGATTCTGGATCGGGTGGCTTCTTGACCTCTCGAATCGCATCGAATTTGGCCTTGGATTGATGGTTGTCCTTTCGATTGAGATTGGCTAGCTGCACACACGTTGTGACGGCCGATGGATTCTCAGGAACCGACTTTTCCGTAAATGATCCAACTACCAACTCTCCAGAAAACAGGTTCTCTTGGGCACGTCCTAAACCTGGCGCGGAACAGCCCGAGTCTTTCTCTCCTCAGGGAGCCCGGAACGTCTCGCCGTTGCCCCGCAGCGAAATTGCGCCGATCGTCGGTACAACGAGTTCATCCACTTCCGCCCCGGTCATCGTGCGAACCGCTGCAAAGCCCTTCACTTCGACGTCAGGAAAGGCCTCCGCGATACGAGAACATGACCCGATGAACGTCGCACCGCGTGTGACAAAATCGTCGACTACCACTATCCGACGGGGTGGCTGCAATACACCTTGCGTGTCGACTGCGATAGACGCGTAGTGATCCTTTGCTTTCGGCCGTTGTCCAGGTAGCGCTGTCGCCGATTTCGCCACTGCGAATGTGCGTTTGAGCCACGGATGAACTCGGGCCACCAAACCGCGCGCCAGCATCGCGTTACAGAGCTCGTAAGGCGTCCAGATAGCGCCCTCGTGCAGAGGTGCAGCGCCCGGCACAGGAACGAGTACAACGTCATCGCCGAACATTTCGGCGAGTTGCGCGTGGCGGGGTATGAGTTCGGCAACCCGACTCAGGTAGCTGGGAGAGGCCCGTTTGATCTGGTCGCGCGCCCGTCTCGATGCAATTGAAAGTTCGCTCCGTCCCTGCGGGGAGTAAACGAGCAGCGAGCCGAAATGTACGCTAGAAAGCAACGGCCGATGCGGCCGACTGTGTGAATGCCGGCAGGTTATCGAGCACGATGTCGAGATTGTCGCGTGTCAGGACTTGGGCTCCGTAGGCGACCATCTTCGCGGGCCAAGTCAGAGATGCGTCCTTCGTCAGCGCTTCCATCAGGAATACGAGGCGACCGAGGCGTATCGCCTCCCATCCCTGATTGAGGGAGCCGCTATCTTCACCGGCCTCGACGATAATTGTGGCGTCGGAAAGCAGGGCCATGACTCGGTTTCTGCGCGGGAAGTTTCCCTTCGCTACTGCCGATCCGCTCGGGAATTGAGACACAGCCAAGTGCCGCTCCTTGATTAGATCGAGGAGCGATTGATTTTCAGTCGGGTAGCACTCATCAAGCGGCGTCCCAAGAACGGCAATGGTTCGTCCCCCGGCCGCGATCGCCGCTTGGTGGGCTGCCGTGTCGATTCCCTTCGCAAGGCCACTCACGACGACTATGTCCCGCTCCACCAGCGCCCGGGCGAGTACAGTCGCCTTACGCAGTCCTTCGTCGCTGGCATTGCGTGCGCCAACGATCGACACCTTGGAATAGTCGGTCAGCAGGGATTCGTCGCCGGCGAGGTACAGCTCCTTTGGTGCGAACTTTTTCTCCGCGGCAGTGAGCTCGCCCAGCAGTTGATCGACTCGGTGCGCCGTCATCGTCCAAGACCCCTGGCCCGCTTCGCAGCTTCTATGGTAGCGGACCTGCTCTGCCGTCACAGCATTGATTGTAATTCCGGGAACCGGTCGCGATTCGCTACCGGTTCAGAGCTTCTGTCTCGGCCAGGGAAAGCTGGTCGACATTCCCGAAAATGATTCAAGACACTCCTCTGCCCCGCAGCCCTAAACCATAGTATGTTCCCAAAGAACCCAAACGCCGGAGGACACCATGGGAACTCAAATCGCACACCTGAAATCGGATGCCGGACAGCAGTCCATCAATGTCGCTGACCTCCAGGCGGAGATCCGTTCGCTCCGAACCGACCTCTACCGCATTCAGGATGAGCTACGCGCCCAGATGAAGGACCTTTTTTCTCGCCTCGAAGTCAGGTTCGATCCAGTTCTGGCGGCAGCGCGCGCGAGGGATCGGCAGTCTTAAACGCCTCAAACGCCCTCCCCAGCGCCTCGGCGACCGCCTTATTGCTGATCGCTCTGGCGTGCACATTCACGCCCGCTGCGAAACCCGCATCAGGCAGTACCGCTTCTATCCCCCTGGCCGCCAGATTCACCACATACGGTAACGTCGCCTGCGTGAGCGCCAACGTCGCCGTCCTCGGATACGCCCCCGGCATATTCGTCACACAATAATGAATCACTCCATGCACGACGAACGTCGGCTCCGAATGCGTCGTCGGCCGCGACGTCTCGACGCACCCGCCCTGATCGATGCTCACATCGACGATCACCGACCCCGCCGGCATCCCCTTCACCATCGCCTCGCTGACGACATGCGTCGCGCGCGCACCGGGGATCAGCACCGCGCCCACGACGAGATCGCTTTCCTGTAGCGACCGTGCGATCGCTTCGGGCTGCGACAACTCGAAACCGATTCCGCCCGCGAGACCCTCGACCGCCGCGCGGTTCTTGGGCTCAATCCCGAACACCGTCACCCGCCCGCCCATCGCCGCCGCCACCCGCGCCGCATGCCGCCCGACGACGCCGTCGCCGATCACCGTCACCTTGCCGAACCTTTCCCCAAGAATGTCGGCAACCAGCACCCCGCGTCCGCCGGCGAATCGCGCGAGATTCCACGCCCCCATGAGCGGCGCCATGCTGCCCGCGATCGCGCTCATCGGCGCGAGCAGCGGCAGCCGGCCCGCACCGTCGCGCACGGTCTCGTAAGCAATCGCCGTCGTGCCGGCCGCGAGCAGCGCGTCCGTGAGCTTGGGATCGGCGCCGGCGAGGTGCAGATAGCAGAACAGGATCTGCTGGCCGAGACGGCCGTACTCCGGTGCCTTCGGCTCCTTCACCTTGACGACGAGCGCGGCGTCCCAGGCTTCCGCCGTAGAAACGATCGAGGCGCCGGCCGCTCGATACTCGTCGTCCGCGAATCCGGAGCCCACGCCCGCGCCGCGCTCGACGCAGACGGCATGCCCTTCGGCAACGAGCGCGCGGGCGCCGTCCGGCGTCAGCGCAACGCGGTTCTCGTTGTCCAGGATTTCTTTCGGTACGCCGACTCGCATCGCATCACGCCCGTGCCATCACTTCATCCTGGGTTTCCAGGCGGCCATCGGCCAGGATGTGATTCACAGTCCACCCCCGCTCCCGCGCCTCCCGCCCGACGAGCAGCGCCCGATGACAGTCGGCGGGGTCCTTCTCCGCGCACAGGATCGCCACGCGATACTTGCCGGTGCCCTCCTCCAGTCGCCGCATGCCCTCGGCAAAGAACGCCGTCCGCGCGACACGCCCGTACTGCACGCGCCCGTTCTCATAGCACGCGGGATCCTCGGGACGGCCGCCGAGCTCCTTGCCGAGGAAAACATAAGCGATGCCATTGTCGGCAAGCGTCTGCCTGAACGTCTCGCGATTGAACTGGGGGTTCCAGCGGCTGTAGGGGCGGGAGCGGACGTCGCAGAGCGCGGTGATCTCGTGTTGACGTAACAGCTCGACGATGTGCTCAACGGGATGCGTCGAATGCCCGATCGTGAAGAGCGGGTTCACTCCCCGCCGCGCCGCCGCGCGAGATCGACGGCAATCGCCTCGGCCATGGCATCGGGGTGGGAAGGCGTATGGCAGCTGCCGCACTGCCGTTCGACGGTGAGGAGAATGGTTGTCCCCGGTGGTTCGATGGGCAATTCGTCAGCGCTGACGCAGCCGGCGAGGCCACTCGCAGCAGCGAGGCAGGGCAGGAACCTGGGGAAGCTCATGGCCGGATCAACATACTCCTGTGTATCGGCGTCCGGAACATGCGCGGCAATCCCGTCCTTGTAAGGCCACTCGTGCCTTGAGTAGTATTTACTTAGCCATAAGAACAAGACTCCTTCTACACGAAATTTCAACAAGAGAGGAGCGACGTGCCGATGAGAAATCTCGTTGTCTGTTGCGACGGCACGTGGAACACGGCAGAGCAACGCCACGACGGCGTGCCGGTGCCGACCAATGTCATCCGGCTCTACAACGCGCTGGCCGATGCGAACGAGGGAGTCGCCCAGCTCAAGTACTACCACCCGGGAGTCGGCACGGACCCCGGGTTCTGGGACCGCGTCCTGGGCGGCGCCACGGGCGGCGGCCTCGACCGCAACATCATGAGCGCGTATCACTGGCTCTGCCGCCAGTATGTCGCGCAGGATCGAATCTACCTGTTCGGTTTCAGCCGCGGTGCGTACACGGCCCGGAGCCTCGCGGGCTTCATGAGCCTCGTCGGCCTGCTCGACGTCTCGGACTTGTCGCCGAAGGACACCTGGGCGCGGATCGAACGCGCCTTTCAGCGCGGGTACCGCGAGCGGCGCGAGACGCGCGCGGACTGGAAAAATGCGAAATGGGCCTTTCACACGCTCGACGACGGGAGCGAGGAAATTCCCGTAGAAATGGTCGGCGTCTGGGACACCGTCGGGGCGCTCGGGATCCCGAACGATCTGGGCATACTCAATCTGCTCGACGCGACCGACGAGCACATGTTCCACGATACGAGCCTCGGCCGCCTGACCCTGCATGCCCGGCACGCCGTGGCGCTCGATGAGATTCGCGCGAGCTTTCAGCCGACGCTCTGGACCAACCCGCACGACCGCGACCTCAAGCAGGTCTGGTTCCCGGGCGTTCACTGCGACGTCGGCGGCGGCTACCGGGAGACCGGACTGTCGGACATCGCGCTGAAATGGATGATCGACGAGGCCAAGGCGCTCGACCTCGGCTTCAGGAAGGAAATGGTCCGTCAGATTCGCCCCGACGCGCGCGACGTCCTGCACGACTCCTGGACGGACGTGTTCCGGCTCCTGCCGAATATGCCGCGCAGCGTGCCGCGCCTCGACCCGACAGGGAAAACGCCGCCGGCAGATGTTCATCGTTCGGTGACCGACAGGCGCAAGACGCCGCCGATCAGTCACGCGCCGTATCGAACCACCGTGGCGCTCGGCAGGAAGGGTGCCTCGCATCAGATGACCGTCTATGCGATACGTCCCTGGAACGACAGCGGGCTGTATCTCGAGGCCGGCAAGACCTACCGCTTCGCGGCGGAGGGCGAGTGGCTCGACCGCGAGATCGCCTGCGGGCCGGAAGGAACCAACGACGGCAAGTTCCAGCCGGCGGAGGTAGCCCACGTGATCGGCTCCGCCGTCACTTCGCTGCAGTCGGTGTTCCGGAAACTCACCGGCAACGAGGAAGCAGCGTTCAAGCTCGCCAAGCGGCACGATCAGCTGCAGGGCAGGCGAGTTCCCTGGTTCTGCCTCGTCGGCGCGATCGCCAATGGCGGCGGAGCGGACGCCAACGGCAATCCCGGCCCGCATGAGTCGTTTGTGATCGGGACGGGCTGCGACTACACGCCGGCGGAGTCGGGCTACTTCCACGCCTACGCCAACGACGCGTGGAATTTCTACGAGAACAACCGGGGCAGTGTCTCGCTGACGATCACGCGGTTGTGAACAGGACTGGACCGTAAAAATGCCGCCCCGCCTTTCGACGGGGCGGCAAATGTCGGCCAGAGAGACGCGTACGGGGGGTTACCCGACGCGAAGGGGGGCCAACGGCGTAAAGACGCTCGCGCGCCCACGTGGTTTCACTCATTGCAAATCTGTAATGAAGCTAGACAAATACACCAATCAGCAGCTGACAGAACACCGCGCCGACCACCGTCATCGAGAACCCCCAGAGCAGCATGCGCCGGAACAGCACCGCCGGATCTCCTGCCTCCTTCGGCAGCGCGGCCAGCGCCAGCGCACCAATCGTTGACAGCGGCGAAACGTCGACCAACGCCGCGCCCACGTTGATGCTGAGCGACAAGGCCACCGGATCCCCGCCGCCGATCTCCTGGATCAATCCGGGCACGAGCGGCAGGAACGCCGGATAGACGACCCCGGACGTCGAGCTGTACGTCGAGATCACGCCGGTCACGAAGGCCATCACGCCGTTGACTGAGTCCGGCGTCGCGATCTGTGCGAGCAGGTCCGTGAAGCGCTGGAGGCCGCCGGTCTCGTCCATGACGCCGATCAGCACGCTGACACCCGACACCATGAGGATCGCGTCCCAGGGCACGCTCGCGACGGCGTCCCTGTCGTTGCAGCAGCGGGCGATGATCAACATCGCGGCCGCGGCGAAGGCCGAAACGCCTGGATCGACGTCGAAAAAGACCACGGCGACGATCCAGACAGCGAGCACTGAGGTTGTCAGCTTGTGGATCAGCGTGAACGGCTCGGCAGCCGCCTCGGGCGCGGCAGCCCGGCCGGCCTGCACGAGCTTGAGCCCGCCGAACAGGCAATACGCCGCGACAGCCACCATCACATGCGCCACGAAGTTCGCGAGAAACACATTGAGCTCGTAGCCCGTGAGCCCCGCGCCCTCCATCTGCGTCAGCACGATGATGCCGACGGAGCTCACGGGCGAGAGATTCCCCGCATTCGCGCCGTTCGCGACCATGAGCGCGATCAGAAAGGGCGACACGCCCGCGCGAACGCCGGCCGCCATCGCGAGCGGCGCGACGAGCGCCGTCGCGGCGACGCCGCCCGGCCCCACCGACGACACGAAGCCGGCTATCAGGAAGAACGCCAACGGCAGCAACGCCGTCCGGCCGCCGCAGAGACGCACGATGCGGACCGTGATCGCGGAGAGCGTGCCGTTCTTCTGCGCGGTGCCGAAGAGCAGCGTGACGCCGGTCAGCGTGAGGAACAGCCCCGCGGGAAACTCGGCCGCGAGCTGCGCGGGCGTCCACCCGGCGACGATGAGCGCAACGCCCGCCGCGAGTGCGATCGCAAGCACGCCTATGTTGATCCTCGACGTGAGGCTGACGATGATGACGACGAGAAGAGCTACGAGCGAGACATCGGCGGGACTCATGCGCACACATTACGCATCGCGGCGCGAAGGTCCAGCGATTTGAAGGGCTAGCCGCCGTTCCCTTCCGGCTCGAACCGATACCCGATATCCCGGATCGTCCTTATGAACGAAGGCCGATGCCGGTCGCGCTCGATCTTCGCGCGCAGCGTCGCCACGCAACGATCGATGCTGCGCGGCGTGACGATCACGGATCGCCCCCAGACCGCGTCGAGAATCCCGTCGCGCGACATTGCGCAACCCGGCCGCGAGGCGAAGTGCTCGAGCAGCCGGTACTCCTTCGCCGTGAGCCGCACCTCGCGGCCCTTGCGAAAGAGCTTGCGCGCGCGCAGATCGAGCTCGCATTCGCCGAAGCCGATCTTCTGGTCCAGGGTCCTGCGCTTCCGCCGCAGGAATGCACTGACGCGCGCCGCGAGCTCGCCGATCCGGAACGGCTTCACGACATAGTCGTCCGCTCCGAGATTCAGTCCCAGCACCACATCTTCTTCCTGCCCCCGCGCCGTCAGCATTACGATCGGCATCTCGAGCCCGCGCTCGCGCAGCGCCCGGCAGATCTCGTAGCCGTTGACCTTGGGCAACATGATGTCGAGCAGGATCAGGTCGGGCGGATGCTCGAGCGCGAGCTTGAGCCCCAGGCCGCCGTCCTCGGCCGTCGTGACCTCGAAACCGCGTGCGTCGAAGTTGTCGCGCAATCCGCGTAGCAGCGCGAGATCGTCCTCGACGATGAGCAGCCGGCCGCCGGGTGCGCCATTGCGCGCACCGCTACCCCCGCCGCCGCTCGCCGCGCCGATCACGCCGCCTCCCTCGCCGGCAGCCGCACGCTGAAGGTGCTCCCAAGGCCCGGCTGGCTCTCGACGGCGACCTTCCCTCGATGCGCCCGCACGATGAGATCGACGATGCTCAAGCCGAGGCCCACTCCTCCGGTCTCGCGCGAGAGCCGCCGGTCCACTTGATAGAACCGCTGGAAGATCCGCTTCTGGTCGCGCGCCTGGATGCCGATGCCATTGTCGGCGACGGCGAAGACGACTTCCGCGCCCGAACGCTGTGCGCTCAGCGCAATCTGCCGATCGTCCTGCGTGTACTTGAGCGCGTTGTCGAGCAGATTGACGAGCACGGTCGTCAATGCGTCACGGTCGGCGTCGATCAACGGGAGCCCCGGTGCGATCGCGAGCTGGAGCCGGCACGCTGCGTGTTCGTACCGCTCGCGAACGGCGGCAGCCGCGGCCTCGACGACATGCCCGGGCTGCACGGGGACGAACTCGAACTGCTGCTTCTGGCGCTCGAGCCGAGAGAATTCGAGGAAATTCTCGATGAGCCGGGAGAGGCGCGTGTTCTCGCGCGCGACGAGCTCGAGGTAGTCGCGCGTGCGTTGCTTGTCGTCCGTACCGTGCTCGAGCAGCGTGTCGACGAGCAGCCGCATCGAGGCGAGCGGGGTGCGCAGCTCATGCGAGACGGCCGCAACGAGGTCGGTCTTCAAGGCCGCGAGGCGGATTTGCTGCCGATAAGCCCCGAGCAGCAGCACGCCGGCCGCGGCGATGGCGGCGACGACGATGCCGCCGACCCAGACGTAGTACACGCGCCGGCTGTTCGCCGCGGCCTCGAGCGCCTGGTCGGGCAGCGAGAAACCAACCTGCCAGCCGGGCAGAAGTGCGCCGGCGGCGCTGACTTCCTCGCCCGGGTTCTCCCCGGGCGGAGAAAAAGCGAAGGCGACGCCGCCAGGCGGGGCGGCGAGAAGATCCTGGATCTCGGCGGCGATCGAGTCCGTGTCGAATAGCGCAACGCCCTGCCCGTCCGCGAAACTGAGCCGCCAGACGCCGTCCTGGCGCGTGGCCTGCAGAGCGGCAGCGCCGAGATCGATGACGCTGGCCGTCGTGAGGTAGGTCTGCGCGAGGCGCTCGGCGCGCCAGGTCGGGAACAGCGCCTCACTACCGCCCGGCGTCATCGCGCCAACGGACTCCATCAGGAACAGACGCTGCGCGGAAGGAATCTCGATCGCGTAATCGTTGAGCAGGGACACGAGGCGCCCGGTGACAACACCACGCCGCGCGTCGCCTTCGGGCAGGAGCTCGAGCAGCAGCAGGAGCTCATCGCCCGCGATGTGGCGGCCGATGCTGTCGAGCCCCGCGCGGAGATCGCCGTCGACGAAGAACTCCTCGATGAGTCCGATGGCCTTGTCGGTGTCGCCGAGGCGCAGAAAACTGCGAACTGCGCCCTGGGCCGCGCGCGCGATGGTAACGGGCGGCCCGCCGGCCTTCGCGATCTCGAGGTAGGCAGCCGCTGCTTCCTCGAATCTCTGCTCGCTCTCAATCGTGCGCACCCGATTGATGAACTGAAATCGCGCCGGCGCTTCGTCGATCGGGTCGAAAACCGTCGGCGGCCGCCGCGGATAGGCCGGCGCGCCCGTCTCGTCGACGACGATCACGGCGTCGGCGGCGCCCGCTCGCACGAGCCTTGCGAAGGCCGCGGCCGGCGATTCGTTCGGTGCGACCGCGAGTCGCTCGGCCCGGGTGCGCCAGCGGTCGGCGATGCTCTCGCCGATGAGGCGCAGCTGCCCGTGATAAGCCTCTGTGATTTCCTGGCGCGCCGCGGCGAGCTGCGCCGTCATCGCCTCATTCATGAACCAGAGCACGCTCGCCGTCGGCAGCAGAATGCCGACGACAAGAAAGAGCAGCCCCAGCATGGAGCTGCGCTCGATCCTGAGGCTCCCGAATTTCGCCGGCATCCAGTCCTTGAGCGGCCGCGGCCCTGTCAGGCCGCGGCCGCCTGTTTCACTATCGGGCCTGTTGGGCCGCCCGTTCGGCTGCCGCTCGGGCCTCCTCTTGGGCCTGCAGGGCAGCCTGCTGATTCAGCATTGCCGCGCGATCGAACACCACGCTGCCGTCCGACGCGCGCACGATCGACTCGACGCGGCCGAGCATCGCGCCGTCGGCGAGCGGCGTGCCGCTCGCGTCGGCCGTCAGCACGACGGTGATCCGCTCGCCCACGGGCAGCGATTCGCGCGTCATCCCAAGCCGAGTCAGCATGTTCGGCGCCGGCATCATCAGGTTCCAGCGGTTTGGGCCGTCGGAAATTCGCACCCACGACGTCGGATTGGTCCAGGACATGGCTTCGACCGCAGTCGACACCGAGCGCGTGCCGCCGGCAACGAAGTCGCGGTCGTAGATCGTCTGGAAGCTCTCCTGCTGTGCCGCCGCCAGCTGGGACAGCGACCTCTCGAGCTCGCGCATCTGCGCGGCCGTGGCCGCATCGACGGCGCTCGCCCCGCCGCCACGCCCCGCGCCTGCTGCCGCCGTTGCGCCCGCCGTCGGCGCTGCGCCGCGACCGCCGCCCCTGCCGCCGGTCCCGCCACTACGCCCGGCGTTCAGGGTCAGCCCGGCACTGCTGCCGACGAGCTGGCTGATCCGCTGCGCCTGGTCCGGATAGGCGGCCTGCAGCTGCACGAGGGCATCGGCAGCTCCGGGGAGATCGCCCTTCTGCAGCAATGCCTGGCTCAGGCGGTACTGCGCTTCCGCGGCCAGCGCGCGATCGGCGGTTCCCGGTCCCGCGACCTCGCGAAAGATCGCGATGGCCTGATCGAGATTCGCGGCGGTGTCCTGGTTGTAGGCGCCGCGCTGCATCTGCATGGCTTCGGCGAGACGCTGCTGCTCGGTCTGCGCCAGCAGGCTTGCCGGCAGAGCCAGCAAGGTCGCGGCCAGAAGGGCCGCTCGGGTCGAATAAAGTTTCATGGGTGCCTTCTCCGCTTGGGGTACATAGTCGCCGAACGCTCGGCGGGGAGGAAAGCTATAAAACGCGTGTCACCCAATTGTTACGCGGGGGTGCCGGAACCGCTACCTTTTCTCCGCCGAGGGGTTCAAGGCTGCGAAACCGGCAGCGCTGCGCGGTTGAACAGTACGGACTGGTCCGAGGCGCTCACGATCGACTCGACGCGGCCGAGCAGCGCGCCGTCGGGGGAGATTGTTCCGCTCGCGTCTATCGTCAGCAACACGGTGATCCGCGATCCCCGCGGCAGGGAATCGCTGTTGATCCCGAGGCGGGTCAGCATGGCGGGCTCCGGCAGCATCAGGTTCCAGCTGTTCAGCCCGTCTGACGCGCGCATCCACGAAATCGGGAAGTCCCAGGCCAAGGCCTCGACCTTCATCGTCACCGTGCGCATGCCACCGGGGACGAAGTCGCGCTCCCGGATCGTCGGGAAGGTTCCGCGGTGCGCATAAGTCGGCTGGGAAAGCGCCGTTTCGCTCGGCGCCAGAAGCAAGACCGCGGGGCTTGCCAGCACCATCGAGGCCAGCAGCGCCGCCCTGATCGAATTCAATTGCATGATTGCCGTCTCCGCTTGGGCTTAACGTCAGGCGGAGAGGAAAGTTACCGATCGCGAGTCACCCGTTTGTTACGGGAGTGTCCCGGAGATGCGACGTTCGCGGGCGGCCGGCGCCAGCGCGACGACGGACACGCCTCAGCCCGACGCTTCCTCGACGCGCCCGTCGGCATGCGCCGCGAATCGGCCGCGATCCCGCGGAAACACGGGCCCGGCAGACGGATAAGGCCAGCCGCCGAACTCCGTGCGCCGGTAGTCCATGAAGGCCTGCTCGAGCTCCTGGCGCGTATTCATGACGAAGGGTCCGTACTGTGCGACGGGCTCGCCGATCGGACGGCCCTGGAGCAGCAGGAGCTCGGTCTTGTCCGCGCCGGCCTTCACGTCGACGGCCTTGTCGGCCGCAACCTCGATCAGGCTCGGCCGAGTGAACATCTGTCCGCCGAGCTCCACCGAGCGGCCGACGAAGAAATACAGCGTGCGGATCGTGCCCCGGCCACGCGCGGGCGGAAGCGTCCAGGTCGCGCCGCCTTCGAGCGCGACCGACCAGATGGCGATGTCGGCATCGGCGGCCGAGGCCCAGGAGTCCGGCGGCGGCGTGGGCGCCTGCGTCTGGTCGAGCGCGCCGGCGTAGAGCGTCACCAGCGTGTTCTTGCCGTTGGTGTCGGTGAAACGCTGCCGCGGAATATCGGGATCCCAGAACATGCTGAAGTACGGCTCGCACATCTTCGAGCGCGCCGGCAGGTTGAGCCAGATCTGGAACAGCTCCGCGCGGTTCGGGCCGTTCGGGTCGAGCAGCGGGAACATCTCGCAGTGGACGATGCCCTTGCCGGCCGTGAGCCACTGCACGTCGCCGCGGCCGAAACGCGCCGTCGCGCCGAGCGAGTCCGAGTGATCGATGTAGCCGTCGCGCATGACGGTCACCGTCTCGAAGCCGCGGTGCGGATGCTGCGGAAAGCCCGGCACGACGTCGCCGTGATACATGCGCCAGCCGTCCTTGCCCTCGAAGTCCATGCCGATGTTGCGGCCGGAGAGCGAGGCCGCGGGGCCGAGCTGCTCGTTGCCCTTCGGGTAGTTGTCGACGTGGTGGACGCAGAAGAGGAAGGGGTCGCGCGTCGGCCAGGGGGGCGGGCCGAGGGGTTGGGAGGCGAGAATGGTGTTGGTGCTCATGGGAGCAAGATTAGCGCATTCTCAGGCGCTCGGGCTCCGGCGCGCGCGCCAGAGCTCGACGATGACCGGCACGATCGAGAGCCCGATGATCACGAGAATCACGATTCCGAAGTTCTCCTCAACGACGGGGTGCTCGCCGAAAAAGAAGCCGAGCAGGCCGAAGCTCCAGACCCAGAGCACGCCGCCGCTGATGTCGAAGGCGAGGAAGCGCGGATAGTGCATGCGGCCGATGCCCGCGACGAAAGGCGCGAAGGTGCGGACGATCGGCACGAAGCGCGCCATGATCACGGCCTTGCCGCCATGCTTTTCGTAGAACGCCTGCGTGCGGAGCAGGTATTTGCGATTGAGGAAACGCCGGTTCTCGGTAAACACGTGTGGGCCGAGAAAGCGGCCGATCCAGTAATTCATGTTGTCGCCGGCGACGGCGGCGAGATTCAGTAGCAGCAGGATCGTCATGAGGTCCATGACGCCGGCTGCCGCGAGCGCGCCCGCGGCAAAGAGCAGTGAGTCGCCGGGCAGCAGCGGCGTGACGACGACACCCGTCTCGAGAAAGACGATGAGGAACAAGAGCCCGTAGATCCAGGCGCCGTGCAGCATCGCGAACTCGCGCAGATGCTCGTCGACATGGAGGATGAAGTCGAACAGGAAAACGATCTGGTCCAAACGGGCCCCCCGGGCGGGCGATTCGGCCACGGGACTCTACACTACGACCCGCTCGGCTGACGACGACCGCGTGAACCCTCTGCTATATTCGCCGCGCAATGGCTGCATCCCCACAGACCGAGCGCGGCTCGGCGCTCGCCCGGTTGGGGCTGCGCATGTCGGACTGGTTCGAGCGCTGGTTCCCGGACTCTTTCGTCCTGGCGCTCTCGGCCGTGGCGATCGTCTACATCGCCGCCGTCCTGTTCGGCGACATCTCCGCTTTCGAGACGGCGCAGCATTTCGGCAGCGGCTTCTGGGATCTCGTCACGTTCACGATGCAGATGTCGCTGATCGTCGTGACGGGCTATGCCGTGGCCACTTCGCCGCCCGTGCATCGCGTGATCGCCTGGCTCGCCTCGGCGCCGCGGACGGGAGCGGGCGCGGCAGCCTACGTCGGCATGTTCTCGATGCTGAGCTCGCTCGTCTCCTGGAGCTTCAGCCTGATCTTCAGCGCACTGCTCGTGCGCGAGGTCGCGCGTCGGGTAAAGGGTGCGGACTACCGCGCACTCGGTGCCGCGGCTTATCTCGGCGTCGGCAGCGTCTGGGCTTTGGGCCTGTCGTCGTCGGCGGCGCTGCTCATGGCGAATCCGGATTCGCTGCCCGACACGATCGAATCGATCAGCGGCGTGATTCCCTTGAGCCAGACGCTCGGCCTCTGGCAAAGCCTGCTGACGGCCGGCGTGCTGATCGTCGTGTCGATGTGGATCGCCTTCAAATCGGCGCCGCCCGAGTCGGCGGCGCGCAGCATGAAGGCGATGGGCGTAGACGATGCGCCGATCGTCCGCGCAGCCGAAAAGGCCGAGAAGCCCGGCGAGTGGCTCGAGGTGAACCCGCTGCTGACGATCGTGGTCGGCGCGCTTGGGCTGGCCTATCTCGCCGCCGCGGTTCGGGACGGCGGGCCGTCGGTCCTGCTGTCGCTCAACAATTACATCTTCATGTTCCTGATACTCGGCATGCTGCTGCACTGGCGGCCGCGCTCGTTTGCGCGTGCGATTCTCGCCGCGATCGCGCCCGTCGCCGGAGTGATCATCCAGTACCCGATGTACGCCGGCATCGTGCGCATGCTGACGGAATCGGGACTCGCCCGGCAGATCTCGGATTTCTTCGTCGCCGTCTCGACCGAGCACACTTTCCCGGTCCTGGTCGGCATCTACTCCGCGCTGCTCGGCATCTTCATTCCCTCGGCTGGCGGCAAGTGGCTGATCGAGGCACCTTATCTATTGCAGGCCGGCAACGAGCTCGGCGTGCATCTGGGCTGGGTCGTGCAGACCTACAACGCGACCGAGGCGCTCGCCAATCTCATTCATCCGTTCTGGATGCTGCCGCTCGTGGGGATTCTGGGATTGAAGGCGCGCGACATCGTCGGCTATTCGATGCTGCAGTTCATCGTGCACGTGCCGCTCGTGCTGTTGCTCGTCTGGATACTCAACTACACGCTGAGCTTCGTGGCGCCGGCGGCGAACTGAAAGTGACTCTTGTGGTAGAGGTAGTCCTCGCCGCTTTCATCGACGATGCGAAGGAAATCGTCCTTCGCAGCCCGCGCGTCCGGGATCAGTGGGTAAACCTTTCCGGCGATCAGTGACGCCTTGTAATCCGTATTGTCGATACACAAGGCAAACGGCTTGCTCGCTTGCTTCATAACTGCTCCAGAGATCCTCGGGAGTCAATCCTGTGTGCTTGGACAGGCGCGCTAGCATCTTGGGTCCGATTTCGTCGCGATCGTGAAATGCAAACACGACGTCTGAGAATCCATCTCGAAACAAGGTCTTGTGGGAACCAGACTGGCGTTTGACCTTCCAGCCAATTCGTTCCAACGCCCGGAGAACGTCACGAGCCTTGGCCGAAGGCCATCGGCTCATGCGGCGATAGAGATGGAAATTGGTTCCGGTCGCCCTTCGTTATGTTCGATACGCTCCGCGAGAACCCGTAGCGCAAGCACCTGAGCCTTGGCTAGCGCTTCGTCGCGGCTCGCGCCGTAAGCAAGCACACCCGGAAGCTCCGGAACTTCCGCAAGCCAGCGGCCGTCGTCCTCGCGCTCCGACTCTATATTGAGTTTCACGGTATTGCCTCTAGCGGCGGACCTTCTGAAGTCATTGTACGCCAGCCCTCGCGGTTCAAACGGCGATTCACCGCTCGATCTTGGGATGCGGCGTCTGCGAGACGTCCTCATGGCCGTGCACGACAACGCCCTGGCCGAGCTTCGAGTTCCACATGCCGTAGACAAAATAGAGCACGATGCCGCCGGCGAGATAGATCAGGAAGAAGTTGCGCGTGGCCTCGTGCGCCATCAGCGACATCAGCAGGAACAAGCACATCACCGCGCCCAGCACCGGCGTCGCGGGAAAGAGCGGCGTCTTGAACGGTCGATGCATCTTCGGCCGTGCGTAGCGCAGGTACAGCACGGTGACGCAGACGATCATGAAGGCGAACAGCGTGCCGACGTTCGTCAGGTTCGCCAGCGCGTCGAGGCCCATGAATCCCGCAAAACCCGCCGCGAGGGCGCCGACGAGCAGGGTGTTGATCCAGGGCGTCCGGAACTTCGAATGCACCTTCGCGAAGATGGGCGGAATCAGCCCGTCGCGCGCCATGGTGTAGAAGATGCGCGTCTGCCCGTAGAGCAGCACGAGCATGACCGATGACAGGCCCGCGATCGCGCCGACTTTCACGAGCACCGCGAACCACGGCAGGCCGATCTGGTTGACGGCCTTCGCAATCGGCGCGGGGTCGTTGAGATCGCTGTAAGGCACGATGCCGACGAGCACGGCCGACGTCAGGATATAAAGAATCGTGCAGATCACGAGCGAGCCGAGGATGCCGATCGGCATGTCTTTCGAGGGATTGCGCGACTCGGCGCCCGCCGTCGACACGGCCTCGAAGCCGATGTAGGCGAAGAAGATCACCGCGGCGGCCGTGATGATTCCGCCGATGCCGTAGGCGCCGGTGTTCTGGCCGGTGATGACGTCCCAGAGCGCCGTCCCGATCTGGCTGAAGAGCCCCACGCTTTCGCCTGCAGCCGGCGGCGGCACGGCCGCCGGAACCATCGGCGTCCAGTAATCAGGATTGACGTAGAAGGCGCCGATGACGATGAAGGCGACGACGACCGTCACCTTGATCGCGACGATGACGTTGTTGACGAGCGCCGACTCCGAGACGCCGATCACGAGCAGGCCTGTGACCGCGACGATGCCGACGATCGCCGGCAGGTTCATCGTGCCCGTGCCGACGACTGCGCTCGTCGTGAAGTCCGTGATCTCGGTGCCCGGCGCACCGCGCAGGCTTGCCGGTAAATCGATTCCAATATCGTGCGCCAGGCTCAGCACGTAGTTCGACCAGCCGACTGCCACCGTCGCCGCCGCGAGCCCGTACTCGAGCACGAGCAGCAGCCCCATGACCCAGGCGACGACCTCGCCCATCGACGCATAAGAATAGGAGTAGGCCGAGCCCGAGACCGGAATCGCCGAGGCGAGCTCGGCATACGACAGCGCAACGAGCGCGCAGAGCGTGCCCGTGATGATGAAGGAGATCATGATCGCGGGCCCGGCGTACTGTGCCGCCGCGCGGCCCGTCAGCACGAAAATGCCGGTGCCGATGATGCAGCCGATGCCGAGCAGGACGAGGTTGGTTGCACCGAGCGAGCGCTTGAGCTCGCTCTTGTCGTGCTCCTCGTGCATCTGCTCGACCGATTTGCGCGCGAAGAGCCGGCGCCAGCCATGTTGTTTCGCCATGGCACCTGACTGTACACCAGTCCCCCTGTGCGACACTACGAGCGTTTGCCCTCGTGAGCGGCGCCACCATGTCCGAAGCCAGTCTCGGAACCGATCTCGTCAGCATCGTCGCCTTGCTCGGCGCCGGCATCATCGCCGTCACGCTGTTCAAACGCCTGGGTCTGGGCTCCGTGCTCGGCTATCTCGCCGCGGGACTCGCCATCGGTCCCTTCGGCTTCGGCCTCTTCACGCATCCCGAAGCCATCCTCCATGTCGCCGAGCTCGGCGTCGTGATGTTCCTCTTCCTCGTCGGGCTCGAGATGCGGCCGGCACGGCTCTGGAGCCTGCGCCACCAGATTTTCGGCCTCGGCGTCGCGCAAGTCGTCGCGAGCGGCATCATGCTCACGGGGGTCGGTCTCGCCTTCGGGCTGTCGCCGGCCGTCGCCTTCGTCGCGGCCTTCGGCTTCGTGCTGTCGTCGACGGCGATCGTCATGCAGATCCTCGAGGAACGCGGCAAGACGGGCACCGAAGCCGGCCAGCGCATCGTCTCGATCCTGTTGCTCGAGGACCTCGCGATCGTGCCGCTGCTCGCCGTCGTCGCCTTCATCGCGCCGGCCCCGGCCGAGGACGGCGGCTCGCGCTGGATCGACGTCGCGACGGCGCTCGGGGCGATCGCGGGACTCTTGACCGTCGGCCTCTGGCTGCTCAATCCCCTCTTCCGTCTGCTCGCCGAGTCGCGCGCCCGCGAGGTCATGACAGCGGCCGCGCTGCTCGTCGTGCTCGGTGCGGCGCTCCTGATGCAGCTCGGCGGGCTGTCGATGGCGATGGGTGCCTTCCTCGCCGGCGTCCTGCTCTCGGAGTCGACGTTCCGGCATCAGCTCGAGGCCGACGTCGAGCCGTTTCGCGGCATCCTGCTCGGGCTCTTCTTCCTCG
>Ga0315910_10000556_pt1 | contig 36909 bp, 34 predicted proteins | sample EdamamesoilMG_FD_204470 | JGI IMG/M metagenome (GOLD analysis project Ga0315910, IMG submission 204470) | Garden soil microbial communities collected in Santa Monica, California, United States - Edamame soil | ecosystem: Environmental > Terrestrial > Soil > Garden | place: USA: California...
GCTCTTCCGTAAACCTCTTCCTCTTCATCGTCTGCTCCTGATGGGGCAGACTCTACTCCCGAACGGGACTAAGGCAGGGTTTCAGGTCGCAGCCGATCTCGAACCGTGTTCAGCGGGACACCGCGCTGGACCAGGCGCGAGGCGAAGTGATGCCGCCTTGCCTACTCCTCTTCTTCTATCCTGGTAACCGGCAATGACTCCGCCGCCGATTCACTGGTGCTAAAAGCGTCTGCAGACAAGCAGAACGCCTCTGCAATCTCGATCACGATTGAAGTCTGCGTGCCGGCGAGAGAATGCCCTTGGCAAATGCGCCGAAGGTATCGGGGAAAATCGAGCGTCAGGCGCATTTGCAGTTTCCGCGCGACAGCCTCGAGCTCATCGGTGATCGCCTGCGGCGGCGCCTGTTTGAACGCAAACAACAAGACGTTCGCATCGCCCGAAACGGGAACGAGCAGCAGGCTGTCGCCAAATGCCGCACGCGCTTGCGCGAGGTTGTCGACGTAGCGATCACAAGGACCCCAGAAGTTCATCACCAGCATGCCGTTCTCGGTCAGTTGACGCACCGCGCTGGCGTAGAAGTCCGATTTGGCCAGGGACAGTGCGATGCCGTCCGCATCAAAGGCATCGATCAACAGCACATCCATTGGTTCGGCGAGGCGCTCGACGTACCGAGCCCCGTCGTCGTGAACGACGCGGAACCGTTCGTCGTCCTTCGGAATGCAAAACTCTTCGCGCAAGGCAATGACTTCGTCGCTGATCTCGACGACGGTGATCCGTGACCGCGGCAAATGGCGGTAGCAGAACTTGGCCAGGGAACCCCCTCCAAGCCCAATCATCACGATGTGTTTTGGGTTCGGATTGAACAGCAGGAACGCCATCATCTTGCGGGTGTACTGCGCAATCAGCGCGTCGGGGTCTGACAGCAACATGGCGCTCTGCGTGGCTTGGTTCGTGAAATGCATTCGCCGCTCGAACAGCGAGTCGAAGATGTACGGCTGCGTGAGTTCATCGCGCCAGGCGCGCTTTGCGAGCTCGTCGCGGGTTTCGCCTTCCTTCGACTGGCGGACTCGGACCTTGCCCGGCTGGCAAGCCCAGGGACTCTCGAATTCCAACCAATGAAGTTTCTTTGACTCAGGCATGTACTGACACCATTCGACCTTTGTGCTTCAGAAGCGCGGACGCGCTCGCAACTGCAGGCCGGCAATCCGGGCCAGAAGATCAGGTAGCAAGGGCGGGGCGGCAAGCAATGAATCGACACCATGGCGATGAGCCACCGCGAGCGCATCATCGTCGGCGCGCGTGGCAATGGCGATGAGCCACCCGCCGGGCGCCACCAATCGCAATTCGTCGAGAAAGGAAAGGCAGTTCACGTCGTCGAGGTCTGCCGCAACGAGGAGCGTCCGAAAATACGTCTCCCTAGCGGTTGCCAGCATCGCCTCTGCGCTCGCGGCGATTTCGACCGGCACGCCGCCCGCCACCAGGCGGACCGAGAGCCGCGTGGCTCGTTCGACGTCCGGATCGAAAAGCAATGTGGGAAACGGTTCGATGTCCCCGAGCGGCGTTTTCATGTGTGGGCATCAATGCTACTTCGCGCCGGGCGGAGAAATCGCGGTCAGGATTCCGGCCAGGATTCGGTTGGGGCTCGGTGGGCAGCCAGGCACGCCGACATTGACGGGGATGACATTCGCAACCCGACCGAGACTGGCGTAGTTCTCGCCGAACACTCCGCCAGTGCAGCCGCAGTCGCCGATCGTGACGACGAGCTTCGGGTCTGGCGTTGCCTCGTATGTTCGTCGCAACGCCACCTCCATGTGCCGCGAAACTGGACCCGTGACTAACAACAGATCGGCGTGCCGGGGGCTCGCGACGAACTTGATGCCCAGCCCCTCGATGTTGTAGACGGGATTTCCGAGCGCCTGGATCTCGAGCTCGCAGCCATTGCACGAACCCGCATCGACGTGACGAATGCACAAGGCGCGGCCCAGGATGTCGCGGATGTGCTGCTGAAGCGTATCGCCGATTCGCAGCGCATCGTCGCTCGCGGGCGCCGGTTCCGATGCGATGCCCGCGCGACAGATCTTGGTGAGCGTTTTGATCATGGCTACAGATCGTGGCCGCTGTAAGAGAGGTTGAAGGACTTATTGATGAGCGGGAAGTCGGGCACGATGTTGCCGATGATGGCGTGTTCGAGCACCGGCCAGTTCTGCGATGAAGGATCGTGCGGATGACATCGCTGGATGCGACCGTCGGACTCGATGCGCAGCGCGATGAGCACCGGACCGCGCCAGCCTTCGACCATGCCAACACCCATTCCGGCGGCGGCAGGCAGCGCGAACACCGAGCGGAATGCACCGTTGGGGAGTCTTCGGACGATCTCTTCGACGATCCTTGCGGACTCCTGCAACTCATCGAAGCGCATCGCCACGCGCGCGGCCACATCGCCTTCGCGGCTCGTGAACTTGCGCACGGACAGCTCGTCGTACGGCGAGCTGGGGAGATCGGCGCGCAGATCGTGGTCCTGCGCGCTCGCGCGTCCCGCGAGACCGCACAGCCCGAGCTGCGCCGCAAGTTCCGGCGTCACGATACCGGCACCCGCGAAGCGGTCGCGCACACCGGCGTGCTCGTCGTAAATGGAACGAATGACGACTGCCTCTTTGGCGATGTCCGCGGCACGGGCGGCCAGCTCCGCGAGTTGGCGTGCCTGCGGGTTGGTGAAAACACCGCCCGGCACGACGAAGTCCATCAGGTAACGCTGACCGAGCGCGGCTTCAGTGGCACGCAGCCACTGCTCCTTCAGCCGCGAGAACTGGGCGAGCCCGAACGCGAAACCGGCATCGTTGCCAAGAGCTCCAAGATCGCCGAGGTGGTTCGCGATGCGCTCGCTTTCCAATGCAAGCGCGCGCAGCCATGAGGCACGCGCCGGAACAGTCGCGCCCGCAATTCCTTCGAGTGCCTGGCAGTACGCCCAGGAATACGCGACTGCGGAATCGCCCGAGACCCGCGCCGCAAGTCGATGGCCGTCGTTCGCGTGGAGCTCGGAAAAGCGCTGTTCGATGCCCTTATGAACGTACCCTAGGCGCTCCTCGAGCTTGAGTACCTTTTCGCCAACGACGGAAAACCGGAAGTGCCCGGGCTCGATCGTGCCCGCATGGACCGGCCCAACTGGAATCTCGTGCACGCCGTCGCCGGCGACACGCACAAAGGAGTACTGGTCGATCGCCGACTCGCCGCTCGAGGCGGCAGGCGTCCCGGTCACCAGTGGTAGATAGTCCGCAGGCCACGCGGAGTGACGCAGCCAAGGGCGTTGATCGAAGTCCCGTGCTCGCACACCGCACAGGTCGGCGGCGGCGCGCTGCATGCGCGCGGCGGCGGGAAAAATATCAGCGAGGCTCGGATACGTTGCGGCCGAGCTGGGCAGCTCCAGGGAGAGAAGCAGCACCGCCGGTTCGCAGATCAGCGCGGCGAACACCGTGATTTCCGCGGCACCGTCGGCCCATAAAGCGCAAAGTCGTCCGCCACTTGTCGCTACATCCTTCGCGCATTCGTGCCAGGCAGCCAGCGTCATGTCCAGCCGCTGCAAGCCGGGAACTCCTGCGAGCGGCCCGGACTGATCGATCCATTTCTGGAGCTCCATATCAGATGCCTCCGATCAGTTTCGCCGCCATGCGGAACCAGTCGGCGAGGTAAGGAGGAATGAACAAGCCCAGAGTCAGAACCAGCCCCAGGTGAACGAACACCGGCAGCAAAGCCGGCGGATGCGGCAGGCGCCGCGCCGTGGTTTCTCCAAAAACCATTGGCTGTACGCGCCGAAAGATCGCGGCGAATGCGACGCCCAATGCCAACAGCAGAATCGGGGTGGCCCAGGGTTGATCGCGCATTGCCGTGGTGAGAATGAGGAATTCGCTTGCGAATACACCAAACGGCGGCAAGCCGAGGATGGCCAGCGTTCCTAACATCAAGCCCCAGCCGACGGTCGGGCTGAGCGTGATCAATCCCCGGATGTCGTTCATCACCTGTGTACCTGTCTTCTGCGCGGCATGGCCGACGGCGAAGAAGATCGCGGACTTCGTCAGGGAGTGCACGGTCATGTGCAGGAGCGCTGCGAAATTCGCGACGGCGCCGCCCATGCCGAATGCGAACGTGATGATGCCCATGTGTTCGATGGACGAATAAGCGAAGAGGCGCTTGATGTCCCGCTGACGCCAGAGGAAGAACGCGGCGAGCACCACCGACACCAACCCGAATCCCATCAACATGCGTGAGGGCAACGGCGAATGCAGCGAGCCTTCGACCAGAACCTTGCAACGAACGACGGCATAGATGGCGACGTTCAGCAGCAGGCCCGACAGTACGGCGGAGATAGGCGTCGGGCCTTCGGCATGCGCATCTGGCAACCAGTTGTGCAAAGGTGCGAGTCCGACCTTGGTGCCGTAGCCCACCAGGAGAAAGACGAATGCCAGGCTCAATACGGTCGGTTCCAGCTGGCCTTTGACCTCGTTCAGATGAGTCCAGAGCAGTGCACTCATGCCCTCAGCGCCCAGCACTTTCTCGGCAGCGAAATAGAGCAGGATGGTTCCGAACAGCGCCTGCGCGATACCGACGCCGCACAAGATGAAATACTTCCATCCCGCCTCGAGACTGGCGGGTGTCCGATAGAGGGTCACCAACAGCACCGTGGAAAGCGTCGCCGCCTCCATTGCGACCCACATGAGTCCCATGTTGTTGGTGGTCAATGCGATCAACATCGCCGTGATGAACACCTGGTACATGCTGTGATACAGACGCAGTTGCGCAGGCTTCACGCGTCCGTGCTCGCGCTCGATGCGCATGTAGGGGCGCGAGAAGAGCGACGTGGTGAGGCTCACGAGTGCCGTGAGCGTGACCAGAAAGACATTGAACGGATCGATGAAGAATTGTTCGTGAGCCGCGCTCAGATTTCCCTCGCCGATGACGCGAGCGGTAAGCGCGCAGGCGGCAACGAAAGTCGCAAAGCTGAAGGCCACATTGGCCTCGGGCGCCCAGCGCCGCGCCCCGAAGAACGCCAGGAACAGCGCGCCGAGCAGCGGAGTAGCCAGCAGGAAGAGGAAGACCACGTTATTTCTCTTCCTTGAGCGATTCGAGGTGGTGCAGGTCGAGGCTGTCGAACTGCTCGCGGATCTGGAAGAAAAACACGCCGAGCACCAGCATCGCGACCAGCACGTCGAGCGCGACGCCGAGCTCGATGATCATCGGCATGCCGTAGGTCGCGCTCATGGCGCCGAAGAACAGTCCGTTTTCCATCGACAGAAACCCCACGACCTGCGACATCGCCTTTCGCCGCGTGATCATGGTGAGAAACGCGAGCAAAACGACGGCGACCGCGATGCCGATCGAGCTGCGTGTGGAGGTGGTCGCGAGCGCTGCGATGGGCTGCGCCAGGCCGAAGGCGAATATCACGACTATCAATCCGACCAGCATCGTCGCCGCGATGTTGAGCAGTGGTTCGCTGTCCCAGTAGACGCCGAGGCGTCGGATCAGCCGATGCAGCAGCCACGGCAGAAACACTGCTTTCAGCGCAAGCGTGACGCCTGCGGAAACATACAGATGTCCGTTGCCCGTGCGCCAGGCGAGGAGCAGCGTCGCGAGACCAAGCAGCACGCCTTGCAGTGCCAGCAGATTCACCATGGTGACGACCCGCCGCTGCGACAGCATGGCAAACGAAGACAGAAGCAGCAGCGCGGCGAAGGTGTTCAGGAGTTGCAGGTCGAAGGTCAGGTTGCTCATCGGTTCACGCCCCCAGGAGCAAGTGGACGAGCAGGCCCAGGACCGCGAACAGGAAAGCCGTCGCGAGAAACTCCGGAGCACGGAATATGCGCAACTTTGCAGAAACGGTTTCGATGAGTGCCAACACGGAACCGGCTGCGAGAAGCTTCAGGCCCAGGATCGGAATGGAAGCGAGGAGTGTGGCCAGAGCGGGCGCATCGCCCGTGGCTGCTCCCCAGGGTAGAAAGAGTGCAAATCCAATACAAGCGTAGTTGAACAGCTTGAGCGCCGAGGCCCATTCCATCAGTGCCAGGTGCCGGGCGGAATACTCGAGCAGCATCGCCTCGTGGATCATCGTCAGCTCGAGGTGAGTCGCCGGATTGTCGACGGGTATGCGCGCGTTTTCCGCCAGCAGCACGAGTACGAAGGCGACGCCGGTGAATGCGAGGCTTGGGTAGAGTGCGAGAGTCTGCGTTGCCAATCCTTCCGAGATCGCCGGCAGCGATGTGCTGGTGGCGATCAGAGAAGCCAGGAAGATCACCATGAGCAGCGCCGGTTCCGCGAGAAAGCCAACGAGCATTTCCCGCCGGGCACCCAGCGAACCGAACGCCGTTCCCACATCCATCGCAGCCAGCGACATGAATACGCGTGCTGTGGCGAACAAACCCACGAGTGCGATCGCATCGGCCGCGTCGGAAAACGGCAGCCGCGTTCCGAGCGACGGAATCACCGCCGCAGCGCAAACCATGGACCCGAACACCACATACGGAGCGAGACGAAACAGCGGCGACGCTTGTGTGGCGAGCACGGCATCCTTGTGAAAGAGCTTTCGGATTCCCCGGTAGGGCTGCAGCAGAGACGGGGCCGACTTGTTTTGCAGCCAGGCGCGACACTGGTTAATCCAGCCCACGAAGAGCGGCGCCGCCGCGAGCGCGGCCAGCACCTCGATGAATTGGGTGAGCCAGTGCAGAGAGGTCATAACACCAGTGCCAGCAACACGATCAGGGTGATGAAGCTGTACAGCAGGTACGTGGCGATGCGTCCCTGCTGCAGCCAGGCTACCGCCTCGGCCACGCGTTGTACCCATTTTGCGAGCCGTAGATAGATCGAGCTCCAGAAACGATCACCGACCACGACGCGGTAGTGAGGTGCGCGGTCGAAGGGCGTTGGCAATTCGCGCTGCATGTCGAAAAACTGCAGGAAGATGTGGCGAATGGGTTGTCCAAAGCCTTCCGCGGTATCTTGCATGCGTGCGTCGAGCCGCGCGAAGCCGCAATCCCAGGGCGCAGAACGACGGGATCTGCGGTGATAGAGCAGGCTGACCAGGCCCACGGTGATGATGATCGTCGCGACGATGGCGATGAGAAACACGAGCGGCGCATAGGCGGCGGCCCGCCCGGATACCGGCACCAGATGCCACCAGCTCGATGCGGTCGGCATGGCCTCTACGATGCCGAGTTGTTCTGGAATGAGCGCAAGCAGTGCGATCACCTGCGTGGGCATCAGGCCCAGCGCCACGCAGCCGGCCGCGAGCCACAACAGGCCAACGCGCTCGAGCCAACCTGCGTCGTGCGCTTTGGCCAGGCCTGCCTCGCGCGGCTGGCCCAGAAAAATCACCCCGAAGAATTTGACCATGACGTAGGCGGCCAAAGCCGCCGCGAGCGCAATGACTGCCGCGCCGAGCGGCAGCAACATGTTGACGAATGAGCGCGGCACCTCGTGCGCGGAGAGAAATGCCTGAAGCAGCAGCCACTCGGACACGAATCCATTGAGCGGCGGAAGGCCCGCGATCGCCAGCGCCCCGATCAATGTGAGCCACGCCACCCAGGGCATGCGATGAATGAGCCCGCCAAGCCGGCCGAGGTTGCGCTCACCGGTAGCGTGCAGCACCGATCCCGTGCCAAGAAACAGCAGGCTTTTCATGAACGCATGGTTGATGGCGTGGTAGAGCACCGCGATCAATGCCAGCGCCGAGAGCGTCGTCATTCCAACACCGAGAAAAACGATGGCAAGGCCGACGCCCGTGAACAGAATGCCGATGTTCTCGATGGAGGAAAACGCCAGCAGCCGCTTCATGTCGGTTTGCGCAGCCGCGAACACCACGCCATAGATGGCGGTGAATAGGCCCAGCGCGATGGGAATGAGGCCCCACCACCAGGTCGGAGCACCTAACAAGTCGAAGGTGACGCGGAGCATTCCGTAGAGCGCCGTCTTCAACATCACGCCGCTCAGAAGGGCCGAGACCGGCGACGGCGCCGCGGGATGCGCTTCCGGCAGCCACACGTGCAGGGGGACGAGGCCCGCTTTGGCGCCAAATCCAAACAAGGCCAGTGAAAAGGCAACTGCAGCCCAGGTCGGCGCCAGCGTCGCGGACCGCATGGCATCGAACGTGAACTGCCAGCTTCCACCCTGCATGACGCCGAATGACAACAGGATCGCAATGGCTCCCAGGTGTGCAATCAGCAGGTAGAGAAAGCCCGCACTGCGGATCTCGGGGATTCGATGCTGAGTTGTGACGAGAAAGTAGGACGACAGCGCCATCATTTCCCACGACACCATGAATCCATAGGCGTCATCGGCCAGGAGCACGAACCCCATGCTCGCCAGGAACAGGTGGTACTGCAGGCACAGCAGGCCCGGGGCGGTTCCCTCGCCGGCGCGAAAATATCCCGCGCCAAAAATCGAAATGCCGGCGGACGCAGCCCCCAACAAGAACAGAAACACGCTGCTGAGCGCGTCGCGTCGCAGATGAATCGGCAGGTCGGGCAGGCCGATCGGCAAGACGAGCTTCTCTGCGGGCAGTGCGATGCTGATGACGGCTGCCGCGGCCAGACATAACCCCGCAAGCGCGCCCAGTGGAAACAGGACGCGCCGCATCAAATTCACGCTCGAGGGACGCAGGAGCCCAAGCGCGCCAATACCCGCCCAGGCGATGAGCAGGGAAATACATGCAACGAGCGGAGAAAACGACCCGACTGACACTGTGTACCCGCAGACGTTGGCCCGAGCCTAGTGTTGCAGGATGACGTTCAAATGTGAATAGTATTATCATGCAACACGCACCCACCCACATGAGGGGATTTCCTTGGCCCTGGAAGAACGCACCGCGCGCCTGACGATCCTCATCGATCCGCGCAAGAAGGCAGTGTTTGAACGCCTCTGCGCCGAGGAGGACTCGACGCCTTCACAGGTCGTTCGACGGCTCATGCGCGCTTACATCGAATCGCGGACGGGAAAGCCCTGGTCACCGGAAGCGGAGACCAAGGGCTTGTCGCGCCGGAAGAACGGCTAGTGAGTAGTTTGGCCAAGAGATATCGGTCGGCCCGGTTCGATCTCGGCGATCTGATGCCGCCGGATCTGAAGACGTTTGGATCGGTGCCTTTCGGCCCACCGCAGCGAGTCCGCCTGAATGCCTGGTTGAGCGAAGCAGGCTGGCCGCGTGAACGCATGGACATTGCGGAGCTCGAGGGTTATCTCGTGGCACTCATCGCCTGGCCAGTCGGCATTTCCTCAGGGGCATGGCTGCCGCCCATCTGGGGCGAGCGCGGCTGGAAGGTTTCGACGAAGATTTCCTCGCAATCGCAGTACGAAGAGTTCGTTTCATTGATCGTCGGCTTCATGCGAGATCTCGATCTCCAGTTGTCATCTCAGCCGTCGCGGTTCCAGTCGTCGGTACTTCGTGGATTGCGCGGTCATGGGCAAGCGGTGGCGCTTCATCGCTGGGGACGCGGATTCATGGCTGCATTGACACTGGGCTCGCAGGGACTCAAGTGGCGCAGCGACAGCGCGAGGGCAGCTGTTCGCACGATTGCCAGCGCAACTTCCTTGTCAGTGCCATTTTCGTTGGAGGCTGTTGAAGAAGTGGTGAGCGCAGTATTCGTGCTGATGGGCCTGCGTACTTCCAGGGGGCCTCTCGGCACGCTCGCGGCGCCGGTTCCGCTCGACTCGTCAGCGCAGGCGCCGGAAGTCAAAACCGCCAGATCTGCCAGATCTCGCGACTGAGCAGTGAAGAAGCGCAGATCGCCGCGGCTTTTGGCAATCGAAAGCGCGTTTCCGGGCGCAAACGTCATGTTGCGGCTTCTCGAACCGCCGGGCAGTTGCCGCGAGACACTTCGCGAACAGGTGTATTCGGGTTCTTACGACAAGCCGTTCGTGGTCGACACCGGTACGCGGAGATTTCTGCACTTCGATTTCGCCGCAGTCCAAAGCGCGATGGAACTGAGCAATCCAGGCAGACTGACTCTTGCCTATACACGCAAGATGATGGCGTTCCTCCTTTTCACCGGCGCTCCGGATCGCATCCTGCTGCTCGGGCTGGGCGGCGGGTCACTCGCGAAATTTTGTTACGCCAACTTGCCCGCTGCTTCGGTCACCGTCGTTGAGTCGAATCGGGACGTCATCGCATTGCGCGATGTATTCAGCATTCCTGCGGACGATGAACGCTTTCGCGTAGTCAACGCTGATGGCGCTGCGTACATATCAGAGCTCACGCAATCTAAAGATGTGATCGTTGCAGATGCCTGTGACCGATCAGGACTCGCGGCCGAAATCGATTCCGTCGATTTCTACCGGAAAGCGCGCGGCCACCTGTCTCCGGGCGGGCTCTTTGTCATCAACCTGTGCGGCGACAGGCTTTCAGTTGCTGCTCACCTGGCGAAGCTTCGCGATGCTTTTGAAGGCGAACTGTTGTCGCTCCAGGTCCAGAATGACAGCAACCTCATTGTCTTCGGCTTCAGGGAGCGCCGCCCCGACTTGTATTGGGAGCGGATAGAATCCAGCGCGCCGGACCTCAAGCGGCGTTACCGCCTTGATTTTCCGAGATACGCTCGCCGCATCGCGCAGGACTCGAAGTTGCGCGAAGCGCGGATTACTCGTCAGTAGGCCAGAGACTGGCCTTGGACTTGCAACTTCCTCAAGGATCGAAATGGTCGTGCTGCCACCTTGCCCCAAATGCAATTCCGAATTCACATACGTGGATGGACAGATGTATGCCTGTCCGGAGTGCGCGCATGAGTGGGCACCCACGACGCCCGCTGGTGCCGCACCTACCGGAAATGATGAACCGGAGCGGGTGGTGCGCGACTCCAACGGCAATGTGCTTGCGGACGGAGATTCAGTCATCGTGATCAAAGATCTACCCGTCAAGGGTGCTTCATCGGCGCTCAAGGCCGGCACCAAGGTCAAGGGTATTCGACTGGTTGACGGCGATCACAACATCGACTGCAAGATCGAGGGCTTCGGCGGAATGAAGCTCAAGTCTGAGTTTGTGAAAAAGGCGTAGCCGCAATCGATCTGCGGGACTTTTGCGTGGACAGCCATGCTCAGTTGTGCTCGGTGAGGATGTTCGGCAACGGACGCATGCGGCAAGTGGTTGATTAGTCTGCTCTCAGCAGTTTAGGGTCGGCACTCATAAAGCCGGGGTCGAGGGTTCGATTCCCTCCCTTTCTCTCACCGACTCGAGAATGCCTTACCTCCGGTGCTCATCGCGACGACGCCAGATGACGTTGGATTGTCCAACATCATTTGTTGAGTTATTGGGGAGCGCTTTTACGCGTATCTGCGCAATAACCTAGAAACCGCATGACGCCAAAACCTAGAAACCGTGCGAGGCCAAACCCTAGATCTGGCGAAGGCCGTGGCGATGCCTACCGACAACTGGCCGGCTCTCAGGTCCGATCCCCGACGACCTGGCAAATGACCAGGTGTTTTCGGCGAAAACTAGCCAGGTGGTTGTGGGAGTTTTGTGGGAATTTGCGCTGCTTCGTTGTGCTCAGTCGTGCCAAATGCAACGGATGCCACGCGAGCTCGAGTTTGATGACACTAAGAAAATCAACTATCTACGAACTTCGGATTCTTCCAATCAACTGTACGTCTAACCATCTACTCCAACTACGAACCAGGTGGTCGGGAGTTCGAATCTCTCCGGGCGCGCCATATTGAAATGAAAAGGCCCGGTCAACGTCCTCGTTGACCGGGCCTTTTCATTTCAATCCGCCGCTTCGGCGGTCCGAAGTCTTCGTGGCCAGTACAAGGTTGTGGTCGGTGAGTTCGACAACTCGGGCACCGCAATGATCCAAGCACTATCGGTAACCCCGAGTTGAACCAACGCGCGTAGCGCGTTGAGCCCGGGTACCGGGCGAGTAATCTCTCCATCCGCCCAACCTCAACGCCGCGCCAGCATCAGCGCACCAACCAGACACAAACTGAACCACGCGCCCTCCAGCGTACTCGTGACGCCGACCGCGAGCGTCCCGGGCAGATCAAGATGCAGTCGCGCACCGGGGAAGTTCTCCGCGAGCAGCGAGAGACTGCCGCCGAACAGCTTTCCACCGGTCGCGGCAATGAGCAGTCCGGCCAGTGCGCCAAGAGCAGCGGCCAGCAACGCATTGCGTTCAACACCGGCGAAACGTCGAGCCAGATCATCCGCGAGTCCCACCGCCGCGCCGAGCAACAGGCCTTCGAGAGCGCCGGTGATGTCACCGGGCGCCTGGCCGAACAGCAACATGAAAGCATCCTGTCCGATCAGTTTGCCGAAGGCGCCCACGAGCAGGCCGCCGGCGGCACCACCCACGAGCCCTGCGAAAGCAAATTTGCGCATCACGAGTCGCGCCGCCGCGATACCGCCGATGACGCCGGCTGCGCCGATCAAGCAGAGCAATGTGGCCAGGGCCACGAGCACCAGCATCGCAGACAGAGTTCCGACGCCGTCTTGCGGCGCGTGAGATGCCGCGGCGAAGCCGAACGCGATGCCGCCGAGCACACCGGCGATGCCGCCGCCTGTCATCCCTGCCCCGAGGGTCAGCCGGCATTGGCGCCAGTCATGGGCGTCGGCAGTCGCAACCGCCTGCGATGCGCTGCCATCGACGCACTTCACTTCCGCAATGAAGCGATAGCCGTGCTTGGGAATGGTTTCGATCAGCCGCGGTTTCGTGGCGCTGTCACCCAGCTGCCGGCGCAAGGTCTTAATACACTGCGTCAGGACTTCGTCAGTGACTGGAATACCGCGCCAGACTTCCTGCAGGAAGCGCTCCTTGCTGAGCAGCATGCCCGGGTGTTGCAACATCAACAGCAGCGCGTCGAAATATCGGCTGTTGAGTTCGACCGGCAACTCTTCGGCAAACAGGCGCCGCTCGTTGGGGTCGAGGCTGAATTTGTCGAATTGGTAGTGGCGAATGGCCATTCAGCCTTTCCTCAGACTTTGCTCATGTCATTCGGCGCGATCGACGCCAACGTGACTGTCCCGATTCACTGGAGGATTGCGCATGACCACCGGACACGAGCCCAAACGATTCGGTAGCTGGACGGTCGAAATCAAGGTCTGGAAGATCCTCGCAGCGTTGGTGATCCTGCCGATCCTCGTGCTGTGGTTCAAGGTCGTGCACCAGGACGACGAGATCCTGGCACTCATCCGCAACGAGGTAGTGATGGATGCCGCGGGCCAGCGCACCTGGATCGGCGCCTTCGCCAATACCAACGAAACGACTTTAAGCGACGTGGGCGTCACGCTGGATTTCCTCGATAGTCAAAACCGCACCGTCGGCAAGGCCGAGGCGAAAGCCGCTGAGCTACCGTTCCGCGGCCGATTGGAGCTGCAAGCACAGCTTCCTCGCGACGCCGTCAGGCTGCGTATCCACTCGGTTCAGTGGTGGATGGACGGCAGAGGAGTGCTGATCGGCGAATTCCGCGAGCCGTGGGAGTTCGGCTACTTGATGGTTGACCCTGCCGTGATCGAGCGATGACTTTGGCGAGTTCGACCCCTTGGGCCCGAATTCGCGCCGCCGTTACTGATCCGTCAGTCCGGCTTCTTACGCTTATTCCTGCAGGAGCCTCCGTTTCGGGACTCCGTGGAGGAACCCATGCGTGCCGTCTCATCCTTCTGTGCCCTGGCGATCCTGTCCCTTGGCTCCCTCGTCGCGTCCGCCGCCGACAAGCTCATCGTCGGTGTCGCATTGCCACGCGCCCAACTCGGCCAGCCCAACGGCGCCAACGCCGACGTGGCGGAGCCCGTGCGCCAGGTCCTCATGAGTTATCTCAAGGGCCCCGTCATCGAGGTCATCGCGCTGGAAGCGCGCATCCCCGTGCAGATCGCCGCCGAGGCCAGGGAAAAAGGATGTGCCTATGTCCTCTACACCGACGTATCCCAGACCCGAAAGGGAAACGGCATGAGCATGCTCAAGAAACTCGCGCCGGTGGCGGGAATGCTGCCGATGATCGGCGGCGGCAACATGGGCACTCAAATCGCCGCGTCGGCGGTGGCCCAGGGAGTGATGCAGGCCCAGGTCGCCGATGCGCAGCAGGACGCGAGGGAAAACGCGATGGCCGCCATCAACGGCGCGCAGCAATCCAACGTGAAGGCCGGCGACTCGCTGTCGCTGCAGTACAGGCTGGTGCGCCTGGGCGAGGATCAGCCCGTCAAGGCCGACGCGGTGGTCGGCAAGGCGAGGGCCAATGGCGAAGATGTGTTGAGCCCGATGATCGAAACGGTCGCGGTCGCCGTGGTGGACAACGTCTCCTCTCACTGACTCGCGGTCACGCCGCGCAGGCGCGCCTGCCACAGCGCGTTCGCCACGTATACCGCGAGGCCGATCCAGATCAGCACGAACCCGGTGGCGCGCGCCGCCTCCAGCTTCTCGCCGAAAACCACGAGGCCGCAGACGAGCTGCAGGCTCGGCGCGATGAACTGCAGCACGCCGATGGTCGAGTAGGGGACCTGCCGCGCGCCGAAGGAGAACAGCACCAGCGGCACCGAGGTCACCACGCCGCCGAGCAGCAGCAGCACATCCACCCACAGGCCGGTGTGTCCGAGCACGCCGATGCCCTCCAGGTGACACCACAGCAGATACGCCGCGGCGAACGGCGTGAGCAGGATGGTCTCGATCGCGAGCCCCGGCAGCGCATCGATGCTCACGGTCTTGCGGATCAGGCCATAGAAGGCGAACGACGAACCCACCATCAGCGCGATCCACGGCGCGTGGCCCGCGATGAATGTCAGGTGCGCGACGCCCGCGGCCGCGAATGCCACGGCGATCCACTGGAACCGGTTCAGGCGTTCCGACAACACCAAGATGCCGAGCAGGATGTTCAGCAGCGGCCCGATGAAATACGCCAGGCTCACCTCGAGCACGTGGCCATGGTTCACGGCCCAGGCGAAGCCCAGCCAGTTCACGGTGATGAAGAATGCGCTCGCCACCAGCCGCAGGAACACGCCCTTGCGCGTCACCGCCTCGCGCAGCCTGTCGAGCTCGCCGGCCACCGCGAGCCAGGCCAGGCAGAACAGGCAGGACCAGACGATGCGATGCGCGGTGATCTGTTCCGCTGAAACGTGACGCAGGCCGATGAGGTACAGCGGAAACAGGCCCCAGATGCCGAAGGCGGCGAGCGCCGCCGAGTAGCCGCGGCCGATCGAGGGTTGCTGGGTCATGCGGGCCGCATTGTGCAGAAAGTCTCGCGATCCACGCGTCTACCGGAGGAGGCTTGACACTTTGTTAGGCTCCGGATTGTAGGCGTCGTCCTGCACGTCCGCGAGCGGGGCATGTAGATAGCGAGGCCCATCCTTGCAGCACTTGCAAGGATTCGCCCGCAAGGCGCGCGCAGGTCGTCCCGGGACAACGGCGGCGAGTATCCGAAAGGCGACAGAAATGCCTGTTTTTCCCGGCAATTCCGCCGTGCGCGCCCCCGCAGTGCCTGCCGCGCCGCGCCAAGCAAGATCCGGGCCCGGCTTTTGCACCGTGATGTTGTCTCATCGCTACGCAGGCAGGATTTGCAATGAAAGATCTCGACAAATTGAATGTTCGCAATATCGTTCGCGCGCCGCGCAGCGATGTGCTCGTCATGTTGTTAGGCGCCGCCGCGGTATTGGCGGGCTGCGGCGGAGGAGGTGGCGACAATTCTCCGCCGCCCGTGGGCACCAATCCTCCACCGGTGCCCGCGCCGCCGCCCTCACCGCCACCGCCGCCGGCCTCCACGGTACCGCCACAGGCCGCGACGGCAATCGACCTCGATGACAACCACCAGGTGGGCGTGGACCATTGGCCCAATGGCCCGACGACCACGGGCGGGAATGGCGACACGGTGCAGGGAATCCCGTGCCGGCCGGCGCCCATCGAGACGTACCACGTGCACACGCATCTCTCCATTTTCCTCAATGGCGAGGCGTTGTCCGTGCCGCCGCGCATCGGCATCGTCGCGCCGAATGGAACGCAGTGCATCTACGACGTCCACACGCACGACAAGTCCGGCAAGATCCACGTCGAATCCACGGCCGAGGGCATGTTCACGCTCGGCCAGCTGTTCGCCATCTGGGGACAGGATCTCACCGACACCAACGTCGCGGACCTCACCGGCAACCCGATCACGGTGTATGTGACCGACGACGGCGTGGTGACCGAGGCGGAGGGCGACTGGCACGACATCGAGCTCAAGTCGCATCGTGAAATCACCGTCGTGGTCGGTACGGCCATTTCGGAAATTCCCAACTTCACGTGGAGCGCGCACTGACGGCGCGATGAGAACCCGCGGCGTGTCCGCCTTCCGCTCGGGGGGCGGGCACGCCGCGTGGTTTTCCGGTACTCCACTCCATGAGCGCGTCGCGATCCGCCTACATGCGCCGCCTGTGAACCCCATTGCCGTGAATTACCACAGTCTAGGGAAAACCTTTCCACCACTCGCGAAGCTTTGCGCCGCTACGCGCCCTTTTCCCTAAGTAATCGCCGCTCGAGCGCGTGCATCGACGCATTCGCGGCCGAAAATTCTTCGATTTGCGACAGTGACGCGCGCTCGCAGATTTACAGATACGCGCCCCCGCGCGCCCCGTGCATCCCAACACTTGCGCAATCGCCGGAAGTAACCCGCTTCGCTACGGCAATTCACGGATTGGAAAATGCACATGTTTCGAAACGCACTCAAGGTGCTGTCCCTGCTCGCGCTCGCCGCGACGGCACACGCCCAGACCGCCGGCACGATCAACTTCTCCGCGAACAAGACCTCCGCGACGGGCAGCCTGACCCCGGTGCTCACCTGGTCGACCACGCCGGTCGCCACCAGCTGCACGGCCAGCGGCAGCTGGAGCGGCACCAAGTTCGCGTCGGGCAGCGAGACGCTGCCGACGATCACCGCGAACGCCTCGTACACGCTGACCTGCTACTGGGGCGGCGGCTCGGCGAACGTGAGCTGGACGGCTCCCACCAGGAACTCCGACGGCAGCGCGCTCACCAATCTCGCGGGCTACAAGGTGCGCTACGGCACCAGCGCCACGGCGCTCAACCAGACCAAGTCCATCACCAGCCCCACCGCGACCAACACCACGATCTCGGCGCTCGGCACCGGCACCTGGTACTTCGCGGTCAACTCGGTGAACAGCAACCAGGTCGAATCCGCCGCCAGCAATGTCGCGCAGAAGACCATCAGCAGCGCCAGCGCGGCCAAGACCGTGGCCATCACGGTCACGCCGACATCGACCCAGAAGCTAGTCACCGTGGGGACCGCCGTGTACGACGTGTTGTACACCAAGGGCACGCGCCAGCTCGGTCGCCAGGTCGGCACCGTGGCCCTGGGTGTCTCCTGCAATCCGCAGTACCCGACCAACACTAACTACTTCCCCGTGCTGCGCAGCCTGGTGAAGTTCACGCGCACCTCGCGTTCCAACACCGTGGTGGCGCGCTGCGCCCTGAAGTAAGGCTCTTCGCACTCTCGAGCCTGTGACGGCCGGCCTGCATGGCCGGCCGTCTTTTTTGCCGACAGGATCCGCGCTTGTCCCTGCGCGACGACAGTCCTACACGGCGGCGATTTCCCGCACCGTGCCCGTGTCCCTTCAACCCGCGAAGTAACGTAATCCCAATGCCGGCATGACGGCGGTCGTGGCAAGGAGCGTTGCGGCCGTCGTCCCGGCGTTTCCGTGGGAAACGTGATGCAGGTAGCAGCCCGTCGATGGCGCGCGGCGGAGCATGGGCCATGGATCTGCGTCGCTCGCCGGGTTTCTGGGCGCTCACGCTGGGTGCGGTGGGCGGAGTCGCGGGCTTCTATGGCCCGATCGCGCTAAATCCAGGCGCCAACCAGGGTCCGTTGCTCGGGCTGTTCATCACCGGCCCCGGCGGCGCGTTCGCCGGGGCGGTCCTCGGACACGTGTTTCGCGTGATTCCCTTCAGCGACTCGGTGCGCGGTCAGGCCCTGATGTTGTGCGCGCTCACCCTGGGCCTCGGCACCTTGTGGTTCGCGGCGATCACTCGATCGTGAACCACTGGACCTCGACGCGCCGGTTCTGAGCCGGGTCGGTGGAGGGGGTCGGCTCCTGCCAGCCACGACCCACCGCTTCCACGCGTGACTTGTCGATCTCCGGGAATTTCGCCAGCAGCGCTTCGCTGACCGCCTTGGCGCGCTGCTGCGAAAGCTCCATGGCCTTGAGCGCCATGCTCTGCACCAGCGCGTCCCCGCCCGAGCGGCGGAATTCCTCGATGCGCGCATTGTCGACGTGGCCACGGAGCACCACGGTCGAGCCAGGGCTCACCTGCAGGAAGCGCTTGATGGTCGCGAGGTACTCCTGGTTCTTCTGCTCCTCGCGATCGAGGCGCGAGGAGTTCGGCTCGAAGAAGAAGCGGATGTCCTTGGACAGCAGCGGATCGCCCTCGAGCGAGGCCTGCTGCGTGCTGCGGATCGGCGCGATGGCGATCTTCTGATCCGCGAACAGGCCCTTCTTGGCGAGCGCATCGAGATGGCCGGTGTCGACGAAACGCGCCGGGTCGGTCGGATTCCTGATGACGGTGCCGTATGCCAGCACCGACGACTGGAAAATGCCGCCGAAGGAGCCGGCCGAGTCGATGGTGCCCGCGAAGAACGCGCGATTCTCCGGCAGGTTGGCGAGATGCACATGCGAGAGTTCGTCGCGCGCATCCGCCTCGCTCCACTTGAAAGCCTTGGCGACCACGGCGAGATTTTCCGCCGGGTTGTCGCGCAGGCGCCTGTTGCCCTCGAGGATGCCGTGCACCAGGCCCGCCACCATTTCGGGATGCGCCTTGGCGAAGCCCTTGTTGACCGCGAGCACGTCGGCTATCACCAGCAGGTTGCGGTTCGACACCAGCATCTTCGCCGCGCCCTTGGAAGCTTCGATGACCTCGTCGGTCTTCGGCGTCCAGCCGACACAGCCGTTGAGCCGGTGCCCGCCGCCGAGCTCGTGCTGGTACGCGTCGCAGGCGACGAAGGCGTCCTCGTAGAACACCAGGCCGAGGGAATCGGCCGGCGGCTTCGAGTCCAGATCGCGCAGCACCACCACCGGCACGCCGGCTTCCTGCGCGAGATAACGAATGAAGAACTCGCTCTCGTTGAATTGCGAGGCGGCAAGCGTCTTGCCCTTGAGCGCGTTGACCGAGGCGATGCCGTGATCGACCACCACCATGTCGGCGCCGCGCGAGTAGCCGAGCTGCACCGGCACGATGGCATCGAACTGCCGACCGAGCACCGCCAGCGCATCCGTCGTGGTCGCGGTGGCGGCGAGCTTGCCGTTGTTCAGCGGGCCCCAGGTCTCGCTCTCGCTCATCGAGATCTGCACCTGGAAGCCGTACTGCTTCGCGAAGAAGGAGTCGGGATTCGGATCGAGGCCGCCGTTCGCGACGATCAGGCCGCCGTAGCCGGCGTACTCGCTGATGTCGATGCGCAGGATCTTGTCCTTGGGGACGAAGGTGTTCACCGCTTCCAGCGTCGGCGTGCCGGTCACGGGCTCGATGGGCTGCGGTGCGTCGCCATCGCTCGCGTTGCCGGCGGACTCTCCCGCGGCCTGGCTGGTCTGCGCGCTCGCGCCGGAGGAGGGCGCTTCGCCCTTGCGGCCCAACCACAGCCACAGCCCCAGACCCACGACACCCAGCAACAGCAGCAGGGTGATGATGTTGCCCGCGGCCGAGCCGCGCTGACGACGTGCAACCATGTGAACCTCTCCTCCAGTCATTGACGTCACTCCGAAACCTTCGCGCGCCGGGTGCCGCGCTTCGAAGCCAGCAGGTCCGCCGGGGGCGGCTCATCGGTGAACTGATCCAGCCCGGCGAACAGTTCGCGTTGATCGCGCAGCCAGCGGTTGGCCTCGTTCAGCGAGGCCGACAGCGCGTCGAGCGATTGCGCGATGTGATCCGAATCGGTGGCGAGCAGCGCCTGCTCGCGCACCAGCGACACCTGCTGGCGCAGTCGCGCGAGTTCGGCGTCCACCAGTTCGAAGCGGCGCTTCGCATCCCGGTGCGCTTCGTGCCGCGAGGCGATGACCTGCAGCTGCTGCTCGAGGCTGCGACGCAGCTCGTCGCCGGTGTCGCCGGCCGCGAGCCGGTCGCGGCAGCGGCGTTCCTGCTCGTCGAGGTTGCGTCGCTCGCGGCTGGCCGCCTCGATGACTTCGGCGAACGAGGCGCGGGCGCCCAGTAGTTTGAGATGCAGCCACGCCATCTGGCGCACGTCCTCGATCTGCGAGCCGGTGGCCGAGGAACGTTGCAGCAGGTTCACGATCTCGGCGGACTCGCGCTCGATTTCGTATTGATGGCCCTGTGCGCTCGAATCGAGCTGCTTGAGCAGCTCTTCGTAGCGCGAGGAGCTGTCGGAGGCGCCGGCCTGCGCGTCGACCACGGCGCGAAAGCGCTCGTGGCGTGACAACGACCACAGGTACAGGCCCTCGAGCCCGAGCCCGACCAGCCACAGGCCCGGATTCACCAGCCAGCCGAGCAGGCCGAAGGCGGCGAGGCCGAACCAGTTGGGCGGCACCGGCATCCCCAGCGGACGCGCGTTGAAAGCCGCGGCGAGATAGGAGGGGCGTTTGTTCATCACGAGCCCAGCGCACGAAACGCGGGCGGCACGAAGTTCAGGTCCGTGGCCTCGCGCACCGCGATACGCATCTGGAATTCGAGCACGTCGGCGGGCACCGGGTTCTGGTAACCCGCGAGGCTGGCCTCGAGCGCCTCGCCGCCCATGACATTTTGCGTGCGCGCGTGGCGATAAGCCTTCACCACCAGCGCCTCCGCCGCGCCCGGCGTCAGCAGCGTCGGCATGCGCGGCTCGAGCTTCGCGAGGTCGGCATCGGTGAGCTCGAGTCCGTAACGCTTCGCCAGTAGTTTGATGAGCTGGGCGCTCTCGGCGGTGGTGCTGGTGGGCAGCAGCGGCACCTTGACGTCGACGCGGCCCGGCCGCTTGAGGTCGACCTCGATGAGATCGGGGCGCGAGGAGGCGAGCAGCCACAACACGCGGCCGCGGTTGCCCGAATCCGACATCTCCTGCGCGATCATCGAGTAGATGCGCCCGGACAGGCCGCTGTCGTTCGAGCCCGAGTCGCGCTTGCCCAGCGTCTGGTCGGCTTCATCGATGAACACCATGCAGCGCCCGAGCGCGCGGATCAGCCGGAAGATTTTCTCGAGGTTGCCTTCGCTCGAACCCACCCACTTGTCGCGGAAGTTCTTGAGCTTGACCACGGGCACGCCGGCTTCACCCGCGAGGCATTCGACGAGGAAGGTCTTGCCGGTGCCCACCGGCCCGCAGAGCAGGTAACCCATGGGCAGCGCCTTGAGGTCGCCATTGCGCCACAAGGCGATGTCCTGCCGCAGCCAGGTCTTGAGCGCTTCCTGGCCGTGGTAGTCGGCGAGCGTGCGGCGCGAGTCGATGAATTCCACCAGGCCGGCCGAATCGCGCTCCACCAGTTCTTTCTTGATGCGCGCCAGGTCCGAATCGCCCAGCGGCTTGCCTTCGAAATGCCGCACCTTCACCAGGCTTTCGAGGCTCGAGATCGTGACGCCCGCGAGCGCGCCCGCCAGGTCGCCGAGCTTCGCGTCGGCGGCGAACGCCTTGGGGAACTGCTTCGCCAGGATGCCCAGCGCCGATTCGACCGCGCTGGCGTCGGGCAGCGCTACGCGTATCCGCGTGGTGTGCGGCGAAGCGGTGATGGACGGCTCGAGGTCGTTGAGGTTGTCCGCGATCAGCAGGCTGGTGAACGGCAGGTCGCAGAAGGGGGACTCGGCCGCCCAGGCGCGCAGCTGGCAGGAAAGGCTGCCATGTTCGAAACCGCTGCCGTCGGCGGGCACGATGTCGTCCGCGCCGCGCACGATGACCGCGACGTTCGGCGGCCTGTCCTTGTTTCCGAGCGCGCGCAGGTTGCCGAGGTAGCGCAGGTAGCTGCCGATCCACTGCATGGCCTGAAGCGGCTCGCGCATCTGGTTCTTGAGCTGTGCGCCCTGCCACTTATCGACGACGCTGCCGCCACGTTCGATGACGAGTCCGGCGCCGAGGTCGTACGACAACACGACGTCGAAGGGCTTGAGCAGCGTGTCCTCGAGGAAATCGGCCAGGATCACCAGCCGGTCCTCGACCACCAGCCGGTCGTGCACGTTGCCGTACAGCACGAACTGGCTGGAAGCGCCGCTCTTGTAGGCGAGGGCGAGCTCGGCGGCCCAGGCGGGTGACGACAGGGGCGTGGCCACCTAACTACTCAGCGACCGGATCGTTGACCCGTTCATTGACCTTGCGGCTTCTCCGTCGCACCCATGGAGCGCTCGGCCGGCTGCGGCGCGGCCGCGCCCTTGATCGAGATGCCTTCGCGCGCCGCGAAGTCGGCCAGCGCCTGGTCGGCGAGCGCGGTCATCTCGGCTTCCTTGACCTCGACGCCCGTCATGTCGACGGCGTCGCGCGCGACGCGCGCGCGGCCCGCGGCCTTGTCGCGCTCCTCGGTGACCATGGTCTCGAGACGGTTCAGCGTGTCGCCCGCGCCCCCGATATTCGTGATCATGCCCGCCGACATCTCGTGCAGCTCGGCCATGGCCTGTTTCATGCGCATGTCGTTGATCGCGCCCTTGAGGCTTTCGATCTTGGCGCGCGCGGTCTGCACCGCCACGTCGCGGGCCTTGACCAGGTTCTTGTAGGTGGCTTCGGCCTGCTCGAGCTGCGCCCGGTTCTCGGTGAGCTGCTGCTCGACGGTCTGCAGCCGCAGCGCGTACTGGCCGGCGGCGGCGTTGTTGCCGGCGCGGATGTGCGCGGTGGTCTTGGCGCGCAGGTCCTTCTGCTCGCTTTCCAGCTTGCGCACCTGGCTCATCAGGCGCTCGGCGAGGCCCGCGTGCGAGGCGAGGCCCTGGTTGAACTGGCCGATCTGCTTGCGCAGGTTCTCCTGTTCGAGCTCCAGCAATGCCTCGGGGTTGCGGCGTTCCACGCCGGAGATGAACAGCGACAGGAAACCCTTGAACAGGTTGGCGATGCGGCCAAACATGAGTGCCCTCCCGGGGAACCACACGCGCACGTGCGCAGAACGCGGAGAATAATGGGGGCCGCCCCTGTGAGTAAAAGGGATTCGACGCCTCGCGTAATATGCGGCATCCGGATTCCAGGGGTCACCGATGAAACTGCAGCCTGTTCTTGCCCTAGCCACCGCATTCCTGACCTGCGCCGCAGTCGCCGCGCCGGCGCCCCAACGCACCGCCCAGGAGCTCAAGGCGCGGGAAATCTACGCCAAGGTGGTCTCGATACCGACCTCGAAAGGCAACGGCCGCGTGCCGGAGATGGCCGAATACCTCGCCGGGCAGTTTCGCGCCGCCGGATTTCCGGCCGAAGACGTGCGCGTCGTGCCGTTCAAGGGAGTGGGTGACCAAACGGCCTCGCTGGTGGTGCGTTATCGTTCAGGTGGAAAGGGTGGCAGCGGCAAGGCCAAGCCCATCCTGCTGATCGCGCACATGGACGTGGTCACGGCCAAGCGCGAGGACTGGGAGCGCGACCCGTACCAGTTCATCGAGGACAACGGCTACTTCTACGGCCGCGGCACCTTCGACGACAAGCAGGGCGTCGTGGCCATCACCAGCACCTTCCTGCGCATGAAGGCCGAGAAGTTCGTGCCCAACCGCGACCTCATCGCCTACTTTTCCGGCGACGAGGAGACCGCGCAGGACACCGCCATCGACATCGTCAAGAACCACCGCGCGTTGATCGATGCCGAGTTCGCGCTGAACGGCGATGCCGGCGGCGGCATCCTCGACGACGACAACGGCAAGCCGCTGTACTTCTCGCTGCAGACCGCCGAAAAGACCTACGCGGACTTCTCGGTGACCACGCGCAACCCGGGCGGTCACAGCTCCCAGCCACGCGACGACAACGCCATCTACGACCTCGCGGTCGCGCTGACCCGGCTGCGCGATTTCAAGCTGCCGGTGATGTGGAACGAGACCACGCTGGCCTCGCTCAAGCAGGCCGGAACCCTGGTCTCGGGCGAGCTCGGCGAAGCGCTGACCCGGTTCGCGGCCAATCCGAAAGATGCGGCCGCGGCCGAAGTCATTTCGCACAACCCGACCTACGTGGGCACCACGCGCACCACCTGCGTCGCCACCCTGCTGAACGGCGGCCACGCCGAGAACGCGCTGCCGCAGTCGGCCTCGGCCAACGTCAACTGCCGCATCTTCCCGGGCGTGAAGATCGAGGACGTGCGCGTGGCGCTGCAGGGCGCCGTCGGCAACGGCGTCGAGGTCAAGGTGGTGGGCACGCCGATGTCGAGCGATCCGTCGCCGCTGCGGCCCGATGTCCTCAAGGCCGTGACGCGCGCGGTCCACGCCATCCGCCCCGACGTGCCGGTGATCCCGTCGCAGACCTCCGGCGCCACCGATGGCCTGGTGTTCCGCGCCGGTGGCATCCCGACCTACGGCGTCGACGGCAACTTCATGAAGGGCAACGAGGACTTCTCGCACGGCCTCAACGAGCGGCTCTCGGTGCAGTCGTTCTACGACAGCCTGACCTTCTGGTACGTGATGGTCACGAGCCTGTCGGGCAAGGCCGCGAAGTAGTTAGTCGTGGCCGACCCGGCCGAACCGCTCGGTACGCTGCAGGTCGCGCTGGGGCACGCCGCGCGGCTGCTCGAGCGCGAGCCCTCCATGGCCGCGGAGCAGGCCGCGGAGATCCTGCGCGTGCACCCCGATCAGCCCGAGGCGCTGACGATCTCGGGCCTGGCGCTGGGTCGCATCGGGCAGGGCGAGGAGGCGATCGCGGCGCTGCGTCGCGCCGTGCACTTCAAGCCCGACCAGCCCGACGCCTGGCGGGCGCTGGGAGACCACTACAGCGCGCTCGAGATGCGCGAGGCGGCCGACGAGGCCTTCGCGCAGCACCTGCGCTGGTCGACGAAAGATCCGAAGCTCATGAACGCGGCGCTGGCGCTGGCGCAGAACCGCATCCCGGACGCCGAAGTCGCGCTGCGCGAACATCTCAAGCATTGGCCCACCGACGTGCTGGCCATCCGCATGCTCGCGGAAGTCGCCGCGCGCATCGGCCGCATCAACGATGCCGAGACCTTGCTGGCGCGCTGCGTGGAGCTCGCGCCCGGCTTTCGCATGGCGCGCCAGAACTACGCCATGGTGCTGCACCGGCAGAACAAGTGGACCCAGGCGCTCGCGGAAGTGAACTTCCTGCTCGGCGACGAGCCGTCGAACCCGGGGCTGCGCAATCTCAAGGCCGCGGTGCTCGGGCGCATCGGCGACTACGAGCAATCGATCCGGCTGTACCGCGCCGTGTTGAACGACTATCCGCGCCAGCCCAAGGTGTGGATGAGCCTGGGCCACGCGCTCAAGACCGCCAATCACAATGCCGAATGCATCGAGGCCTACCGCCGCTGCATCGAGCTTTCGCCCGAGCTGGGCGAGGTGTGGTGGAGCCTTGCGAACCTCAAGACCTTCCGCTTCACGGCCGACGACGTGGCGACCATGCGCGCGCAGCTGGCGCGCGACGATCTCTCCAACGATGACCGCCTGCACTTCGACTTCGCGCTCGGCAAGGCGCTGGAAGACGCCGGCGAATACGGGCCGTCCTTCGAGCACTACGCGCGCGGCAATGCGCTGCGCCGCAAGCTGATCCGCTATGACGCCGGCGAGAACGCCGCGCACGTGGCGCGCTCGAAGCGGCTCTTCACGCGCGAGTTCTTCGCCGAACGCAGGGATTCGGGTTGCGAGGCGCGCGATCCGATCTTCATCGTGGGCCTGCCGCGCTCGGGTTCCACGCTGGTGGAACAGATCCTGTCGTCGCATTCGAGCGTGGAGGGCACCCAGGAACTGCCGGACATCAGCATGCTGGCGCGCAGGGTCGCCGCCCGCACCTCGCGCGCCGATGGCAACGCCTATCCGCGCGCGCTCGAGAAGTACTCGACCGATGAGCTGCGGGAGCTGGGTCTGCGCTACCTCGACCAGACGCGCATCCAGCGCAAGACCACGCGGCCCCTGTTCATCGACAAGATGCCGAACAACTTCGCGCATGTCGGGCTCATCCACCTGATCCTGCCGAACGCGAAGATCATCGACACGCGCCGCCAGCCGCTGGGCTGTTGCTTCTCGTGTTTCAAGCAGCATTTCGCGCGCGGCCAGACCTTCACTTACGACCTGGACGAAATCGGCCGCTACTACCGCGACTACGTCGAGCTCATGGCGCATTTCGACGAGGTTCTGCCGGGTCGGATACACCGCGTGTTCTACGAGAACATGGTCGAGGACACCGAAGGCGAGGTCCGGCGGCTACTCGACTACTGCGGCCTGCCGTTCGAGGAAGGCGTGCTGCGCTTTCACGAAAACCAGCGGGCAGTTCGTACCGCAAGCTCCGAACAGGTGCGTCAGCCGATCTTCCGCGACGGTTTGGAGCAATGGCGGCACTTCGATCCCTGGCTGAGCCCCCTCAAGCGAGCGCTGGGACCGGTTCTCGATCAGTACCCTGACGTGCCACCGTTTTGATTCTGTAGCGGCTCCTGTAGCGGCTGACATACACTCCCCGCCACGAAGAGGCGCCGCCAGGTTGGTGCCCGCACATAACAAATGGGGTCTCTAATGGCACGCAGCATTTCCAGCGTCTCCCAGCGTGATCTTTCCTCTCTCGCCAGTGCCATCAAGCGCGCCCTGCCATACGCAGGCGCGGTGCTCGCCGGTGCCGGCGTCGCCCAGGCGCAACAAGCGGACGAGGCCGGTCTCGAGACCGTGGTGGTCAGCGCGCAGAAGCGCTCGGAGAGCCTGCAGGACGTTCCGCTGTCCATCCAGGCGATCGGCAACGAACAGTTGGCTGAGCTCAAGGTCGATGACTTCGGCGACTACGTGAAATTCCTGCCGAACGTCTCGTACCAGACCTTCGGCCCCGGGCTCTCGCGCCCCTACATGCGTGGCGTGGCCAGCGGCGAGAACGCCAACCACTCGGGTCCGCTGCCCTCGGTGGGTGTGTATCTCGACGAACAGCCGATCACCACCATCACCGGTCCGCTCGACGTCCAGGTCTACGACATCGCGCGTGTCGAAGTGCTCGCGGGCCCGCAGGGCACGCTGTACGGCGCGAGCTCGCAGGCGGGCACCATCCGCATCATCACCAACAAGCCCGACCCCAAGGCCTTCGATGCCGGCGTCGAAGCCGACGTCAGCACGCTGGACGGCGCCATGGGGTACCAGGGCCAGGGCTTCATCAACTTCCCGATCAACGACAAGGCGGCCATTCGCCTGGTCGGCTGGTACAAGCACGCGCCCGGCTTCATCGACAACGAACGCTCGACTCGCGTCTATCCTTCATCCGGGGTCGCGGTGGACAACAGCGACCGCATCGAAGCCAACTTCAACGATTGGACCAAGTTCGGCGTGCGCGCGGCGCTCGGCATCGACCTCAACGATTCCTGGACACTGACGCCCGGCATCATGGCGCAGCGGACCAAGTCGAACGGCACCTTCGGCTTCGACCCGACGCAGGGCGATCTGTCGGTCGCGCACGCGCTGCCGGACGACATGCAGGACAACTGGACCCAGGCCTCGCTGACCTTGCAGGGCAAGGTCGGCAGCTGGGACATGACGTTCGCCGCGGCCTACCTCAACCGCAACATCGACAGTCACGCCGACTACTCCGATTACTCGTTCTTCTATGACTCCTGCTGCGGGTACGGAAACTACTTCTACGACAACGACGGCGCGCTCATCGATCCGTCGCAGCTCATCGTGGGCGCCGACCAGTTCCTCAAGCAGAGCTACGAGCTGCGCTTCAGCTCGCCGTCCGAGAATCGCTGGCGCGTCACGGCCGGTGCGTTCTACCAGGACCAGGGCCACCACATCCTCCAGTCGTACGACGTCAAGGACCTGAACGACGAGCTCGCGGTGCCCGGCAATCCAGACACCATCTGGCTCACCGACCAGCAGCGCACCGACATCGACAAGGCCGTGTTCGGCGAGCTGACCTTCGATATCACCGACAAGCTGTCGGTGACCGGCGGCATCCGTTTCTTCGATTCCGAGAATTCACTCAAGGGATTCTTCGGCTACAGCGCGGTGTACAGCGGCATGACCGGCGAGTCGCAGTGCTTCGACGACACCGACTTCGGCAGGGCGCCCTGCATCAACCTCGACAAGACGGTGAAGGAAGACGGCAACACCTCGCGCATCAACTTCACCTATCACGCCACCGACGATGTGATGTTGTATGCCACCTGGTCGGAGGGTTTCCGTCCCGGCGGCATCAACCGCCGCGGCACGATCCCGCCCTACAAGGCGGACTACCTGACGAACATCGAACTCGGCTTCAAGACCACCTGGGCCAACAACAGCCTGCGCATCAACGGCGCGCTGTTCCAGGAGGACTGGGATGACTTCCAGTATTCCTTCCTCGGCCAGAACGGTCTCACCGAAATCCGCAACGCCGGCCAGGCGCGCATCCAGGGCATCGAGACCGACGTGATGTGGGCCGCGACCGATGGCCTCACGTTCTCGGTGTCCGCGTCGTGGATCGATGCGGTAACCACCAAGGATTACTGCGGCACGACCTACAGCGCCGACGACCTGGGCGAGGACGATCCGCGCGTCGGCACGCCGGTCACGGATTGCGACGATCCGGATGCGCCGCCGAACACCATCGTGCAGGCGCCGGAAGGACAGCGGCTGCCGGTGCAGCCGAAGTTCAAGGGCAATGCCGTGGTGCGCTACGAGTTCCCGATGGGCACGATGCGCGGGCACATCCAGGGCGCATGGCTCTACCAGTCGAGCGCGTGGTCGGACCTGCGTACCGCCGAACGAAACCTGCTGGGCAAGCAACCCGAGTACAGCATCGGCGACTTCGCCTTCGGGGTCTCGAACGAAAGCTGGGGACTCGAGCTGTGGGTCAAGAACGCCTTCGACCAGAGCCCGGAGATTTCGCGCTACGCGCAATGCTCGACCTACAAGCCGCCGGTCGACGGAAACGATCCGTTCAACCAGACGCCGCTGTGCGGACTGCAGCCGTACACGGTCACGCAGACGCCGCGGCTGGTGGGCCTGACGTTCTCGAAGAACTTCTGATGAGCGCCGGGCAGGGACGCCCGCCGTTTCCGCCGTTCACGCGCGAAACGGCCACCGTGAAGGCGCGCGCCGCGGAAGATGCGTGGAACTCGCGCGATCCCGAGCGCGTGTCGCTGGCGTACACCGTCGACAGCGCGTGGCGCAACCGCGCGGAGTTCTTTTCCGGTCGACCGGCCATCGTTGAATTCCTGAGACGCAAGTGGGCGAAGGAACTCGATTACCGGCTGATCAAGGAAGTGTGGGCCTGCGAGGGCAACCGCATCGCGGTGCGCTTCGCCTACGAGTGGCGCGATGACTCCGGCCACTGGTTCCGCTCGTACGGCAACGAGAACTGGGAATTCGACGAGCTGGGCCTCATGCGCCGCCGCCATGCCAGCATCAACGACGTGCTCATCGACGAGACCGGGCGCAAGTTCCGCTGGCCGCTGGGGCGACGTCCCGACGATCACCCGGGCTTGAGCGATCTCGGGCTCTAGGCGCGCACCATGAGACGCGTGCTGGTGGTCCTGCTTTGCATGCTCTCGGCCACGCAGGCGCTGGCCGCGGCGCCGTCGAAGGAGAAATTCACCCGCCAGTTCGCGGCGGCGCTGAACAAGGCCATGCCTGGCGGCAAGATCGAGATCGTGGAGCCGCTGCAGTTGCGCAGCGTCGATGCGCAGGGCACCACGATGACGTTCAACCTCGACAATGCCTACAACGACGTGGTGCGCGATCCCGGGAAGATCGACACCGTCATCGCCGCGTATGTCGCCGGCTTCACCGAGCCGCAGGACACCGACGCGCCGATCGATCGCGCCAGCGTCGTGCCGGTGATCAAGGGTCGCGACTGGATGGAAGGCCTGAAGCGCGCGCAGCAGGGCAACGAGTCGAAGCCGGGCGGCGAGAATGTCTACGACGAGATGAACGAAGACCTGCTGATCGTCTACGCCGAGGATACGCCGCGGAACACGCGTTACCTGATGGACGGCGATCTCGAGAAGGCCGGGCTCAAGCGCGAACACCTGCGCGAGCTGGCGATCGACAACCTGCAGCACATCCTGCCGCAGGTCGAACTGCACCAGGGCGAACACGTCTCGATGCTGGTGGCCGGCGCCGACTACGTGCCGAGCCTGTTGCTGATCGAACCGCTATGGACCAACGGCGACCTGAAGGTCGATGGGGAATTCGTGGTCGCGGTACCGACGCGCGAGCTGCTGCTGTTCACCGGCTCGAAGGATTCCGCGGGCATCGCCGAACTGCAGCGCATCGCCAACGAGGCCGTGGCCGAGTCGAACTACGCGGTCAGCAGCCAGCTGTTCGTCTATCGCGACGGCAGGTTCCAGCGCTTCAAGCCGTAGCGGCCAGGATCTCCTCACCCCCCTCGGCCGCCGGCACGCGCGCTCGCTGGCGCACGATGTCGCGCGCGGCGATGTGGTACGCCTCGGCCATGGTCGGGAAGTTGAACACGTTGTCGACATAGGCATCGACTTCGAGCTCCGCCGCCAGCCCGAGCTGGCAGATGTGCACCAGCTCCGTCGCGCCTTCACCCGCGATCTGCACACCGACCACGCGCCGTCCGGCGGGATCCGCGATGAGCTTGAGCAGGCCGCGATGGTTGCCGTCGATGCGGCCGCGCGTGATGTCGGCGAAGTGCGCACGGCCCACGATGGCGCCGCCGAAGTGGCGCCGCGCGCCGTGCTCGTCGAGGCCCACGGTCGCGATCTCGGGGATGGTGTACACGCCCGACGGCAGCCGCGACACGGGGTCCGAGGCCACCAGCAGGCCGAGCGCATGGCTGGCCGCGCGCGAGCCCTGTTCCATCGACACCGACGCCAGCGAGGGCGGGCCGATGACGTCGCCCGCGGCGTACACGCCGCGCACCGTGGACATGAGGTTTTCGTCCACGCGCACGTAGCCCTGCTCGGTCAACGCGATGCCCACCGGCGCGAGGTTGAGACCGTCGACGTTGGCGCGACGGCCGGTGGCCACCAGCACCTTGTCGGCCGCGACGCTGCGGCCGTCGGCGAAGTCGGTGCGCACCTGCGAGACGCCGTCGAAGCGTGTGCCCGTGGCGCGCACATGCGGCAGGTATTCGCCGCCATTGCGCCGCAACTCGTCCAGGTAGAACGAGGTCAGCTCGGGATCGAGGAAGGACAACGGCTGGTCGAGCTGGTCGGCCTGCGTGACCTTGCAACCCAGCGCCGCGAACATGGCCGCGTATTCGCTGGCGATGATGCCGCCGCCGATCACCAGCAGGCTGCGGGGAAGATAGGCCAGCGACAGGATGGAATCGCTGTCGAGCACGTGTTCGTGGTCGACGCGCAGGTGTCCCGGCTGCCAGGGGCGCGAGCCGCTGGCGATGATGATGCGCGGCGCCAGCACCGAAAGGCGCGTGCCGTCGGTGTGCATGATGGTGAGCTCGTGCGGCGCGTCGGCGACCGACGCGCAGGCCGCGAAGCTCGCGCGGCCGCGCAGCAGCGTGATGCCGTTGCGCTCGAGCTGTGCCGCCATGTACGCATCGTGCGCGGCGATGGTCTCGCCGGCGCCGTCGAGCAGGTAGCGGATCGGCGCGCCGGACAGGTCGACGCGGCTCACGCGCTGGCGCAGCGCGTGCTGGCGCAGCAGCTTGCTCGGGATGGTGCCGGTGTGCACGCAGGCGCCGCCCAGGTGGCGCTCGCGTTCGACCACGGCCACGCGCTTGCCGGCCTTGGTGGCATGGATCGCGGCCTGCTGTCCCGCGGGGCCCGAGCCGATGACGACCACGTCAAAATTCACCGGGTTCACGTATAGCTCTCCGCGGTGGCCGTGATGGCCGCGCGCTGCGCCATGATGGTGAACAGCTCGTCGGGGTAGATGGACAGCTCGTCCATCCAGCGCGACACCGGGCCGAGCATTGAGTCGGGAAGTTCGCCGCCCACGCCCGGCGTGCGCATCTCGTCGGAGATCTGCCGCGCCAGCGCGACTTCCATGACCTCGGTGCGCGACAGCTCGGCATCGGGCGGATTGCGCCAGTGCGCGATGGCCGCCGCCACCGCCGGCGGCAGGCTCCACGCGATGCTGACGTGCGTGCCCACGCGCGGCTCGTGCCGCGCGGCGAGCGCGAGGATCTGCCCGGGCTCGGGATTGATGCCGTGCTTGATGGCCGCGGCGCCGGCGCGATTCAGGATCACGGCCATGCCGACCCGGTGCAGCAGTCCGCACAGGTAGGCGGACTCCACGTTGCGGCGCTTGAGGCGCGCGACTTCCTGCGCGAACAGAGCCACGGTCACCGACTCACGCCAGAGATCCGCCATCTCCTGGCGGAAGTAGGTGGTGTTGTACACCTGGCCATGGATGGCCACGGCGAAGGCGATGTTGCGGATCTCGCGGATGCCGAGCCAGGCGATGGCCTGCGGCAGCGTCACCACCGGCGTGCGGCGCGCATACAGCGCCGAGTTCGCCACGCGCATGACCTGCCCGGCGAGCGAGAGGTCGCGCTGGATGAGTTGCGCCAGCTGCGCCGCGCTGGCATCCGCGCCGACGTCGCCGGCGACTTCGCCACGCGTCAGTCGCATGATTTCCGCGGCGATCTGCGGCGGTGGTGGCAGTTCGAGCGCATCCGTCGAGACGGCGGCGTTCAGAAGGCGTTCGACTTGATCGCTGTTCGATTGGAGCGTTGCGTTCATGCGGGGTTACACCCGGATTGACCCGCCCCGTTAACGGCCGGAATCGGGTTCACTTGAACGCGCCGCAGCGATGCGGCCGCCCGCGGATTCAGCCCTTCAAATCAAGGGCTTGCGGCGGCGCTCAGGCCTGCGGCGGCGGCCCGCTCATGTAGACCAGTTCCCAGGTGTGGCCGTCGAGGTCTTCGTAGCCATGGGAATACATGAATCCATGGTCCTGGGCCTGGCGCGGCACCAGCGCGCCGGCGGCGCGCGCCTTGGCCACCAGCTCGTCCACCTGGGCCTTGTTGACGCAGGACACGCAGGTCAGCACCTCGGTCGACTTGCGCGTGTCGGTGATGGCCTTGTTCGTGAACGAGCTGAAGAACTTCTCCACCAGCAGCATCACGAACAGGTTCTCGCCGACGATCATGCAGGTGGCGTTCTCGTCGGTGAATTGCGGATTGAAGGTGTAGCCGAGCTTCGTATAGAACGCGACGGCGCGCTCGAGGTCCTTCACCGGCAGGTTGACGAAGATCTGCGAATGCATGGCCATCTCCGAGGTAATCAGGCCGAGGTAGTCAGGCCGATCAGGGCGCGGCGCCGGCCGCGGCCACGCGCACTTCGTCTTCCACCACCAGCTCGCGCGTGGGGCGGATCTCGATGCTGCCGTACCTGGCCGGCGGGATCTTCGCGGCGATCTGGATGGCCTCGTTCAGGTCGCGCGCGTCGATGAGGTAGAAGCCGGCCAGCGCTTCCTTGGTTTCGGCGAACGGCCCGTCGGTGATCGTGGCCTGGCCATTGCGCACGCGCACCGTGGTGGCGGTATGCACAGGGTGCAGCGGCGTGCCGTCGAGCAGGTGCCCGCTTTCCTTTAGCGCGCCGGCATAGGCGGCGCAGGCGGAATCCGGGCAGGCGTTCCACTTCTCGGCGGAGAGGTAGACCAGGCAGAGGTATTTCACGATTCGCTCCTTGTGCGGGCCACGCGGCACCGGCTCATCAGGTAGTCGAACGGCGGCACGCACTTTCGACAACCAGACGGTACCGGAGCATGCAATCCGGCAAAACCCGCTTCAAGCCGGCAAAGCCGCCAGTCGGCGCTCCAGAAAACGTCGTGCGGGGCCCTGGGCGGTCAATTCGATAGCGCGCGCGTACGCTTTGCGCGCCTCGGCATGCCGGCCCAGGCGGCGGCAGAAGTCGGCGCGCGCGGCATGCGCGAGCTGGTAGTTGTCGAGCTCCCCATCGGCCAGCAGTGCGTCCAGGGCGACGAGTCCGTGCTCGGGCCCGTCGCGCATGGCCACGGCGACCGCGCGGTTCAGCGCGACGATGGGCGAGGGGTGCTGGGCCAGCAGCAGATCATAGAGGCCAACGATCTCGCGCCAGTCCGTGTCGTCGGGCTTCGGGGCCTCGGCGTGCACGGCGGCAATGGCCGCCTGCAGGGCGTACGGGCCCGGCGGGCGTGGCGCGCTGAGCGCGGCGCGAACCAGCGCGCCGCCTTCGTCGATCAGCGCGCGGTTCCAGCGCGAGCGGTCCTGCTCGTCGAGCAGGATGAGCTCGCCCGACTCGTCGGCGCGCGCTTCGCGCCGCGATTCGTGCAGCAGCATCAGTCCGAGCAGGCCGCGCACCTCGGGCTCGGGCAGCAATTCCAGCACCAGTCGTCCGAGGCGGATGGCTTCGGCCGAGAGGTCGGCACGCGTGGCGGACTCGCCGCGACTGGCGAGATAACCCTCGTTGAACACCAGGTAGATGACCCGCAGCACGCTGTCGAGGCGCACGGGCAAGTCCTCGCGTGCCGGCACCTCGTAGGGAATGTTCGCGTCGCGGATCTTGTTCTTGGCGCGCACGATGCGCTGCGCGAGGGTCGGGGCGGGAGTCAGGAAGGCCGCGGCGATTTCCTCGGTGCTGAGGCCGCAGACCTCGCGCAGCGTCAGCGCCACCTGCGCATCGGAGGCGATGGCGGGATGGCAGCAGGTGAACACCAGGCGCAGGCGATCGTCCTCGAGCAGTTCCTGTTCGAGTTGCGGAGTCGTGGGGTCGGCGAGCGACTCGCTGACGTCGGGGCGATCCTCGAGATGTTCGAAGCGCGCATCGCGACGTTGCTTGTCGATGGACTTGAAGCGCCCGGCGGAGACCAGCCACGAGACCGGGTTCTGCGGCAGTCCTTCGCTCGGCCATTTCTCCATCGCCGCGCGGAAGGCTTCGTGCAGCGCCTCCTCGGCGCGCTCGAAGTCACCGAGCAGCCGGATCAGCGTCGCGAAAATGCGGCGCGATTCCTTGCGATACAGCGTGTCGATTTCCGCGCGCACGCGCGCGATGTCGGCAGAGGGCATGGCGGAATAATGGGGACATTCCTCGTTTCATAGCAAACGGGGACAGTCACGAAGTGACGCGCGCCGGTTTCCCGCCGACCAGTACCACCTCGCCGGTCAGCAAGGCGAATGCGTAACACATGAGTCCCAGCGCCCAGGGCGCCGCGAGGTTCACGTCAAGGGAATCCGGCAGCGTGGTGAGCAGGATCCAGTCCGGCAGCAGCGTCATCCAGGTGCCGAAGATGCACGCGAAACCGACGATGCCGGCGATCACCGGGCGTTCGCGCAGATGCTCATCGGGCACGAGTTCACGGCGCAGGGCCAGTCGGCCGAGTGCGCGCAAAGCCAGCACCCAGAAACCGAGCAGCACCACGACGACGAATGCGTCGGCCAGCGCATCGCCGCCGAAGAGTCGCGGCTCGCCCAAGGTCCGGACGAACTGCAAAGTCGCCTGCGATACTTTGGCCAGCGTGATCAGCACCACCAGCAGATAGCTGCTGCGGATCACGGTGGCGAACGCGCGGAACATGCGCCGAATCTGCGCGCCATCGCTCCGGGGCGTCAAGGCGGCCCACAGGACTGTCCCCGTTTGCTAGAAAACGAGGAATGTCCCCATTTCAGAAGAGGCCGACGATCTTGCCGTTCTCGTCCACGTCGATGGTGTCGGAGGCGGGCACCTTCGGCAGGCCCGGCATGGTCATGACGTCGCCGCAGATCATCACCACGAACTCCGCGCCGGCGGCGAGCCGGACTTCACGGATGTTCACCACGTGGCCGCTCGGCGCGCCGCGCAGCTTGGGGTCGGTCGAGAAGGAGTACTGCGTCTTCGCCACGCACACCGGGTAGTGGCCGTAACCCGCTTCCTGCAGCGTCTTGATCTGCCCGCGGATCTTGCTGTCGGCGACGATGTCGAGCGCGCCGTAGACCTGCGTGGCGATGGTCTTCATCTTGTCCCAGAGCGTCTGCTCGGACTGGTACACGAAGCGGAACTCGCTCGGCAACTCGCACAGGCGCACGACTTCCCTGGCGAGTTCGACCGCGCCCTTGCCCCCCTCGGCGAAATGCCGCGCATGCACGATCTTCACCTCGAGATGCGACAGGCGCTCCTGGATCAGCGCCACCTCGGCGGCAGTGTCCTCGCTGCGCGAGTTGATGGCGACCACGCAATTGAGGCCGTACTGGTTGCGGACGTTGTGGATGTGCCGCTCGAGGTTGACCAGGCCCTTCTCGAGCGCCGCCAGGTTTTCCTTGCCCACGTCGGCCACTTCCACGCCGCCGTGGTACTTGAGCGCCCGCACGGTCGCGACGATCACCGCGCAGGACGGCGTGAGCCCGGCCTTGCGGCACTTGATGTCGACGAACTTCTCGGCGCCGAGATCCGCGCCGAAGCCGGCCTCGGTCACCACGTAGTCGGCCAGTTTGAGCGCCGCCTGCGTGGCCATCACCGAGTTGCAGCCGTGCGCGATGTTGGCGAACGGACCGCCATGGATAATCGCCGGATTGTTCTCCAGCGTCTGCACCAGGTTTGGCGCGAGCGCGTCGCGCAGCAGCGCGGTCATCGCGCCGTGCGCCTTCAGCTCGCGCGCCAGGATGGGTTTTTGTTCGCGCGTGTATCCCACGACGATCTTGCCGAGGCGTTCCTTCAGGTCCTTGATGCTGGTGGCGAGACAGAAGATCGCCATGACCTCCGAGGCCACGACGATGTCGAAGCCGTCCTGGCGCGGGTAGCCGTTGCCGGGACCGCCGAGCCCGATGGTGATCTCGCGCAGGCTGCGGTCGTTGACGTCGACCACGCGACGCCAGGTCACGCGGCGCACGTCGAACCCCAGCTCGTTGCCCTGGTGGATGTGGTTGTCGATGAGCCCGGCCAGCAGGTTGTTGGCGAGAGCGATGGCGGCGAAGTCGCCGGTGAAGTGCAGGTTGATGTCTTCCATCGGCACGACCTGCGAGTAACCGCCGCCGGCCGCGCCGCCCTTCACGCCGAAC
>Ga0315910_10000557_pt1 | contig 36845 bp, 30 predicted proteins | sample EdamamesoilMG_FD_204470 | JGI IMG/M metagenome (GOLD analysis project Ga0315910, IMG submission 204470) | Garden soil microbial communities collected in Santa Monica, California, United States - Edamame soil | ecosystem: Environmental > Terrestrial > Soil > Garden | place: USA: California...
CCGGGATCGAGAACCCGGGCGAAAACTTGAGGTACTCGAGCACGCTCTGCCCGTTCGGCGTCGGCTTCCAATCGCCGGGGCCGAACACGCCGCTCGGCAGCACCCGCACGATCGGCATGCCGTCGGCGATCAGCTCGTCGAGGACCAGATCGGCTTCCACCTTGGCCTGCACGTAGGGCTCCGCGTCGACCAGGTTGAACGCATGGGTCTCGTCCATCGGTTCGGGTGTCGTGGTCGTCCCGAGGACGGCGGCGCTGCTGGTGACGACGATGTTCTCGATCCCGCGCCGGCGAGCGGCGCCGATCACGGCTCGGGTGCCGAGGGCGCCGCTGTCGAGCACGTGCTTACGACTGCTCTTTCGGTAGTCGTACGCACCGGCCACGTGGAAGAGCTGTGAGCAGCTCGCGAGCGCGCGGAACACGGTGTGCTCGACGGTGATGTCCCCGAAGGCGAGCTGGAACCGGTCGGCGGGCAATCCCTCGAGCGTCCGGAGATCGGCACCAGCACGAACGAAAGCTTTCACGTGCTCACCCCGCGCGATCAGCCGTCGAACGAGCGCGTTACCAATGAAACCGGAGGCGCCGGTCACGAGGATCCACGGGCTTTTCATGGGCCCGGTCTAGACCACCCCGCCCGGGGCCACAATCGGGGCACGCCTTCGCCCCCGGCGGGGGCTACGGGTCGCGCTGTTCGCAGAGGAATCCGCGGCGCCCGCGATTGCAGGCAAGGTCGTTCCACTGCCAGGCAAAATCCGAATCGAAAGCGCCGCAGTCCTCGTCGGCCCCGTTGCCGCTGCCCGGGCGCCCGTCGGCAAAGTCGTCGTAGGCGCCCATGTAGGGCATGCCGCCGCCCTGAGGCGATTCGGTGAAGAACTGCACCGCGGCGTTGCCGCGACCCCAGACCCAGGTGCGCTCGTCGTCGAGGTCGTTGGCGCCGAGCCAGATCATGCCGGCACCCGAGGTGTTCGCGATCCACGCCTTGGCGAACGTATTTTCCCCGCTCGACTCGATGCGCGCGAGCTCGAAGACAAGGTCGAGGTCGAGCGTCGCGCCGGCGGCAGCGCACCAATCGGTCGCTTGGTCGTAGTCGACGTAGTCGCTCTGGTCGGAGTAGTCGCACAGGAGGTAGACGTGATCGGCGTAGCGCTCGGCGTCACAACCCACCGGGCACACCGCGCCCTCGTCCGCATCGCCGTCGCAATCGTTGTCGGTGCCGTCGCACCGTTCGGTCGATCCGCAGCTCCCCGCGCTGCCGCCTGATGCACCGGCGCCGCCAAGGCCCGCCGTGCCGGCACCGCCGACGCCTGCCGTGCCGGCGACGCCACCAACGCCGTCCCCCGCCGACCCCGCGGTCGTGCCGGCGCTCCCGCTCGTGCCGCTCGCACTGCCACCGGCTCCGGCGGAGCCGCCGAGGCCGACGCCGCCCGCCGCCTCGCCGGCGTCACCCGTTTCGTTGCCCTGCCCGCCCTCGCTCACGCCGCCCGTTCCCGGGCTACCGGCGAGCGGGCTCCCGCCTGCACCCGCGCCGGCGTTGCCGCCGCTGCCCCCCGAAGCGCCGCCGACGCCTCCGGTCGGGCCGAGGCCACCGGTCGCGGCAACCCCGCCGCTGCCCGCCGCGATGCCGCCGCCCGACCCGGCGGCGACGTTCCCGGCCGCTGCCGCCGTCGAGCCAGCCGATCCTCCTCCGATTCCGGCGCCGCCCCCGGCACCCGCGCCGGCGCTGGCGAGCGGCGGGAAGAAGGTCTCGCCTTCGGAGCATCCGACGGCGAGCGTGAAGGCGACCGCGACTCCCAGAAGGACGGACGAGCGGCGGGGGGCAGACAGCATTCTCATGAGATTCCCGTCGGGACGAATCCCGATCAGACTCGTACCCTCGATGTTCGTCACCGGCGCAATCATTGTCGTCCGAGCGAAGCTTTCGCGGACGACCCGAAGTCGCTAAAGAGCGCTAGTGCTCGATTCGGACAGCGATGTCCGTGACGACCGAACGGTCCGCCCGAGCGTCGCCAGGCGCTCGCGCAGCGCGCCCATTCCGCGAGGTTCGAGTGCCGAAATGAGAACACCATCGCCGCGCCCCTCGAGCGCGGCGCGCTCCTCGACGCTCAAGCGATCGGCCTTGTTGTAGACGCGAAGGCGCGGGCGCTCCAGAAGGCCGAGATCGGCGAGCACGGCCTCGGTGCTGGCGCGGTGCTCGGGGTGCTCGGGATCGGAAGCGTCGACCACTTCGAGGAGCAGATCCGCGGCCGTCGCTTCCTCGAACGTCGCGCGAAACGCGGCGAACAGCCCCTTCGGCATGCTGCGGATGAGCCCCACCGTGTCGCTCACGATCAGCTTCTCACCCGTCGGGAGCACGAGCCTCCGCGAGCGCGGATCGAGCGTCGCGAACAGCTTGTCTTCCGCGACGACACCGGCGCCGGTGAGCGCGTTCAGGATCGTGCTCTTGCCGGCGTTCGTGTAACCGATCAGCGCAACGCGCAGACTGTCGCTTTCACTGCGTCGCTTGCCGCGCACGCCGCGCTGCTTCTCGATCTCTTCGAGCTCGTGCTCCAGCCGATGGACGCGCTCGCGTGCACGGCGCCGTCCGAGCTCGAGCTTGGTTTCACCCGGGCCCCGCCCGCCGATGCCGCCCGTGAGCCGGCTGAGCGCGTCGTCCTTCTGGCCCAGGCGCGGGAGGGCGTATTTCAGCTGCGCGAGCTCCACCTGGAGCTTGCCGTCACGACTCTCGGCACGCTGGGCGAAGATGTCGAGGATGAGCTGCGTGCGGTCGATGACGCGGAGGTCGGTACGCGACGCGATGCCGTGCGCCTGGGCGGCGCTCAGATCGGCGTCGAAGATCAGTGTCTCGGCGTCGAGATCGATCGCCCTCATCACCACGTCGGCGAGCTTGCCCTGGCCGAGAACGAACTTCGGGTCGAGACCGTCGCGGAGCTGAATCACGCGATCGACCACCTCGACGCCGGCCGTGCGCGCGAGCGCGGCGAGCTCCTCGAGCTGGGATTTCGCCTGACCGAGCGCACCCCGGCGCCGCTTGTCCCCGACGTGAATCAGGATCGCGAGGCCGTCCTTCGCCTTCACGCGCCGAGCCCGGGTTCGCTTGGCGAACTCGGCCTCCAGCGAGGCGACGAGCGAGCCGACGTCCGGCTGCGGATGGCCGTACGGCTGCGGCCCCACCACCTCGTACGGCTGGGCCGCGTCGCGCGCCGGCACGTTGTACGCCCAGGTCATGCGCCGAGGCTCGCCGTCCGGCCCGAGCAACACGGCTGCCACGAGATCGAGCCGCAGGCGCGTGAGGTCGACGATGTCGTCGTGGGTGAGCGGCTCGTCGAAGAGGTGGGTGTGCACCAGGCGGAGCGCGCGGAAGCGCCCCTCCGCCGCGCGCAGGCGCCCGATGTCGGGCAGCATCAGCCCGGTGGCGTGCCCGACGACGACGCTGTCCACCGCCCCCGAGCGATGCACCAGCACGCCCACCTGCCGCTTGGTTTCGCGCGAGGCGTCCACCAGCGAACGCACGAGCTCCGGCGTCGCGATGCGATCGAGCGGAACGCGACGCCGATAGATGCGCTCGAGCGTCTTGATGGCGCTCGGCGGCAAGCCCGACGTGTTGCCGTGAAGCTCAGGCATGCGCGGCAAGATACCTGAGGCCGGTCGCGATCGGCTGCTCGTAGCGGTAGCTCACCTCGAGCGCTTCGAGCTCACCGCGGATCATGGCGGCGAGCTCGGGATCGGCACCGAGCTTCTGCATGGTCTCGACCAGGTTCCAGCGGAGCAGCCATTCCCTCGGAAAATCTCGGCCGAGCTGCTGATGGACCAGCGGGTAGACGCCCGTGACGGCACCCTTTCCTTCGTGGTGCGCGCGCCACGCCGCTTCGTAGAGCTCGAGCAAGCCGAGATCGCCCGGCGGCAGCTGACGCGGCTTGGGCACGCGCACTCGCGGAAAATCGCTCTCCGGGAAAAAATCGGGATCGATGGCGCCGGCCTCGGCCGTGAGAAATGCTCCGGTCGGAACGAGGACGTACTCGGCGAGCGCGACCGGGGCCCGGCCGGGGAGCTCGAGGCGCGCGTCCTCGAAGAGCAGGTGGAGCAAGCGACCGTCGCGACCGCGCGCGTGTCGAGCAAGCCGACCCTCGACCGAAGCGCCGGAGGCAAAGCGGAGCTCGTGGCGTCCGCTCCGCTCGTCGCGAGCGCGCGCCAGATCGGAATCCGTCGCATGCTCGAGGGGTGCGCCGCCGGCGAGCGAACCGGTGACGATCCACTGCTCGGCGGGCCGGACCGCGCGCTGCTCCGGCTGGATCATGCCGTCCCAGGCGACCGCGATAGGGCCCTCGAAACGGAGCCACGCGGGCGCCTCGGGCGACGACGCCTCACGGAGGATGCCGATGACCCAGGCCCCGGAAGCAAACCGCGCACTGGCGAGCTCCTGGCTCGCGATCGCGCGCTCGACGGCAACCGCGCCGCCGAGGTTCACCGCCAGCGTGCTCGAGACGCGCTCGAGCACCTCGTGCAACGTTTCGAAATCCGGTGTCACGAAGAGCTGCGGCTGCAGCTTGGTGATGTCGTAGGAAACCCGAGTCACGGTCTCGTCGAGCGGGATCTTCTTCACTTCCGGCGCGTGGCAGGTGTGCGACTCGCGGAGCGACGACAAAAGGCCGGCTCCGTAGAGCTTGTAGTCGCGAGGCGTGCCGACGAGCCCGTACTCGACCGTCCACCAGTACAGGCGCGACAACGCCGTCGCCTCGCTCGCCTGGTGGGCAGCGGCCAGCGCAGAGGCAAGCTCCGCCTCGACGGCGCGGATGCTCTCGGGCCGGCGCGTCACGTCTTCCTTCATCTCACTCAACAGGTGGATGGCGGAAAAAACGCGGCTCTCCTCCGGCAGCGTGAAGGCGCGCTTGCCGATCTCGCCGATGCGACGCAGGTAGGTCGCGTACGCGGGGTCCGGAAGGATCGGCGCGTGCCCGGCCGCCTCGTGGATGATGTCCGGCGCGGGCGTGTAAGCGATGTGCTCGTGCGTGCGCATGTCCGCCGCGATCGGCAGGATGCCGCGCGCCTGGAATTCCTGGAACGCTCGCGGCGGAATGAAGCCGTCGACGCACACCGCGCCCCAGCCGAAGCGCGAAAGCTTGTCGTTCATCTCGTCGATGCTCGGGATGCGCTCGACGGAGATGCCGGTGCGCTCGAAGCCGTCCCGGTACGCTGCATGCGCGGTCTCGAGCAGGCGGGCCCGCGTCTGCAGGAGCACGAAGCGCCAGACGGCTTGGTCGATGGCCGTGTAACGGGCGTAGTCCTGCTCGACGACGAATTGTCGCAGGTGGGCGGGGACGGCGGGGAGCGTGCCCATCCTCGAAAATCTAGCTCCGAACGCGGGCCGCCGCCTGTGTGACGAAACGGCCCCTCACGCATCCGTTTCGGGAAGGCTTCCGGGCTCGAGACTGGTAGGCTCACGTGGTGAGGCTCGCGAGCATCCGGGGGGCTTCACGCGACGGTTCCCTCGTCGTGGTGGATAAAGCTGCGCGCCGCTGCCTCTCCGCGGCCGGCGTCGTGGGCACGCTCCAGGGCGCGCTCGACGACTGGGACCGCGTGGCCCCCGCGCTGCGCGCGCTCGCCGACCGCCTGGAGCGGGACCCCGCGCTCGGCACACCGCTCGACGCACAGACGCTCGCCGCACCCCTGCCGCGCGCCTACGAGTGGGTGGACGGCTCGAGCTACCTGAACCACGTGCAGCTCGTCCGGCGCGCCCGCAACGCGCCGCCACCGGACGATCTCGAAACCGAGCCGCTGGTCTACCAGGGCGGATCCGGCGTGCTCCTCGGACCGGTCGATCCACTCAAGCTGCCCGAGCCGGCCTGGGGCCTCGATTTCGAAGCCGAAGTCTGCGTGGTGCTCGGCGACGTGCCGATCGGCACCACCGCCGAGCACGCCGCGGACCACGTGCGGCTCCTGATGCTGGCCAACGACCTCACGTACCGAAACCTCGTGCCCCCCGAGCTGAAGAAGGGCTTCGGCTTCTTTCAGTCCAAGCCGGCAACGTCGTTTGCGCCGTTCGCCGTCACACCCGACGAATTCGGGCGCAGCTTTCGCGACGGCCGGCTGCACCTCAAGGTGCTCTCCACCTACAACGGCGAGCTCGTCGGCGACGTCGACGCGGGCCCCGAGATGCATTTCTCGTTCTACGACCTGATCCAACACCTCAGCGAAACGCGGGCCTTCACGGCGGGGACGATCCTCGGCAGCGGGACGGTGTCGAACGCGGCGCGCGAGCGTGGCGTTTCCTGTCTCGCCGAACGGCGTGCGCGAGAAACACTCGAGCTCGGCGCTCCGAAGAGCGGTTTCATGAAAGCCGGCGATCGGATCCGCATCGAGGTGCTCGACGCGGGCGGCTGGAGTATCTTCGGCGCCATCGATCAGCTCGTGACGAGCTGACCGCCCGCGCCCACGATGGTGTCGATCCGTCTTCACAGCTACTTTCGGTCGAGCTCCGCCTGGCGCGTGCGGATCGCGCTCGCCTGGAAGGGCCTTGCCCACGAGCTCGTTCCGGTCCACCTCGTTCGCGGCGGCGGAGAGCAGCGGAGCCCGGAGTTCATGGCCAAAAACCCGATGGCTCAGGTTCCGGTCCTCGAGCTTTCGGAAGCGGGCGTGACGTTTGGACTCACGCAGTCGATGGCGATCCTCGAGTACCTGGAGGAGCGCTTCCCGGAGCCGCCGCTCTTACCGCGCGAGCCCGAGCTGCGCGCGCGGGTCCGCGAGCTTTCCGAGCTCGTCAATTCGGGTATTCAACCCCTCCAAAATTTGGTGCTCCGAAAGGCTCTCCACCAGGCAGGAATCAAACCCGAGCCCCTCGTCGAGAGGTTCATCACGAGCGGACTTCAGGCACTCGAGCAGCGCGCCGTTTCCACCGCGGGGCGTTTCCTGGTGAGTGACAGTGTGACCTTTGCCGACATCTACCTCGTGCCACAGCTCCACGCTTCCGCGCGCTTCGGCGTGGATGTGTCCGCCTTTCCAACCCTTCAGCGGGTCGAGCGGGAATGCGAAGCGCTGCCGGCGTTCCAGGCTGCCCACCCGAACGCCCAGCCGGACTTCGAGGCCGGCGCATGAGCCGGATGGCTAGCGAGCCATGGCGAAAGTAGACTCCCCGGTCCGAGCGATCGTCCGAGCTTTCGACGAATGGTGAAGTGGTTTCCCTCCTTCCGGCGAGGCTCGGCGGCGGTCGCCGTGACCGAGGACCCGTCGCCGCGCGCCCCCGAAGCCGTAACGATCAACCCCGAGGACGTCGCCGCGGAGGACGACCTCGTCGGCAAGAAGCTCAACGGCACGTACGTCATCGATTCGGTGCTCGGCGAGGGCGGCATGGGGCGCGTCTATCGAGCGCGCCACACGCGCATCCTGAGCAAGGAATTCGCGATCAAGGTGCTGCGCCCGGAGTTCGCCCGCAACGCGGAGGTGGTCGCGCGCTTTCGGCGCGAGGCCGAGGCGGCCGCCTGCATCTCGCACCCGAACGTCGTCGGCGTGTACGACGTCGACCAGACGCCCGACGGGCACTCGTACCTCGTGTGCGAGTACCTGAAGGGCGTGGACCTCGCCGACGAGATCCAGAAGGTCGGCCCGATGCCGACGGGTGTCGCGGTGCACGTTGCCGTCCAGGCCTGCCGCGCGCTCGAGGCCGCGCACGCGCGCGGCGTCGTCCATCGCGATCTCAAGCCGCACAACGTCTTCTTGCTCGCCGAAGCCGGCGGTGAGATCCCGCCGCGCCCCGCCGTCAAACTGCTCGACTTCGGACTGTCGCGCTTCGTCGACGGTCCCGGCACGCAGCTCACGCAGGCGGGCGTCATCATGGGAACGCCGGCCTACATGGCGCCCGAGCAAGCCGACGGCACCGGCGTGGATCTCCGTACCGACGTTTACGGCCTCGGCGCCGTGCTTTTCACCGCGCTCTGCGGCCGCCCGCCGTTCGAGGCGGAGACGCTTCAGGGCGTCGTGCTCGCGGTGCTCACCCAGGAGGCGCCGCGCGCCCGCACGCTGAACCCGGACATACCGGAGAACCTCGAGCTCGTGCTCCAGCGCGCGATGGCCCGCAAGCGCGAGGAACGCTACCAGAACATGACGGATCTCCGGCGCGCGCTCGAGCCGTTCACCGCCGCCGATCAGCTGGAGATCGTCGGCGAGGGCATTTCCCGCCCGAAACAGCTATCGATCGCCCGGCTGGAGGCCGATGCGCGCACGGTCGGCACCGCGCGGCCACGCCTGATGTTCTACGGGACGCTCGCCTTCGTCCTGTCGATCGTGGGTATCGCGAGCACGCTGCCGGCGATCGAGCTGATGACGGGAAGGCTCACCTTCACGCGCGCCGAGGTGCTGCTCTTCTTGCTGGCCGTCACCGGTACGCTGATCACGCCGTCGGTCCTGCTCATCGCCCGGCTGCGCAAGACGATCTGGAGCAACCACGCTCGCGTGCTCGGGCTGCTGGAGATCGTGCGCGGGGTGCTGCTCGCCGCCGTGCTGAGCTACGGGTTTGCCGCGATCGGCGTGCGGTTCTTCGACGACGTGATCGCTCGCATGTCCGGGAGCACGTTCTTCGGGAACGGCCAGGGGCAAGGTTGGGCGGGCTGGAACCTCTTGTTCTTGATCGTCGCGCTGGTGATGGGAGCGGTGACCGGGGCGCGAACCGGCATCCATCAGCGGAGCTCGGGCGGGGTCATCCGGCACGTGACGCCGATCCTGATCGGCTGCGGCGTGTTCGTTTCCGGGCTCGTCCTGTACGCCGGGTTCGTCTGGCGTTCGCACGACGAATCGCAGCGCCTCACGCGCGAGAAGCCGACGGCTCCCGCCCCGCCGCGGGTCGCTCCGCCGCCCACGATCCCGAACGTCGCCGCGAGGCTCGCCGCGCTCCCGCCAGCGGCGACTCCCGCACCGGTCGCGAGCGGCTCCGGCGCGGCGGCGCCGCGAGCCGCCGCCATCGAACGCGCCTCGGCGGACGAGCTGGCGGCCGCCGTCGCGAAGGGTGTCGACGGCCTCTTGCCGCTCGCGGAACGCTACCCGCACGATGCCGACGTGCTGAAGCCGCTCGTCATCGCGTTCGCCAGCCGCTCGACCGGGCTTGCCGATGCGATGGTCGTCGCGACGCGGCTCTTCGACGCCGCACCCGAGCAGGCGGCCGACGAAGACCTCCGATTCTTGGTCAAGAAAGCGGCAGGAACCCCGGGTGATACCTCGAAGCTGGCGTACACCGCGCTCACCGAGCACATGGGGAGCGCGGGGCCGGATCTCCTGTACGAGATGATGTTGAACGATCAGAAGACGAGCAAGCGCGCGGCCGAGCTGCTCGCCACGCCCGCAGTTCGCGCCCGCGCGTCCCCCGCGCTCCTGGTCGCAATCGAGCTCCGGCAAACCACGTCCTGCGCGGCCAAGGTCCCGCTCCTCGGTCGCGCCGCCGAGCTCGGGGATGACCGCGCGATTTCCATTCTGTCACCGCTCGCGACCGGCTCGCGCAAGGGCTGCGGGCGCCGCAAGCGAGAACCCTGCCCGCCGCCCTGTGCCGAAGAGGCCAAGCGGTTCAACGAGGCGATCGCGCGCATCGTTGCGCGTGGTGCCGCTGCACGGAAGTAGTCCCATCGCCGATCACGCCCATGGAAGCTCGAGTGCTGGAGATTCGCGAAGCGCTGGCGACCGAGGCCGAGATCGTCACGTCCGTTCTGCACGAAGCGGCCGACTGGCTCGCGCGGCGCGGCGACCCCTTGTGGCTCCCTTCCGAGATCGAGCCGACCGCCATCCGCGGTGACGTCGAAGCCGGCTGCTACCTGCTCGCCTTCGCCGCGGGCGACGCGGTCGGCACGGCGCGGCTGACCCGTGATGATCCGTTGTTCTGGCCGGAGGCCGGCCCGGGCGAGGCCGGGTATCTTCACCGACTGGCAGTCCGCCGCTCGCACGCGGGCGGTAGCGTTTCGCTCGAGATGCTGCGCTTCGCCGCCACGCGCTCGCGGAGCTGGGGCGCGAGCTTCCTGCGTCTCGATTGCGACGCCTCGCGGCCGCGCCTGCGCGCGTTCTACGAATCGTTCGGCTTCGCCTTCCACAGCGTGCGAACGGTGGGTCCCCACACCGTCGCCCGCTACGAAATGCAACTGTAACAAACTCCGCACGAAGGAGGCGTGTCGCGAAGTTCCCCTCCGCTGCGGCGCGTTCGGGCGTTCGGCGTGGCGTGGTAGACTGTCAAGCGATGCCTCTCGCACCGCTCGGCATCCGACGCATCGAGGCGCTCCACTACTACGTGCGCGACCTCGAGCGGAGCCAGCGCTTCTACACCGAGCGGCTCGATTTTTCCGAGGTCGGTGCGAGCGGCGCGGCGCTGGTCGAGGGTGGTCACCAGCGTGCGCTCGTGTTCGAAGCGGCGGGGTGTCGCGTCGTGTGCTCGACCCCCGTCGGCGAAGGCGGCCGCGCCCACCGCTACCTCGAGAAGCACCCTGACGGCATCGGGAGCATCGTGCTCGAGGTCGACGACGTCGAGCGCGCTTTCGCCCTGCTCGACGGGCGCGGAGGCACGCCGGTCGGGGAGATCCAGGTGAGTGAGCTCGAGGGCGCGACGCTGAAGAGCTTCGTGATCACGACACCGTTCGGCGACACCACCTTTCGCTTCGTCGAGCGCAAGGGGGACTACCCGCTCTACCAGGGCTTCGAGCGATACGCGACGCCGCGGGGGGGATCGAATGCCTTCGGGATTCGCGAATTCGACCACGTGACCTCGAATTTCGAGACGATGGCTCCGGCGCTGCTCTGGCTCGAGCACGTGCTCGCCTTCGATCGCTTCTGGCACGTCGAGTTCCACACGGACGACGTGAGCCGCCGCCTCGACGAGCACGGCTCGGGGCTGCGCTCGGTGGTGATGTGGGATCGGCCGAGCGGCGTGAAGTTCGCCAACAACGAGCCGTATCGGCCGAACTTCAAGGCCTCCCAGATCAACGTCTTTCACGAGGAGCACCGCGGCGACGGCGTCCAGCACGTCGCACTGAAGGTCGACGACCTGATCACGACCGTGCGCGGACTCAAGTCGCGCGGCGTCGAGTTCATGCCGACGCCGGAGGCGTACTACCGGGATTTGCCGCGACGGCTCGCGGAGCGGAACGTCGGCACCCTCGCCGAGCCGCTCGACGCCCTCGCCGAGCTCGGCATCCTCGTGGACGGCGAGGGACCGGGCCGATACCTCTTGCAGGTGTTCCTGAAGGACTCGGCGCACACCCACGCGAGCGCCGAGGCCGGCCCGTTCTTCTACGAGCTCATTCAGCGCTGCGGCGACGATGGGTTCGGCGCCGGCAACTTCCGCGCGCTGTTCGAGAGCATCGAGCGCGCCGAGCGCCCCACGGACGGTGGCTGATGCTCGATCGGCACTGCGCGGGCCTGATTCCCGACAAGCCGCACCTCCGTTTCGACAATCCAGACGGGGGCCTCTACTACGAGGAGTGCCTCACCCGGGCCGGCTTCGAGGGTGCCTTCTCGATCCTCTACCACCGCGGGCGAACGCACGAAGCGCTGCCGCTCGAGACGGCTCGCAGGACGCGAGCCCCTGAGCCGGTCGCCGATCGGCATCTGCTTCGGCGACATTACCGAGCGCTCGCGCTCCCGAGCGGTGGGGCGTCGCTCGAAGCGCGGCGCCCGCTGCTCGTCAACGACGACGTGGTCATCTCCGTGCTTCGTCCGGTGGAGCCCGACCCGACCTACGTCGCGAACGCCGACGGTGACGATCTCTACTTCGTGCTCGAGGGCGGCGGCATGCTCGAGTCACCCTTCGGTCGGCTCGATTTTGCGGCGGGCGACTACCTCGTGGTGCCGAAGGGTGTGCTGCACCGTTTCGTGCCGGCGAGCGCGCCGCAGGCCTGGCTCGGCGTCGAATGCCGGCGCGGTATCGGGCTGCCGCAGCGCTATCGAAACGCCGTCGGGCAGCTCCGCATGGACGCACCGTATTCGCACCGCGATTTCCGGCGCCCGCTCCTGTCCGAGCCGCTCGACGCCGCCCTCTGCGACATCGCGGTGAAGCGCGGAGACGTACTCCACGGTTATCGGGCTCCGAAAAGCCCGCTCGACGTCGTGGGCTGGGACGGCACCGTGTACCCGTTCGTGTTCCCGATCGGTGCCTTCCAGCCCAAGGTCGGTGCGGTGCACCTGCCGCCGCCCGTGCACGCGACGTTCGAAGCCGAGGGCGCGCTCGTCTGCAGCTTCGTGCCGCGCCTGCTCGACTTTCACCCGCGCGCGCAGCCGATCCCCTACCCGCACAGCTCCGTCGACGTGGACGAGGTTCTCTTCTACGCGAACGGCGCCTTCGGCTCACGCCGTGGCGTCGGCGCGGGCAGTCTCTCGCACCATCCGGCCGGGATCGCCCACGGTCCTCATCCCGGCGCGTACGAAGGCGCGCCGGCAACTCGCACCGAGGAGCTCGCGGTGATGCTCGATTGCGCGCGGCCACTCCGGCCTACCGCCGACGCCCTTTCCGTCGAAGACGCCGACTACCACGGCAGCTTCGTCGGCTAACGCTGACTCAAGGTTCCCCGTCACCGTACGCGCAGCGGAAGCCGAAACGCTCGTCCCCGGCAGAGTCGGGGTCACGCCACGACGACCGAACGTAGTCGGCGATCCCGCTGGCGAAGCTGCCACCGCGCGCGATGAAGCTGCCGGGCACGACGGCCGTGGTGGGGTCGTAGTCCTCGGTCCATTCGCTCGCCGTCCATTCCCAGACGTTGCCGGCCATATCCAGGAGGTTCGTGTCCGGCGTCGCGCCGTTCGGGTAGCTACCGACGGGAGTGGTCTCGTTCACGACGTTGCCGAAGTTCAGCAGGGACTGATCCGGGTCGGCATTTCCCCAGGGATACAGCCTGCCTTCGCTGCCGCGCGCGGCGTACTCCCACTCTTTCTCGGTCGGCAGGCGCTTGTGCGCCCAGGCGCAGTAGGTGTCCGCACGCGCGTGGTCGACGCAGGTGACCGGGTGGTTGTCGCGACCGGCGACCTCCCAGTTGCAGCCGCTGAAGCCGACCGTCTCGGGCTCCTGGCAGCCGCCCTCGTTCACGCACTCGGCATAGGAGGTGACCGTGACCTCGGTTCGATCGATACAGAACTCCGCGAACGTCACGGCATGAACGGGCTGCGTGTTCGGGAGATCGCCGGGCTCGGTGCCAATCATCAGCGTGCCGGCCGGTATCAGAACGAGCTGCTCGCCGTGAACGTGAAGGTTCGGGTCGTCGCAAAGCCCGAACGGGGCGCCAGCTGAGCCCGCCGTCCCAGCGCTCCCCGCGTCGCCGGCCGTCCCGGACACGCCACCGGTGCCGCCCGTCGCGCTCATCCCGGCGTCACCCCCAGTCCCCGCGGCAGCGCCGCCGACGCCCGCCATGCTGCCGCCCGTGCCTGCGCTATCACCGCCGGTCCCGCCTCCGGTCCCGCCGACGTCGGGCATGCCTCCCTCACCGCTCGCTCCGCCGGTGCCGCCACCTGCACCGCCCGCCCCACCGCTCCCTTTGCCGCCCTTGCCGCCCGAGGCCGCGCCCGCTGTCGCTCCCGCCGTGCCACCCGCCGTGGGCCCCAAGCCTCCGCCGCCGGCTTGCCCGGCAGCGTGACTCGGCTCGTCGATGCCGAAGAGCTCGTTGCACGCCGCTGTCGGCCCGAGCAGGAGGCCGGCGATCCCGAGCGCGCACGACGACGACCAAGCCGTGCTCTGAGAGAAGCGCCGCCGTATCGAAGCCACCGAATTCGAACCTAGCCCAGCGTCCGCGCGCCGTCATCCGATCGGTGTCTGGTTTCGCGGCGCCGATCCAGGCATGTTTCCATTCTGATGCGTTCGGGCTTCGTTCCTTCTCCGGGTTCGGCGGGTCGCTTTCTCCACCGGGCGGGGGCGCTGTCGGTCGAGGTGGATGCAGCCGACGGTGGCCGCATCGTCGAGTTTGCGCTCGACGGCGAGAACGTGCTCGCGACGCGCGCGGCGTCACCCCAGTACGGATCGTCTTTCTGGCCGAGCCCCCAGCGTGACTGGGACTGGCCGCCGCCCGCCGAGTTCGCTCACCTGCCGTGGCAGGCGCGCGACGATGACGGCACGCTCGTTCTCGAAAGCGCGGTCAACGCCGCCCTCGGTTTGCGTGCCGAGCAGCGTCTGACGCCGGCCGTGAACGGTGTCTCCGTCGAGTACCGCTTGAAGAACGAGGGCGCAGCGCCGCGTGCGGTGGCGCCGTGGGAAAACTCGCGGGTGAGCCCCGGGGGGCTCACGTTCTTCGCCAGCAACGAGCCGACCTTCACGGGCTCGACGCTGGAGCTCGCCCCGGACCGCGGCGTCGTGTGGCTGCATCACGACCCGGCGACGATGCGAGAGAACCAGAAGGCTTTCGCCGACGGGAGCGAGGGCTGGCTCGCGCACCTGCATCGCGACCTCCTGATGCTGAAGACCTTCGCCGTCGTCCCGCGTGCCCTGCAGGCGCCGACGGAGGCAGCCGTCGAGCTCTACGTCGACCGGAGCGGGCTGTTCGTCGAAGTCGAGGAGCAAGGCGCCTACGAGACGCTGCACCCCGGTGAGCAATCGCGCTGGACGGTCGGCTGGCAGCTCCACCGAGTTCCGCCGGAAATCGCCCGTGAACGCGGCAGCGCCGACCTCGTCGCGTGGACGCGCGAGCAGGCCCGCGCTCGTTCGTACTAGGATCGCCCGCGTGTCAGTCCCGAAGTCGCCGCGGATCGCGTTCCTGGTGGCGGAGTTCCACCGCTCGCTCGTGGACACCATGCTGTGGGTCGCTGCGAACGAAGCGAAGGAGCTCGGCCTCAAGGTGGTGAGGACCGTCCGGGTGACGGGAAGCTACGAGACACCGCTCGTCGCGAAGAAGTTGCTCGCGCGGCGCGACGTGGACGCGCTGGTCGTGCTCGGCTTCATCGAGCGCGGCGAAACGCTGCACGGCGAAGTCATGGGCCACGTCGTCCATCGTGCGCTGATCGAGCTGAGCCTCGCCCACGACAAGCCGGTGGGACTAGGCCTGATCGGACCGGGTGCCACCAAGAAGCAGGCGGAAGCGCGCAAGAAGACCAGCGCGCGCGCCGCGGTGCGGGCCGTCGTTCGGTCGCTCGAGGCACTCGTCGCGGCCGGCGATTAGGCCCCTCGTCGCGGCCGGCGACTCGAGGCCATCACCGCGACCCATTCCGTCCGCGGCGGACGGCCGGTGACCTTGCGCGCCCGGATTGGGTGATGGTGGGCGCTCGGGCCATGCCCGGCGTGACGACGGTGATTCACTATCCGTGTGGGCGGCGTCTTTAACGCTCGTCAACGTCCTAGGGGGGCGCAGAGGAACGAGCATGACCACGAAGCGACGGTTTTCAGCGGCGCGATGGATCGGGCGATCGGCGCTCCTCGGCGGCCTGGTCGCGCTCGGGTGCAGCTCGAACGAGGATCCGGCGCAGAACAACGGTGGATCGGGCGGCACCGGCGCCACCGGCGGCAGCGCCGCCGGCACGGGTGGCGCCTCGGGTGCGAGCGCTGGAGCAGGTGGCACCGGTGGAAGCGCCGGCACTGGAACCGCGGGCACGCTGACCGGGGGCGCAGGGTCGAGCGCGGGCGCGGGCGCCGGTGGCGCGGCCGGCTCGAGCGGCGCGACAGGGCTTTCGGGAGCCGCGGGGAGCGCGGGCGCTGGCGGCAACGCGGGGGACACGAGTGCCGGCGCGGGCGGCATCGCCGGGACAGCGGGCGCAGCGGGCATGGCCGGTGCTTCGGGTGCGGCAGGGACCGCCGGCGCGGGCGGCACGGCAGGGGCGGCGGGCGCGACGGGTACGAGCGGCAGCGCGGGCAGCGGCGGCAGCAGTGGCGCCATGAACTGCAAGGGGAACGCCCTCTCGCTGAGCTCCAATATCGACGGCGGCAGTGACCCCGCAAAATCGCGCGTGATGGTCGACTTCATGCAGAGCACCGATCTCCCGCTCGGCAACTCGAATCGCACGATCGAGTTCTGGGCCTACGTCCTCACGTCGAGCTGGGCGGGGGAGAACAACACCATCTTCGAGTACGGCGATCAGAGCACCGCCAACGCTGGTTACGGCCTCGATTTCGGCGGCCAGAACGCGACCATGGATCCGTATACCAACGGCTCGTGCGACAACGACAACCAGGCGAGCGGCCTGACGGAAGCCATGGACCAGTGGGTCCACTACGCGATGACGTACGACGGAACCAACGTCCGCTTGTACGTCAACGGCGTGGCGCACTCGACCAAGGCGTGCACCACCCTGGCGACCGCGCGCACGCAGCTCAGCATCGGTGGCAACCCGCGCGGCAGCTACTTCAACGGCACGATCGACGAGTTCCGGGTTTGGAACGTCGCCCGCACCGCGCAGGAGATCACGGCGACGATGAACGTGACCCTCGCCGGCAACGAGACCGGCCTCACCGCGTACTACCAGTTCAACGACGCGGCGGGCAGCACCACGACCGTCGACTCGGTGACGACGGGCGGCCACATGGCGCACGACGGCGTCCTGATGGCGACGATGAATAGCCAACGGCCGACGTTCATCCCGTCGGACGCGCCGATCGACTGCCCCTAGCCGACGGCGGGGCGCTCCGAGCATATCTCGTAATTGGCTTCGCCAATTCCGAGGCGTGGCTCCGCCACGCGCGCTGCTTCGCAGCGCACCTCTAGCTCTGTCCTCGGGGGCGTCCCGCCCCCGGAAAAATGCCTGCGCCATTTTTCTCCCCCTCACCCGCTTCGCGGGTGGCTAGAGCGCCGCACCGTTCCAAGAATTACGAGATGCGCTCTAGCGCTCCGCGCGATGCCGCTTCCGACCGAGCGTCTTCGTCAGAAGCGCCACTCGACGCCGACGCCGAGCATCGGTCCGCCGTAGGAGACCCGCGAGTCGCACTGGAACACGAAGTCCGGGCCACCGCAGAGCGCCTGCCGTTCCTCGAACACCGTCACGCCGCCGACCATGACCGAGAAGAACAGTGAGCCGGGCCCGCCGTTGCCGCGAAACAGCGCCCGCACGCCGAGCTCGCCGTAGCCGAAGCCGGCGTCGCCGCCGCCCCCTTCGGCCACCAGCCAGGTACCGGAGCCGACCGGAAGCTGCGCGGCACCGACGAGACCCGCAAACTCGAACAGCGAGTGAAAGAGGACGATGTCGCTGCGGAGACTGAGGTAGAGACCGTCGCGCGCCCCGAGCCGGAGATACTGCGCGATCAGGATCCCGCTCCCCGATTCGACGGCAAAATCGGTCGACTTCACCGTCTGCCCGCCGAACCCCATCCCGATCGAAAAGATGTCGCGGTCGTAGGCGACGCTCACCGCGCCGGACACCGGTACGACCGCGTCGGTTCCCTCGCCGTCCGCGTAGGCGAACGGGTGAATCTCCGCTGACACGTAGAGCTCGCTCTCGAAATGGTAGCCGACCCACCCTTGCGTCAGCACGCCCGCGCCGAGGCCGTCGAGCGCGGCGAACGGACGCACCTTGAGGCCGACTTCGTAGACGCCCGCGGCGCGCGGCGGCGCCGTGCGGCTTTCGCTCGGGCCCTTGTTCACGACGCGAGCACTGGCTCCGACGGGCACCTGCTCGTTCAGACCGAGCTTCACGCGAGCGAACCGTTCGGCGACGGACGTCACGACACCGATGGCGGCGATCTTGCGTCGCGTCGCCGTCTCGCCGCCCACCGCCTCCTTCGTCGCCACGGAAAGCTCGACCCTGTCACCGTGCTTCAGGCCGTCCATGGAGCCGAGATTGATCACGACGTCACCGAGTGCCGTTTCGGTGACCTCGCCCTCACGAACCGGGCGAGTGTCGTCACTCGTGGCGAGGGTCGTGACCGCGGGAGCAGCGGCGGCGCCGCGCGGCGCAGGCGGCCCTGGGGTCGGAAACGCGGCCGTCGCGCCCGCTTGCTGCGACACCGGTCGCGCTTCGAGACGATAGATTTCCGCCCACACCCGGCCACCCCGCGTGAACAGGCCGGCGACGGGTCCCCCCATGTCCTCCGTTCGGAGCAGCGTGTGGCTACCGTCCGCGTTCGCTTGCACGACCCAGAGCCCGCTCTCGCCGCACGCGACGTAGATGCGCGCACCCTCGACCTCGGCCGCGCGGCGATCGCAGGCGCGGCCGACCGTGTCGCGCTGCGCGGCGAGCCAGCCGTCGAACGCTGCGGGTGCCGCCGGGGCCGCGGGAGGAGGCGCGCTCGGTGCCGCGGCGGGCGGCGAAGGCGGCGTCGGCTGCGCCGGGGGCGCCGGCGGAGGTGGAGGGAGGGGCGCCGGTGTCGCCGCGGGGGCCGAGGGGCGCGTGGCCTGAGCCTGCGACAGGCCCGCGAAGAGCAGGCAACCGAGCAGCGCGGAACCGCCCCGTAATCCTTGCCGGAACCCGGATGCTCGCTGCCCGGTCTCCCTTCGCGCTGCCACCACGGGGAACTCTGGACAAAGGTGCGCGTCCTTTCAAGCGGAAAGTCCTGTCTTTTTCGGCGGAGGGTGCGCGGCGGTCGGGCCTCCGGTAGACTTGACCGACGTGGAAGGTGGGTGAGGTAATAGCCATGAACAATCAAAATACGCGGGTGGGCAGGCGGATTTCGAGTCGCGGGGCGATGCTCGGAAACGTCGGCGCGGGACTCCTTTTAGCGACGGTCGGGTGCAACGCCTTCGATCCGGAGGTGCCGCAAGACACGAGCGGATTTCGAGTCGTGATCCCGACGGACGTCCGCACGCCGACTTCGGCGCGGAACAAACCGCCGGCCATCACCGGCGGCACCGTGCTCGTCACGCGCGACGGGTCGACCGCCGTGGTGTCCGATGCCGAGCAGGATCGCATGGTGCTCGTCTCGATGGCGATGGTGAAGGTGTCAGGGACCGTCGCCCTCTCGCCCGGCGACGAACCGGGGCGCTTGATCGAGGACGACGCCGGGCGCGTCCACGTCGTCTTGCGCAAGAGCGGAGCGGTCGCGACGATCGATCCCGTCAGCGCGACGCTGGTCGATCGGCGGCAGGTGTGCTCGGCGCCGCGCGGCCTGACGCTCTCGGGGCCCGACACGCTCACCGTGGCGTGCGCCGACGGAAAGCTGGTGACGATGCCGGCGTCCGGCGGTCTGCCGACCCGCGTCCTCACCCTCGATACCGATCTCCGCGACGTGATGGTGGCCGGGAACGACCTGGTGGTGAGTCGCTTCAAGAGCGTGGAGCTGCTCCGCCTCGGCAGCGACGGCACGCTGCTCCGCCGTGATCGGCCGACCGACGTGATGGGCCAGCGCATGGTTCCGATCGCGGGGCAGAGCCCGATGGCAGGCGGGGCCGAGATGGTCGCGCAGCCGTTCCGTCCGGTGGTCGCCTGGCGCACGCTCCCGCGCAAAGACGGTTCCGTGATCGTCGTGCACCAGCGCTCGGTCGATGCCGAGATCGAGATCGGTGCACCGACCGACGCCACCGTGAGCTCGTACGGTGGCGGCGCGACGTGCACCGGCATCTCGCAAAATGGCGTCACCGTGATGAACGCGAACGGCGTGAGCACCAACCTGACGATCGGCGGCGCGCCCCTTCCGGTGGATGCCACGCTCCTTGCCGACGACCACACGCTGATCGTGGCGCACGCCGGTCAACCCGATCCCACCGTGGCGCGTCCGTTCGTGGTCTTCGACGGGGAAGACGGTGTCTCGGGCTCCGCGGGTGGCGGCTTCGGAGCAGCGGTCACCCTCAGCGTGATCGACGTGCCGAGCGCGCCGGTCGGCGGGGTAGCACCGGCCGAGGGCACGGTCGCGCAGGATCCCGGCTGCTTCGGCTTCGGCGGCGTCATGCTCAAGGAACCGATCGTCGCCATCGCGGCGAACCCGGCGAACCCGTCCGAGCTCGTGCTTCAGACCCGCCAGCCCTCGACGATCAAGATCGTCGGCGTGAACGATTGGCAGAACGTCGACGCCCGCGTCGTCTCGTTCGACGACGGCAGCACGATCGACACCGGCTTCGAGCTCTTCCACCGCGACTCGGGCGGCGGTATCGCCTGCGCGAGCTGTCATCCGGAGGGCGCGGAAGACGGAAACGTGTGGCGCTTCTCCGACACCGGCGAGAGGAAGACGCAGTCGCTCCAGGCGAACCTCGCCGCGAGCGCGCCGTTCCACTGGGACGGCAAGCTGCCGAACGTGGACGCCATCATGAGCCAGGTGTTCGTCGCGCGCATGGGCGGCATCTACCAGAGCCCGGAGCGCCTCGCGGTGCTCCGCGACTGGCTCTTTTCGCAGACGCCGCCGACGCCGATGCGGGCCACCGACGATCCGGCGGTGCTCCGCGGGGCCGAGCTGTTCGAAGCGACCGGGTGCACCGACTGTCACACCGGGGCTGGGCTCACCAACAACCGAAATGCGGACGTCGGAACGGGTGAGGCGCTCCAGGTCCCGTCGCTGATCGGCATCGGCTACCGCGCTCCCTTCATGCACGACGGCTGCGCCAAGACGCTCGCCAATCGGTTCGATCCGAACTGCGGCGGCGGCGAGCTCCACGGTCGCGTGCGCGGCATCACGCCGGAAAACGTCGCCGACCTGGTCGCGTACCTCGAATCGCTCTAACGCCTACCGCCGCGTGCGGCAGTGCGACGACGGCTCTTTGAGCGCGGCCGTCGCGGCCGCGCGGGCGCCGGCCGGTGCCTTCTTGGTGAGCAGCGGGCCGAGCCGGGTCGAAAGGTCGAGCGGGGCGAGCGTGCGGAGGGCGCCGAGTGCGGCGTACGCCATGCCCCGTTGGTCGGCGGAAGCGTAGGGATCGCCGAGGCGGTGGGCGTGCTTGGTGAGCGACTCGAGGGCGGGCATGTGGCAGAGGTCGCCGAGCGCGGCCGCGGCCGCGCGTCGAACGGCGGGCCACTCTTCCTCGTCGTCGAAACGCTCGAGCACCCGCGCGCCGTGGTTGCGAGCGCCGCGCGCACCGAGCGCTCCGATGACGGCGCGCCGGACGAGCCAGGCGTCGTCGCCAACCGCCAGGGCGAGCCGATCGTCGACCGCCGGGGCAGGTCGAGCTCCCGCGAGCGACGTCGCGGCGAGAGCGCGCACGTTCGGCCACGGATCCGTGTCTAGACGCGCAAGCAGGGCCGTCGTGGCGGGGCCGTTCGGTGCGGTGACGAGCGCTTGGGTGGCCTCGAGCCGCACCCGCATGGCGTCGTCGGTGAGGGCCCGCACGAGCGAGAGCTGGAACGGCCCGGCGTCGCGAATCACCTGTGCGGCGGCGGCGCGCACGCGCGGGTCCGGATCGGCGACCAGCGCGCGCTCGAGCGCGGCACGCGCGCGCGGTGAGACGGCGGAGAGCTCGGCGAGCGGCCCCACGCCGAGGTAGCGGAGACGGAACGACGAACCCGGGGTCGCAATCCGATCGAGCGCCCGGAGCGATTCCGGCGCGAGCGCCGGCGCGCGATTGCCGAGCGCGCGGAGAAGGTCGAGCAGCGCCACGTCCGACGTCGCCGGATCGGCCAGCGCCCGGCGCAGCGACGGCTCCGCATGACGATTGGTGCCGAGGCGACCGATCGCCGTCCGCATCGCCGCGCGCCGCTGAACGGCGCGCTCTCCCATCAGCGGCATGAACACCGACAGGGCCTGCGCCGGAGCGATGGCGGCGATCTGGTCGGCGAGCTCTGCAAACGCGGCGCCCTTGGCCACCTTCAACCGCGCGGCGAGCAGCGGAGCCGCCAACGCGCCGCACTTGGGCAGGTGATCGACGGCGTGGGTTCGATGCGCGGGATAGGGGCCTCCGAGCGCCTCCACGTAAGACGGCGTGGAAACCTCACACGGAGCGCCATCGAGCACCTGGAGCGCCACACGCCGCCCGCCCTCGTCGAGCCCGATGAACGCGGCCGCCACGGCTTCGAAGGCCGGCCGCCCCATCATCGACAGCACCGCTTTCGCGCTCTCCGCCTTCTGGCCCCCGCCGCGCAGCGCCGCCACCAGCGCCGGCACGTTCGCGTCTTCGATCGCGGCTCGCACGTTCACCTCGGCAAGGGTCACGCGGGCGTCGGGCGTGGTTCCGAACGCGCTTTCGAGAACGATGGCGATGCAATCGTCCTGCACCCGCGTGGGGAAGCGGACGGCGTAGCGCGATCCGGGCGTGGCCCAGCCGTCTTCGGGTAGCGTCACCGAAAAGAGCGCCTTGGTCGTCGCGACGAAGAGCTCGCGGGGTGCGACCGCGGACGGCGGTGACGCTTTGGGCGGCCGCACCGTGAACTCGATGCCGTCGAGCGGCATGTCGGCCCGCGCGTTGAAGAGCACGAACTCGCCGCGGCCCGCGCCGGTCTTGTTCTCGGCCCAGGTGGTTTCCGGATTGCCGTCGCTGAGGGCGGCGGGATCACCGATCGCGCTCGTCGCGCGGACGGCGTGCACGAGCGGGGTTCCGGAAGCTGCGTCGGGCGGCACGCGAACGGCCGTGAGCCGGGGTGCGGCCGCGATTTCCTCGCCCAAAAGCCGCTGCCCGGCACCGGGCTTGAGCGACAGATCGGCCGGCACCAGCACGCGAAGCTCGAGCGGGGTGGGGCGGCCGCAGATGGCGGTCTCTTCGTGTCGCTTGCCGATCACGACCTGACGCGCGCCATCGGCGCCGGGCTCGCCGACGGAGACGTACCCGCCGTGCCTCACGCCGTCCTCGCCCTCCGCGAGGCCGGTGAGTCCGGCGAAGAGCACGAGCGGCGCCGTGCCGGTGAGGGGAGCCGCGACGATGGCCTCGAAGGTGCGTTCCGGGTTGTTACTCGGCACGCGCACGTGGAGCGCGCGCCGTCCGGCGCCGAGCGAGAACGGGGCCAACCGGGTTCGATTCCGATCGGCGACCGCCTTCGGGGCAAGGTCGCGCGGCACGTCGAGCGCGACGCCCCCGGCCACGCTGCACGGCGCCTGGCTGCAGAGCGCGACCCGGAGCGTGTCCTTGTCGTCATAGCCGACCGCGAGCATCGCCTGGCCGCTTCCCGCGGGGACGACGGTCACGACGCCGGGAGGCGCCGCGATCGCCTGCGGCGCCGCGAGCAGGCCGGCGAGAAGAACCGATCCCGCCGGCGGCCTCACGACACGAACGCTCCGGCCTCGCCCGGATCGACCTTCAGGCGCGACAGCACGTCCGACAGCCGCTTCCGCGGCAAAGACACCCGCGTCGGCATGCCGCCCTCGAGCTCGAAGAGCTCGAGAAAATTCAGCCCGCTATCGAAGCGCGCCGCGATGCTCACGTTGTCTTTGTCGACGACCACGCTGACCGGCTCGCGCTCCTGCCCGAGCAGCAAGAGCAGCGTCTTGTCGATGCGACCGAAGCCGCTCGTCACGTCCACGATCGCGACGCCGGGGGGCAGGCGACGGTAGCCCTGTGCGGCACGACGCGTCTCCTTCTCGATCGGCACGAGCTCCTCCCCCGCGCGGTCGATCGGCTCCCAGAGCGTCGCGTCCTCGAGCCCGCCGGCCAGGTGGCGCACGATCACGCCGAAAAGCCCCTGATCATGGTGCCGGGCGCGGACGGCGCGATCGATGCGCGACGCAATGGTGCTGGGCGTGCCCATGCGCGTGTCGATCGCGCGCGCGTCGTCGTCGGCACCCGGGTACGACTCGATGCCGCCGCGCATCCACTTCGCCGCGCTCGCGAGGCCGTCGAAATCGGTGTGGCAAACGATGGTGTCGAGCGGGCCGATGCGTTCGACCAGCGCCGGCTCGATCATCTCGGGGCACGCGCCGTGCTCGGCCTTGGTCGCGAGGAGAAAGCGTGGGTCCGTGGCGTAGCGCGCGTGCTCGTCGTGATCGTGATGATCGACCCACACTGCGAGCCGCGAGCCGAGCCCCTCGATGAACGGCAACGTGACCGTCTCGAAGCTGCCGCTCCTGCCGCCCAGACCGGCAAACGCGATGTCGAGCACACCGACGCGACCGCTGAGCGACGAGGGCTTCGGGAGCTTACGCGGGGTGCCGAAGGCGAGGTGGGGCATGAACTCCAACGTGACGCCGGAAGCCTAGTACGAGCCGGCCGCTAGAGCGCGTCTAGATGGGCTCTAGAGCGTCACGTACAGGTAAACGAGGCACATCTCGTCGCGCGTGCCCTCACCCCAGGTGATGACCTCGCTGCGGTCGCTGGTGTCGTAGCCGCAGCTCAGGGTGAACTCGCTGACGCCCGCGGCGCGGAGCGGTGTGTCGTACCACCACATGTTTTGCCAGTGAAAATCCCAGCGATCGACGTCGACCAGGCACTGATCCCGGCTCCCGACCCGGGCGTCGAGACGGAGTGTCTTTCCGAGCGTGTGCATGTGCGGGGCGACGCCGTAGACCGTTGCGGACACGACCGGGGTGTCGAGCGTGATCGTCCGCGTCGTCACGATGAGGTCCTGGCCGGGCAGGGCCATCAGATCGAGATCGGCGATCGGCTGATACAGCCCGGGCAAGCCGACGGTCGGCTCGGTCTTCAGGCGCACGACGGTGCGGTCGGGGAAAGCGCCGGCCTCGAGGTTGTAGTGCACCTGGAGGATCAGCTTCCGCGGCGCGAGCGCAAGCCCCGTCCCCGCCGGCATGGTGACCACCGAGCCGCCCGGCGCCCAGATCACGATCGGATCGGCTGGCACGCCAGAGGCACCGAAGCAGGTGTAGCCGAGCCCTTCCTCGGCGGCGTCGAGAGCCTCCGCCTCGAGGGAGTCCTCGTCGGTCTTCGGCTGGTAGACGATGGCGTGGTGGACGACGCGGGCATCGCCCGGGATCACGTCGTAGGCCACCACGTAGGCGTTCTCCTCGATACCCGGGTCGACGAGGAAACAGCGGTAGTCGTCGGAGAGGGTGTCGTTCGGCGTGTAAGCCACACCCGGATCGAGCGTCACGTCGATGCGATCGAGCCCGGCAGCAGCAGCGGGAAGCGCCGGCGCGCGGGCGAGATCGCCGGGCGGAGCGCCGGCCGCGGCCCAGGCCGCAAACGTCGCGATCTCGGCGTCGGTGAGCCAGCGGGCGTTGGAGTAGGTGTTGCACGAGCCGCTGTTGTCCACGGGCATCGGTGGCATCTCCCGCGCCGCCGTGAGCTCGGCGATGACGTCGGCGGCGCGGGCCGCTGCGTCATAACCGGTGAGTGAGAAGGGAGCGATGCCGCCCTCCCGGTGACAGCCGACGCACTCGGCGTAGACGATCGGCGCAATGTGCTCGGCCCAGGTGACCTGGTTCGTGTCACCACCCGCGCCCGCCGCACCGGCGGCCGATGCGCCGGCCATGCCGGCGGACGTGCCCGCGGTACCGCCGGACGTGCCCGCCGTGCCGCCGGACGTGCCGGCCGTGCCACCGGACTCGCCCGCCGTGCCACCGGACCCACCGGTGCTGGGCGCACTCCCCGTGCTGCCCGACCCCGCGCTCGCACCCGTGCCCGACGGAGCTCCGGTCTCGGTGCCACAGCCGAGCATGGCGGTGGCCGCCCCGAGGACACTGACGACGACCGCTCTCCTCACCATCGGGTGACGAAGACGTCCCATGGTCACTTCGGGCAGGCAAGGAAAGCCCTATTTCCCAGGGCTCCGCGGGCCGCCCGTCGCAAAATCTCGTGCGCCGTCCACGGGTCGGGCAAAGATCCTCGAATGAGCCATTGCTCGGCCGCGAAAGGCCTGGTCGCTTCGGTGTTTGCCTGCGCCGTCTCCCTCGCACCAGGCCACGCAGGGGGCGAAACCTTCGTTCCGTGCGGGATCAGCGGGCGGGCCACCCCCGCGGCGAACACGAGCCTCGTGGATGCCGACGGTCGTAGCGTCGCGCGCCTCTCGGGGGGCGCGATGACGATGACCGTCAGCGGCTTCACGCTCGGCACCGGTGCGCGGGCGCGCGTGGAAACCGGTTTCGGGCGCGGGAGCTTCCGCGTCGCGGGGTTCATCGACACGGCGAGCCTCCCGATCGTCACGAGCGACCTCGTGCCGATCGCGCCGGGGCACCTCTGGATCGGCAAGGAGCGCGAGGTCCGGATCATCGGCACGACCCCGACCCAGATCAAGGTCGAGCGCGTGGCCTCGCCGCCGCTCCAGCAGCGGCTGAGCGGCCTCACCCGATGCGCGAATCTCAAGCTCTCGGCGGGAACGCCGCCGGGCTTCACGCCCGCGGGGTTCGCGCGGGGCTACGTGCTCCGGCGCGACCGGCTCGAGCTCTTCGGCGCTCCGGGCGGCGCCGCGGTCGGGGCGCTCGAAAAATCGCCGGGCGCGAGCGGTGTCCTCTTCTTCAGCAACGAGAACCAGAGCGGCTGGCTGCACGTCGAGTACGGGGCCGACATCGTCGTGGACGCCTGGGCGCGGGCCGGTGACTTGAGTGCGCTGCCCCCGGGCGAAACGATGGACCAGCTCGACAATCCGACGGTTCAGCGCGGTGTGCCCCGGCTCGCGCTGGCGGGAAACCCGCGTGTCTTCCGCGCGCTCCGCAACGTCATCGTGCGAAACGCCGCCAAGGACGGTGCCGCGGTCGTCGGCGTGATCGAGCCGGAGGCGGAGATCTACGTGATCGACGTGATGGCCGGCTGGGTCAGCGTGCTGCCGAAGGGCCTCGAAGTGATGCCGCCCGCGAACGGGCAGTTCTGGGTGAAAAAAGCCGAGCTCGGCATCTAGGCGCACGTCGGGTTCGGCTGGCCGGGCTCCATGCTAGCGTCCGCGCGCCGTGCCCTCCCTGTCTGCCGACGCCCTTCGCGCCGCGCTCGAAAAGCCGCTCGAGCGCACGGACTTCGGCATCGGCAAGAAATACGAAGGGAAAGTCCGCGACAACTACACGCTCGCCGACGGGCGGCGCTTACTGGTGACGACGGACCGCATCAGCGCGTTCGATCGCGTGCTCGGCACCCTGCCGCTCAAGGGTCAGGTGCTGAACTTCGTCGCCGCCTGGTGGTTCCGGAACACGCGACACCTCGCGAACAACCACGTTCTCGCCGTCCCGGATCCGAACGTGCTCGTCGCCCGCGAGTGCACGCTGCTGCCGGTCGAGATGGTCGTCCGCGCGTACCTCACCGGCACGACCTCGACGAGCATCTGGGTGCACTACGAAAAAGGCGCCCGCGAGTTCTGCGGCCATGCGCTACCCGACGGCATGAAGAAGCACCAAAAGCTGCCGAAACCGCTGCTCACCCCGAGCACGAAGGCCGCGCACGGGGACCACGACGTTTCGGCTTCGCGCGCCGAGATCCTCGCGCTCACGGGGATGCCCGCGGCCGAATTCGACCGCGCCGCCGAGATCGCGCTCGCGCTCTTCGCCGAGGGCCAGCGGGTGTGCGCCGCGCGCGGGCTCATCTTGGTCGACACCAAGTACGAGCTCGGAAAAACGCCGGAGGGCGAGATCGTCGTCATCGACGAGATCCACACGCCAGACTCGTCACGCTTCTGGTACGAGCGCACGTACGACGAGCGTTTCTCGGCCGGACGAGACCCGGAGAGCTTCGACAAGGAGTACGTGCGGCGCTGGCTCGTCGAGCAGGGCTTCCGCGGCGATGGCCCGATCCCGGTCATCCCGGACGACGTGAAGGTGGAGGCGATGCTGCGCTACATCGAGGCCGTCGAGCAGATCACGGGCGAGCCGTTCGTTCCGAACCTCGAAGACCCCGGGCCGCGGATGGCCAGAAACCTCGCCGAGTTCCTCCGCTAACTTGCGCTAAGATCGGCGGATGACGAGCGTCTTCATCGTCGGGGCCGCGCGCACACCGATCGGAGCTTTTCAGGGTGGGCTCTCGGCGCTCGCCGCGCCGAAGCTCGGCGCGGTGGCGATCCGCGAAGCGCTGGTTCGGGCCCGGGTCGCGCCCGACCTCGTGAGCGAGGTCTTCGTCGGCAACGTGCTTTCGGCCGGGCTCGGGCAGGCGCCCGGGCGCCAGGCCGCGATCTACGCCGGCGTCCCCAACACGGTGCCGTGCACGACCGTGAACAAGGTTTGCGGATCGGGTCTGCAAGCCGCCATCCTCGGCGCTCGCAGCTTGCTGGTCGGCGACGCCGCGATTGTCGTCGCGGGCGGCATGGAGTCGATGTCCAACGTCCCCTACTACCTGCCCGCGGCGCGCAGCGGCTATCGGATCGGCGACGGCAAGGTCGTGGACGGCATGCTGTTCGACGGGCTTTGGGATCCGTACAACGAGTTTCCGATGGGGAAGGCCGGGGAGCTCTGCGCGCGGGAGCACGGGCTCGGCCGCGAAGCGCAGGACGCTTTCGCGGCCGAAAGCTACCGGCGCGCGCGGGAGGCGATCGCGAGCGGTGCGTTCAAGAGCGAGATCGTTCCCGTGCCCGTCCCGCAGCGGAAAGGTGACCCCGTGCTGGTGGACACCGACGAGGAACCGGCGCGTGGCGATCCCGAAAAGCTCGCGAAGCTCCGGCCGGCCTTCGATCCGGAGGGGACGATCACGGCCGGCAATGCCTCGAGCATCGACGACGGCGCGGCCGCGGTCGTGCTCGCGAGCGAAACCGCCGTCAAGGAACACGGCCTCGAACCGCTCGCCCGCGTCGTGGGCTGGGGCGCCGCCGCGCAGGCGCCCGAGTGGTTCACGACGGCACCGGCCAAAGCGATCGCCTCCACGCTCGGGCGCCTCGACCTCACGCCCAAAGACATCGACCTCTGGGAGATCAACGAGGCCTTCTCCTGCGTCACCCTCGCCTGCTCGAAGCTCGTGGGGCTCGACCCAGCGGTCGTCAACGTGCGCGGCGGCGCGGTGGCGCTCGGCCATCCGATCGGCGCCTCGGGGACGCGCGTTCTCGTCACGCTCCTTCACGCGATGAAGGACCTCGGCAAGCGCCGGGGGCTCGCCACGCTGTGCATCGGCGGGGGCGAAGCGGTGGCGATGGTCGTCGAGCGCGCCTAAGTCGCAGCCGCGGGCTTGACAGGCGGACGCGCGGCGACGAGAGATCACGCGTCATGAGGGCCGACACCCGCCGCGATGACCCGGATTTCGCCCGGGCTTTCGTCGCATTCCGGTATTTTGCGGGCGCGCGGGGCGGCGACCTCGCGGAGCCACTCGGCCGCTCGGAAGCGGGTGAGCGGACACTCGAGCGGCTGAGTCACCCGGATCGACAGCGCCGCGCGGAGGCGCTCGCGCTCGAAGTCGGGCGCATCGTCCGCGCGCTCGAGCAACGGTGCCTGCGATGAAGCTCGGCACCGGGCGGGTGGTCGAGGCGGCGCCCATCGACCTCGACGCCGGCACGGGCGACATCGCCACCCGGCCGCGTCAGCAGGCGCGGCGTGGTCGCGTGGTGCCTCCTCCGGTCGTGGACGCGGCCGAAGAGGGCCGCCGGGTCGTCGAGCGCGCCAAGGAAAAGGCCCGCTTGATCCTCGACGCGGCTCGCGACGAAGCCGCAGCTCTCCGCGCGCACACGGCGGAGGAAGGACGGGCGGACGCCGCCGCCGCGATCGCCCGGCAATCGCTGGCCTTTGCCGCGCGCGAGCGCGCGATCGACGAACGCGCGCTCGATCGACTGGTGGACCTCGCGCGCCTGCTCGCCGAGCGCTTGCTGGGTGAGGCGCTCCGGCTCGATCCATCGCGCGTGACGGCCCTCGCGCGCCAGGCACTCACCGAGGCGCAGGGTGCACGGCGCATCGAGATCGCCGCCCACCCGGACGACGCGCCGTTGCTCGAGCGCGAGCTCGCCGGCGCCGGCGCCGACGCGGTGGTGCGCATCGTGCCTGACGCCACCCGGCCGCGCGGCAGCCTGCGCTTCGAAACCGATCTCGGCACCTTGGACGCCGATCTGGCGCCGCAGCTCGACCATTTGACGAAAAAGCTGCGCGCCGCGCTGTCCGATGGCTGAGCAAAACCCCGCCGGATCCGAGACGATCCCGCCGAGCGGCGCCGCGCTGCCACCGCTCACTTGGCGCAGCGTCCGGCTGAACCTGCTCCTCTTCGTGCTCACCGTCGCGAGCGTGCTCGTCACGCAGGGCTGGCAGTTCGCGCTGCCGCTGATGGCGATCCTGCTCGCCCACGAGTTCGGTCACTATTTTGCCGCGCGGTATCATCGCGTCCCGGCGTCGCTGCCGTACTTCATTCCGCTCCCCGTCATCGGCTTGCTCGGTACGCTCGGTGCGGTGATCGCGATGCCCGGCCGCATTCGATCACGCAACGCCCTGCTCGACATCGGCGCGTCCGGCCCGCTCGCGGGCCTGGTGGTCGCGCTCCCGGTCCTCTTCTGGGGCGTCGCGGCGTCGCCGGTGGCACCGCCGGAGCACCCGTACTCTCAGGAGGGACAGAGCCTGATCTACCTGGCCGTGAAATGGCTCGTCCACGGCCCGATCCCCGGCGACCACGACGTCCTTTTGCACCCGACGGCTTTCGCCGGGTGGGCCGGCCTGCTGCTCACGATGATCAATCTCGTGCCCTTCGGGCAGCTCGACGGCGGCCACATCGCCTATGCGCTCTTCGGCGAAAAACAGAATCGATTCGCGATCTGGATCCGTCGCGCACTGATCCCGCTGTTCCTCTACAGCCTGATAACCAACGTCCTCCCGATGCTCCAAAGTGACGAGCCGCCGGATTACGCGCTCGCCGTCGGGAACTCGCTCTTCTGGCTCGTCTGGTACGTCTTTCTGGGCCTGCTCACGCGCTTCTCCGGACCCGACCATCCGCCCTGCGAGCCGGGCGAGCTCACGCCGGCGCGGCGCGCGGTCGCGTGGTTCTCACTCGCGCTCTTCGTCGGGCTCTTCATGCCGACACCCTTCGCGCAATTTCCCTGATCATTCGGCCGCGAGCATAAGTTTCCGGCCAGGGGCGTGAAAATCCGACCCCCTGGCACCGCAGGTCCTTGCACTTCGTGCCTCGCGGGTGAACGTCTGGTTACTGCCTTTCGGAGGTCGACATGAGCCTGCATCTCGCCCGTTATCCCCGACTATCGCTCGTCCTCACGCTCGGCCTGGTCACGGCGTGTTCGCTCGAGAGCAGCACCAACGACGAGAGTCCCCTTCCAACCGCGGGCTCGGGCGGCTCCGGCCAGAGCGGATCGAACGGCGCAGGGGCGGGCGGAACATCGACGGCCGGCACCGGTGGCTCGACGAGCGGTGGCTCGGCGGGCAGTGGCACCGGCGGCGCGGTGACGAACGGCGGCTCAGCGGGCACCGCCACGGGCGGGAGCGTCGCGTCCGGAGGCTCTCCGTCGACGGGCGGCGCCGGGAGCGGTGGCGCGTCAGCGGGCGTCGGCGGCGCGACGGGCGGAAGCGCCGGTAGCACGGCGGCGGGGACCGGCGGGAGCTCCACGGCGGGAAGCGGCGGCGGGGGCGGCGCGGCACCGACCTCCGGCTGCGGCGTCACCACGTACCCGCCGAGCGGCGACGCCACGATGATGGTCGACGGCATCGCGCGCGACTACATCGTGAAGCTCCCGGACGCCTACGATCCGGCGACGCCCTACCGGCTCGTGTTCGCCTTCCACGGCCGCACGGGCACTGCGGAGCAGATCGCGACCGGCTTCGGCGGCGGCTATTACGGCCTCGAACAGCGCATCGGCGACACGACCATCCTCGTCTCCCCGCAGGGTCTCGGTACCGAAGAGGATCCGGCCGACACCGGTTGGCCGAACTCGGACGGTCGCGACATCGCCTTCGTTCGCGCGATGATCGCCTCGCTCTCGTCGAGCTACTGCGTGGACAGCACGCGCATCTTCACGACGGGCATGAGCTACGGCGGCATCATGTCGAACACCATCGGTTGTGAGATGTCCGACGTGTTCCGCGGGCTCGCCTCGATCGCCGGCGCCATGTTCGGCCGCAACGGCTGCGACGGACAGCCGATCGCGACCTGGATGACGCACGGCACCGCGGACGAGACGGTGACGTACGAGTCGGGCGAGGCGGCGCGCGACAACTTCCTCGAGCAGAACCACTGCGACACCGCGATCGAACCGGTCGCCACCGAGCCGGAGGGCTGCGTCGCCTACCAGGGCTGCGATGCGGGCTACCCGGTCGTCTGGTGCACGCACGACGGCGGCCACACGATCCCGAGCTACTCCGGGCAGGCGATCAGCGACTTTTTCAGCCAGTTCTGAGAGCCGGGCGCGCTCGGCGGGGCCGGCAGCCTCGACGGCATGTTGCCTCGATCAGGGCCTGCGGGTGCAGAAGCCGCGCGCATCTGGATTCGGGGCGCAGGCTTTGCACGCGGTCGTACCGTTGCCCGGGTCAGGGAGGCGGCCGACACGGCGCAGCGCCGTAGTTTTCCAGCGAACCGTTGCGGCTGGCGCGTTGCTTGCTTCCGAAGATCAGCACTCGGCCGCGCGACGGTTGGCATGGCAACGGTCGGGATACCAGGAGGCCGTCATGCAAACGAAATCAGTGACCGAGATCATGACCACACCGGTCGTCCTCGTCGCACCCGACGCTTGCGTCGAGGACGTGATGGCGCTTGCGTCGCAGAAGGGCGTCCACCACTTCCCCGTCGTCGGGCAAGAGGGTCTCGTCGGGGTGGTTTGTACCTGTGACCTTCGTGACGCACCAAGCAGGCAGCTCGTCGGAGCTCTCGTCGGCCGCCGTGCCGTGACCATACCCGAGACGGGCAGCCCACTGGACGCTGCGCGAGCGCTAGTAACCAACGTCGTGGGTTCCGTATTGGTCATGGCCCAGGGGACCGTGGCGGGAATCCTCACCCGCGAGGATCTGAGATCTGCCGCTCCGGAGCTCGCGGCGCTGCTCGCCGAGGGGCACTGCGCGGCGTGCCGCACGGCGAGGCACCTGCGGACAGCGCCAGACGGAACCTACCTGTGCAGCGATTGTCACGAGCGCGCACACGCCGGCGACGAGTTCGACTTGGGCGGGGACTAGGCGCCGAAGCGCTTCTTCAGCGCTTCGCACACGGCTTGCGGCGTGTAGCGGCTCACGTCGCCGCCGTAGCTCGCGATCTCGCGCACGAGCGACGCCGAGATGAAGCCGTAGTTCGTGCGCGTGGGAAGGAAGATGGTGTCGATCCCGGGCGCGAGATCGGCGTTCGCGTGCGCGATCTGCAGCTCGTACTCGAAGTCCGAGCCGACGCGCAGGCCACGCACCACCACGCGCGCACCGACCTTGGCGGCGTGATCGACGAGCAGCCCGCTGAAGCTCTGGACCGTGACGTTCTTGAACGGCGCGCAGATCTCGGCCAGGAGCTCGAGCCGTTTTTCCACGGGAAAGAGCGGGGAGCGCGTCGGGTGTGTCCCGACCGCGACGATCACGCGCGGGAACAAGCGGGAGGCGCGCTCGACGAGATCGAGGTGACCGTAGGTCGGCGGGTCGAAGCTGCCCGCGTAGAGGGCGAGACCGACCGCGTCGCTCATGGCGTTTTCTTACCGGCCGGCTTCGACGCCTTCGGCGGAGCCTTACCGGCCGGGGCGGCGGGCTCTTCCTCTTCCTCGGGGTACTCCTCGAGCGGGATGTCGGTGTCGGGAAAATCGATCGGGGGCGGCGGCGCCAGCGCTTCGGGCGGCAGATCCTCGAGCCAGATCGAGCGCCCGCCGTCGAACAGCGTCACACGGAACGTGGCGAGCAGTCCGGACCCGAGCAGACCGTCGATGTCGACCCCGAGCCCTTGCTCGCGTTCCTTCACGGCGCCGTCGCCCTCGAGCCCCGGCACGTGGGGCACGTCGAACGCACCGAGCCGCAGGTTCGGCAACACGCCCTGCCGCAGCGAGCCCCCGTTCGGCATCGAGCGAAGGCTCGACGACGGAACGCCGGCTCGCGTCCACGCACTCCCTTCGAGCGCCACCGGGAACGTGAGCGTCGTGTCGACGAGGAGCGAGCAAAGGGGCGGGTTGTCGCCGCTGCCGAGCGCACCGCGGACGAGCATGCCGCCACCGCGCGCGTAGTTGACGCGGAGCGTGGTCGCGGCCGGAGGAGGCGGCGGGTCGAACGAGCGAACCACGAACTGGCCGCCCGCGAAATCGATGGTGGGCCGGAGATGGCGGAGCAGGTTCACGCCGATCAAGATCTTGATCGGCGCGTTCATCTGCTTGGAAATGCCCGAAAGATCCTTGGCCAGCACCGGCACGTCGCGCACCTCGATGCGCTCGCCGAAGCGTAGCGACGCCCACGATGGCTCCGTGCCGGCGGCCGCGTCGACGACCGCTTCCGCGGTGCCGGTGGCGATCATGCCGAGAGCCGGATTGCCGTCGATCTCGAGCGGCACGATCATCGACGCCGTTCCGGTGCGCGGCATGTCCATCACCGCGAGCAGCCCGCCCGACATCTGGAACGGGCGCCGGCCGACGCCGCGCCGCGCGAGCTTGACGATCTCGACCGCCCAGCCGTCCTTGACGTCGGGGTCGTGGACCAGCACCTCGAGCTCCTCGGCGGTGCGGCGCATGTCGCCTTTGTACCAATAGGCGCGTCCGCGGACGCCCCGCGCCTCGGTGGATGCGAGGCCGTGCAGCACCTCGAGCGCTCGATCGTAGTCGAGCCGAGCGAGCGCCACTTTTCCGGCGAGGAGCCGAACCTCTTCCCGCTGCGGCGCGGCGCGAAGTGCGTTTTCGACAGCGAGCTCCGCGTCGTCGAGATCGCCGGTCTTGAAGCTCGCGGCGCCGCGGTCGTACCAGCGCTTGGCGACCGGAGGGAACTCCGCCGCTCCGCCGGAGCCGCCGCACGCGGTGAGGGAGACAACGAAGGCAAGGGGCCAGGCTGTGGCGCTGAGGTGACGGGTGTACTTCACGGTCGGCGGAGGGTGACCCGCGTCGTGCCGCGGGGTCGTTGAGGGGTGGCCCGCTCTATCGCGGGTGGCGGGCGCGAGACCCGCACGAATCGCGCGGTCGAGAAGCGCGAGCCCGCGCGCGCCGCGGGCCGCAGGGCCATAGCTCACAACCACCCGCGTGCCAAACCAGAAGCGGAGGAGGCGATTCACCGAATCGCCGAAGGGCGGGGGCGAGCGAGCCTCGCGGCGTCATCGGCCCTACTCCATCTTTTCCCCAATTAAGTGCTAGTCTGATCAGGTGCACGCGGAGACTCTGAGCGGCCCAGCGCGAGAGCGGGACGTGCTGAGCCTCCCGGTATTGCTCGTTAACCGGCACTTCGCGCCGGTGACGGTGGCGACTGCCCGGCGCGCGTTCGTCCTCCTCTACGGCGGAGCCGCCCACGCGCTCGACGACGGCGGGGATAGCCACGACTTTCAGGCCTGGTTCAAGCTGCCGGTCCGGCATCACGACGATCCGTTGCCGGTCGTGGGCGGCGCGGTGCGCGTCCCACGTGTGCTGCACCTCCTGCGCTACGACCGCGCGCCGCGCTTCACGGTCCGCCTCACGCGGAAGAATCTGATGATCCGCGATCAGTTCCAGTGCCAGTACTGCGGCCGCCGCCCGAACCAGCGGGATCTGAATCTGGATCACGTCGTCCCGCGTTCGCGCGGTGGTCAGGAATCGTGGGAGAACCTGGTCGTCTCGTGTCGCGCGTGCAACCTCCGTAAGGGGCGCCGTACGCCGGGCGAGGCGGGCATGAACCTCCTCCGCGCCCCGCTCGCGCCCCGTTGGTCGACGGCGACTCAGATCCTGCTCGTGACGCGCAGGCCCTACGAAGAGTGGCAGCCGTTCCTGAAGGCCGGCTGAGCTCTACTCGCCGGTTTTCGAGGACGGTGGCCGGGGCCCTCGGGACTGGCCTAGGATGGCGGGCATGACCCGCTCCCTCGCGTCCATTCCGTTCGCTCTCCTGCTCACCGTCGGCTGCGGCGGGTCGGCGCCGGAGGCCGCCGCGCCCGAAGCACCCGCTCCCGCCCCCGCGGCGGCACCCGCCACCGACGCCGCACCGGCGGACGCCGCCAAGCCGGCGGGGGGCGGCTGGGAGGGCGAAGCCGAAGCGACCTCGACCGGCTCCTCGCCACCCGGGACGACCAAACCGAACGCCGCGGCGGACTCCGGCGTCGTCGAGACGCGCACGATGGAGGTCATCGCCAAGATCGTGAAGGACCAGCGCCAGCCGGTGCGCGACTGCTACGACAAGGCGCGAAAGGAGCTGCCCACGTTGAAGGGGGACATGGTGATCAGCTTCGATCTCGATCCCGACGGGAAGGTGAAGAAGATCGAGCTCAATCAGCAGCGCTCCACGCTCAAGGCACCGGCCGTCGTGGACTGCGCGATCGCCACCATCAAGTCGCTCAAGTTTCCTCCGTCGTCGCGCGGGATGGAGACGCAGGTCAACTACCCGTACAACTTCAATCCGTGACCACCACGGGGCGGCTGTCCATGCGACCGGAGGGTGCCGCCCTACGTCGCTCCCAGCCCTCGCCCTCGGGCGGAGACGACCCCTATGCCGACCTTCTGATCGGCACCCGGCGCCTGCAGCGCAACCAGCGCTCCGAGCGCGAAACGTGGCTCGCCGCCCTGGAGCTCGAGGACAAAGACGAGCTCCTGTTCGAGTTCGAGGTGCTGCTCAAGGCGACCGCCTGCTTCTCGAACCCGCGGAACCACCCCGGCGCTCCCCGCCGTACCGCCGTCGTCTCGCAGGACTATCGCCCGGCGCTCCAGGTGTTCCGCGACGGGCTCGAACGCGCGATCGCGCTCGCGCGACAACTGCTCGGGCCACTGGATCGGGCGTTCGTCTTTCATCGCTACCTCGAGACCGTCTTGCCCGAGGACAGCGCGCGCGCCCGGCTGCTCGTCGAAGGCGCCGCTCAGGAAAGCCCGGCAACCAGCCTGGTTACCCTGCGCCACGGCCTCACCGCAGGCCACGAGGTGGTGGACGGCGTGCTGCGCGTCCAGCGCGTGCCGTTTCGCCTGTTCCACGCCCTGCTCTCGACCGTCTACCGCGAGGTCGATCGCAGCGCGTTCTTCAACCCGCTGAGCGCGCTCGAGTTTCGCCCGGAGTTCGATCGCATCAAGTCGGCGCAGGTGCTGGACCTGATCCGCAGCATGCCGGGCGTCGAGGCCCACCGGCTGGTCGCGCTCACGTTCCTCTCGCTCTTTCGCATGCTGCGCTACCTCGCGCTGCTCGAGCGCATTGCCAACGAGTCCACGCCTCGGCGCCAGCAGGTCGGAAGCTCGTACCTCGTCTTGAGCGTGCTCCGC
>Ga0315910_10000558_pt1 | contig 36839 bp, 36 predicted proteins | sample EdamamesoilMG_FD_204470 | JGI IMG/M metagenome (GOLD analysis project Ga0315910, IMG submission 204470) | Garden soil microbial communities collected in Santa Monica, California, United States - Edamame soil | ecosystem: Environmental > Terrestrial > Soil > Garden | place: USA: California...
GCCGGTGGCTGGCGACTGGCGGGCGGGATTTCACAGTGCGGCTGTGGCGGGTGGAGTCACGCCCGAAACCGATCGTCATCCACGACGCCGCGGCGCCGATCCGTTTTTCACGTGACGGCAAGTGGATGATGGCGAATATCCGGTATCCAGTCGCCGACGGGGCATTCAGATTAACGGCGTGGAATCTGACCGATGGCCGGCCGATCCACTTCAAGGGCTCCGTGGCGCAGGAAATCATCACGCCCGCGGCGGATCTGGGCTTTGTTGTGTTGAGCCGCAGTACCAACAGTGGTTCGGTGGAGATTTGGTCGCACGATCCCGAATCCGGATCATCAACTTTGCGAGTGAGGGTGCAACCGGAGGGAGCGACTACGGTGGCTGCGACTTTGCGCGAGGACGGTAACGAGTTTATCACCGGACATGAAGACGGCACGATCCAGTTCTGGGCGGGGCGTGATGGTCAACAGAGTGGGAAGATACAAGCGCATGCCAATGCTGTGGATGGCCTGCGTTTTTCGCCGGACGGGCGTTTGCTTTTGAGTTGGACGTTTTATCCGCGGGAAATCAAGACATGGGATGTGGCGTCGCGGCGCTTGCTGGCGATGAATCAGTTTCCGGGGCCAGTACGGCTGGTACTGGCGTATGCACCGGATGGTCAGGAATGTGCAACGGCGGGGTTCAGCTCTGATGTTCGGCGCTGGGACACTGCATCATTGAGTCTGCGCGGAGTGCTGCCACGGCAGACCAGTTCGGTGACGCAACTCGCGTGGTCGCCGGATGGCCGGACGCTCGCGGCGGCGAGCGCTGATGGCAAGCTTCAGTTCTGGCACCCCCCGACCGGACGCTCGCTGTTTATGATGTCGGATTTTCAAGACTCATTACGTTCGTTGACGAGCATGACGTTCAGTCCGGATGGCCAATGGTTCGCTGCGTGCGAAGGTGATGGGCAGTTGCACCTTTGGCATGGGCCGCTTGGTATCAGCCCCGATAAGTAGAGATACGTTTTGGCGCAGACGGAGGGATGTTATTGCAGGGAGTGTGATTCACAGCCATGACCCGGCGACGATTTCAATTTGATGCCATGTTTCTGCAACCTCCGGTTTCGAATCTTTTATGTACCATTGAAACGACATTCCGGCCGGCGGATTCCCGTGTGAGTAGTGCGGGAAGCGGGTAAGGCGAAAACCCAACCGTGTAGCCCAGCCAAGCCCGCCGCCGGTCCGGAAATCGTAGAACTACGGTCGGCATACTGAAGAGTTCGCTTGTGGTTGACTGGATCGTCGGTCGTTTCAGAAGTCAGCCAACCCGGGAAGGGGACAGCAGGGCTGTCTCCTTCCTTTTTGGCATTGGGTCGGGCCGCTGTCTTCGTCGCGGCTTTACTTGATGGAGTTGATGCCGCATTTTCGTGTGATGAAACAAGCAGTCGCGGCGGCTTTGGCGATCGTTGCGTTAGTGACCTTTCAGGGGCAGGCGGAAGACACCGCAGAATCACCGGCGTTCCGGGAGATTTATGAAGTAGTGCGGACAAACCTTTCCGGGCTGACCGAGGCGGAGTTGAATCAGGCGGCAGTGGACGGATTGCTCGCCAAACTTCGTGGCCGCGTTGTCTTGGTCGGTGAAGCGGGTTCGACCAATCCGGCGGTGGCAGGATTTTCCATCTTCGAGCGGAATCTAGCCGTGGCGCGGATCGGGCAATTCGATGCCCGGCTAAACGAAGAGCTTCGGTCCCATTTCCGGGCCGCGATGGAGACAAACAAACTTAAGGGACTGGTACTGGACCTGCGGTTCGTCGCTGGTGATGACTATGCAGCAGCAGCGGCGACGGCGGAAATCTTTCTGGGCAAGGATCGCGAGTTGCTCGATTGGGGGAACGGTCTTTCCAGGTCCAGTGCGGACAGCGCGGTGATTGAGGTTCCGACGGCGGTGTTGGTGAATCGCGAGACGCTGGGGGCCCCGGAAGCACTGGCCGCTGTATTGCGCGAAAACGGCGTGGCGTTGCTGCTGGGCAATCCGACTGCTGGGCGCGCCCTGGCCGGGCGGGAGTTCGGGTTGGCTGGCGGGCGCCGGCTGCGGGTGGCAGTTTCACCGGTGAAATTGGGTAACGGTTCGGAAATCCCAACTGAAGGTTTGAAGCCGGATATCGTGATCAGCATTCCGTTGGAGCGAGAGCGACTTTTGGCGGCAGAGTCATACGGGGCGCAGGTCGTTTCTGCTTCGACAACCAATGCCCCTGGTAGCCGACCGGCCCGCAGCCGCAGACTTAGTGAAGCAGACTTGGTACGCGAACACCGGGAACTGACGAATCAAATGGAGAGCGCACCAGGCCGGGAGATCTTGCCACCCAAGCCCGCCGTTTCCGACCCAGTATTGGCACGCGCGCTGGATTTGCTGAAGGGACTGGCAGTCGTGCGGGGCAATCGCTCCTGATTGGATTCAGGATTGACGATTTCTCGCAACCGCCCAAACTTTCAGTTCGGTTGATTGCCTGCCGAGTGATGAAGACGATCCTGTTCATTTGCACCGGAAACATCTGTCGCAGCCCCATGGCAGAGGGATTGTTCCGCTACGCCATGCGGGGACGCGAGGATTATCGCGCCCTGTCCGCCGGCTTGGGCGCGCTGGATGGCCAGCCGCCCAGCGCGCATTCGGTCACGGCGATGAAGCAGCTTGGCATTGACATATCCCGTCAGCGCAGCCGGATGCTCACCGCCGATTTGGTCAAACAGGCGGATCTCATCTTTGGGATGACGCACAGCCACGTGGACACGGTCACGTTGCTGTATCCGCAGGCGGCAGAAAAGACCTTCCTGCTCCGCGAGTTCGACGACACACTCGATACCTTTGAAAAGGACATCAGCGATCCGATCGGCGGTTCGTATGAGGTTTACGAGAATTGCCGCGATCAGATCGAGCAAGGAATCGCTTCCTTGTTGCGTTTCCTGGATCAACGCCGCCATGTGGATACCAAAGTGACAACCGCCAAGCCGGTCACGTTGGCCATCGGTTCGGACCACGGCGGGTTCGAGTTGAAGGAAGCCTTGAAGCAATACCTGAAACAAAAGGGCGTGGCATTCCATGACTACGGTACTCATTCGGCAGCTTCGACGGATTATCCAGACTACGCGCATCTGGTGGCCCATGATGTGGCGGCGCATAAAGCGGACTACGGTTTGCTGGTTTGCACCACGGGCGTGGGTATGAGCATGACGGCGAACAAGGTGGCCGGCGTCCGGGCGGCGCTGGTTGGCGATCTGGAAACCGCTTCGCTCACGCGCCGGCACAATGATGCGAACGTGCTTTGCCTTGCCGGCAAGTTCACGCCGCTCGAACTGGCGCGGCACATCCTCGATACGTTCTTGAACACCCAATTTGAAGGCGGCCGTCACGAACGCCGCGTGAACAAGATGGAAGAAAAAATGACCCCACCTGAACTACGATTACGGAACGTTGATCCCGCCATTGCCGAGGCGGTGGAACACGAACGGTTGCGGCAGCAGGAAAACATCGAACTGATCGCCAGCGAAAACTTCACCAGCCCGGCGGTGATGGAGGCGCAGGGCTCCGTGTTGACGAACAAATACGCCGAGGGCTACCCCAAGAAGCGTTGGTACGGCGGTTGTGAGAACGTGGATACCGTCGAACAGCTCGCAATCGACCGCGCGAAGAAATTATTCGGCGCGGAACATGCCAACGTGCAGCCGCATTCTGGATCAGGCGCAAACATGGCTGTGTATTTCGCCTTTCTGAAGCCTGGCGACAGGATGCTGACGATGGACCTTTCACATGGCGGCCATCTGACTCACGGCAACAAGGCGAATTTCTCCGGCAAGTTCTTTGAGATCGTCCACTACGGTGTGCGCAAGGACGACGAGCGGATTGATTACGAGCAGCTCGCTGCCATGGCCCGCGAACACAAACCCAAGATGATAACGGTCGGAGCCAGCGCATATCCCCGGGTCATCGACTTTGCCCGCATGGGTGAAATCGCCCGGGAAGTGGGCGCGTTACTGCTGGCGGATATCGCGCACATCGCGGGCTTGGTGGCGGCGGGGATCCACCCGAGCCCGATTGGCCACGCAGACTTCGTCACGACTACTACGCATAAGACGCTGCGGGGTCCGCGGGGCGGTTTGATTCTTTGCAAAGAGAGATTCGCCAAGGAAATCGACTCGCAGGCGTTTCCCGGCATCCAAGGCGGCCCGCTCATGCACGTGATCGCCGCCAAAGCCGTGTGCTTTCAAGAGGCAGATCAACCGGCATTCAAGGCGTATCAGGAACAGATTGTGGTCAATGCCCGGGCGCTGGCCGAAGGCATGAAGCGAAACAACTACCGCCTCGTCAGCGGGGGCACAGACAACCACCTGATGTTGGTGGATGTGGGCGCGCGGAATCTCACCGGCAAGGACTGCCAGATTGCGCTCGACGAAGCCGGCATCACTGTGAACAAAAACACGATTCCGTTTGAAACGCGATCGCCATTCCAAGCCAGCGGTATTCGTCTGGGCACCCCCGCCTGCACCACGCGTGGCATGAAGGAAGCCGAGATGGCGGCCGTTGCGGACATGATCAGCGAGGTGCTGCTTGATTTGAAGAACACCGAGGCCATTGCTCGCGTGCGTCAACGCGTGCGCGAATTGACTGCCAAGTTTCCGTTGCCGTATTAGGATCTCCCGGCTGATCACGCAATGCCCGTTCCTTTGGAACGGGCGTCGGCATTTCTGCGCGCGGTCTGCGCTCCGGTCAGGGTGGCACTCCCGTTGCTTAATGACTGCGGGGCCTTTTTGTACCAGCAATTTGTGGTGTTATGAACGACCAGCTGCGCATTCTGCACTTGGAAGACGAGCGGGATTATTCCGATTTCGTCAGGGAAATCCTGTCGCAGGCCGGAATCGCAGCAGAGGTGGTCACGGTTTCCAACCGGGCTGATTTTGAGGCAGCGTGTCAAAGCGGGACATTCGGGCTGATTTTGGCGGATTATTCGCTGCCTGGTTATACCGGTATCGAGGCGCTGCATCATGCCGTCAATGTGACACCTGATACACCGTTCGTTCTGCTGTCTGGTACCATAGGTGAACCGGCAGCCATTGAAGGTTTGCGGGCGGGGGCGGTTGATTACGTTTTGAAACAGTGGCCGGAACGGCTGGCACCGGCGGTACAACGCGCAGTGCACGAATCCCGGCAGCGCCAGCGGCGGCAGCGGGCCGAAGTGGCGCTGGCCAAACTTGGGTGGCGGCTCAATTCCGCCACCACCCAGCAGGAGGCGGCGCGGATCATACACGGTATCGCGGATGAGCTTTTTGGTTGCGATGCGTTTTCCCTTGCCTTGTTTGACCCGGCGGGCCGGTTGCTTTGTCAGGTGCTGGAAATCGACGTGGTCAAAGGCCGGCGGACCGAGGTCACGGCAGACCAGCCAGAACCAGAAGCCAGCCCGATGGCCCGACGAGTAATGGAGTCGGGAGCGGAATTGATCTTACGGGTTCCGGACGAACGCCCGGTGGGAGACACGCAAATGTTCGGCGATCGCACGCGCCCTTCGGCATCGCTGATGTTCGTGCCATTGCGCAGCAGCGATTTGACGCTTGGCGTCTTATCGGTCCAAAGTTACCGGCACAACGCGTATGATGAGTCGCAGCTCGCATTGTTGCAGATGCTGGCGGATCACTGTGGCGGTGCATTGGAACGGATCCGCGCCCAACAGGCTTCGCGCGAAATGGAGAAGCGATTCTATGAGTTGTTCGATCGTTCGCCGGACGCGGTGTTTGTCGAAGACGAGTCGGGGAAGGTGCTTGATGTCAATCGCGCGGCGTGTCAATTGCACGGAATGACGCGGGAGCAACTGGTCGGCAAACATGTAGCCGAGTTGGTGCCCCCACATCGCCGGCGTGATATGCTGCCAGGTTTTGCGGCGATGTTCCGGGGCGAGGTTTGCCGGCTGGAAGGTGAGAGTTGGTCGTCTGACGGCCGCATTGTCCCGGTCGAGATTCGCACGGGCAGGATTTCCTACGCTGGCAAGCCGGCGCTGCTGTTGCATGTCCGCGACCTCAGTGAGCGAAAGGAAGTGGAGTCCGCGCTGCGGAGTTCAGAATTGCTGTTCCATTCGGTGTGGGAGAATTCCGTCGATGGGATGCGCCTGACTGACGAGCATGGCCGGATCATGGCGGTGAATGAAGCGTTCTGTCGAATGGTGCAAAGCTCACGCGCGGAGTTGGAGGGCAAACTGTTCAGCGACGTCTTCTCCGAACGCGCCGAGTCAACGGATGCAGCCACGGATTATGTTGCCCAGTTCGCGCAACGCACAATCCCTTCCAAAGCTGAAGGGTTGGTGACGTTCCCGGACGGGCGGCAGGCGGTGCTGGAACAATCCCGCTCGTTCGTTGAACTGCGGGGCCGGGCGACGATGCTGCTGACTGTCTTTCGTGACATGACCCGGCAGCGCCGTCTGGAAGAACAATTCCGGCAGGCGCAAAAGATGGAGGCCATCGGCCAGCTGGCTGGCGGCGTGGCGCACGATTTCAACAACATACTCACGGTGATTCACGGCCACGCTTCGATGCTCGTTGGCGGCGGCGGGCTCTGTGACATGGCTGTGCGTTCGGCGCAACAGATAGTGCAGGCGGCGGATCGCGCGGCGGGATTGACCCGGCAATTGCTTACCTTCAGCCGCCGGCAGGTCATGCAGACGCGTCAACTCAACCTTAATGACGTGGTGCGCAATATCACGAAGATGATGGCGCGGATTCTAGGCGAGGACATCTCGCTGCGGGTAATCTACGCGGCGGACGTTGCACCGGTGCTGGCTGATGAAAGCATGATGGAGCAGGTGGTTTTGAATCTGGCGCTCAACGCGCGGGACGCCATGCCTGGGGGCGGGGAATTGACGCTGGAGCTTGTGCCGCTGCACCTATCTGAAGCGGACCTGACGCGGCATCATGATGGGAGGGCGGGAAATTTCATCTGCCTCAAAGTGGCGGACACTGGTTGCGGAATCAGTCCCGAGCACCTGCCGCATGTCTTTGAACCGTTCTTCACCACCAAGGCGAAAGGCAAAGGCACGGGGTTGGGGCTGGCGACGGTTTACGGCGTGGTCAAGCAACATCAGGGCTGGATCGAAGTGGAGAGTGTGTTGCAGCGCGGCTCGAGTTTTTGTGTCTATCTGCCGGCTTGTGAAATGCCTCTGGTATCCAAACCGGTCGAACCGGTCGCTGTGACGCGCGGTGGTTCTGAAACCATCCTGCTGGTCGAAGATGAAGAACCCGTGCGCGAAATGGTCAGTTGCCTGCTGCAGGCACAGGGTTATCAGGTGGTCGAGGCCGAGTCGGGTGTGCGGGCTTTGAAACTCTGGGAGCAGTGCAGTCACAAGGTGGATCTGCTGCTGACGGATCTGGTGATGCCCGGCGGAGTGAATGGCCGGGAACTGGCGGAGATCCTCCGCGGCCAAAGTCCTCGACTCAAAGTCGTCTACATGAGCGGCTACAGTGCGGATATTTTAGGCAAGGAATTTGTCGTCCAACCTGGCATAGACTTCTTGCAAAAGCCGTACGACCCCGACCGGCTGGCGACAGTCATCCGCGAATCGCTTGATGCCCGACCGATGTGACGGGCCGGTCGCGTTTACTAATCTTGCCGCATCTTCTTCAGATCCTCGGCGAGAAAGCGGGTCACGTCCTTGAACTTCGCGGCATTCTCCGGGTTGGCGGCCACGAGGGTTTCGTGCGCCTCGAGACAGGTGCGGGTGGTTTCCTCCCGGGTGGGCTGCGCAGTTTGATGCGGTAGAGCCTGCAGACTGTCCGGCAGGCATGGTTGTTTCTGGGTGAGCTTGAAAAGCTGGATGACGCCAAGATTTTCGATGAGATCACCCACCCGCTCATGCGCGTTGCATAATTCGACGACGCTGGGTTGATCCTCGCCATGCTTTTGCTGCTGCTTCAGGCCGAATCCCGTCAGGATGCCCAGGAACGTGCTGTCCATCAGGGCACAATCCGATAGATCCAGAACGAAGCGCTCGAATCCATTCACCTCAAGTTCATCAAGCAGCATCTTGAACTCGACCCCAAGCGTAAAATTAGCCCGCCCGGTCACGCGGATGTAAGCGGCCTTCTCGTAGGCAAAGACGGAGATGCTGGCGGCTGGGTTGGGCATGGCAGAATCAGGCAGCGGCAGTTCGGGCGGTGATGCGCCCGGCGGCGGCTTCGCCGTTTACGATCTGCACCAAGGTTTGCTGAAGCACAATCGTGTCGTCCAGGCTGCTGGACACGAGTCGTTGATTGCAGCGTAACAGGAGTTCCATCGCCTGTACGAGTTCGCTGCTGGAATAATTTCGCGATTGAGCGAGCGCCCGGTGCAGCATGTAAGGGTGCATGGCAAGCGGATTGTATTTCTTGTCTGCCGGGAAACGGTCCGGTGGCACGCGCTCGAGTTGTGACTTGAACTTGTAGTAGTCTGCATCGGCCCGGACCCAACCTTCCGCCACCATTTCTTTCAGCAACAGCATCGCGCGCACTTTGCTGATGAGGCCATATAAGAGACCGATGACCGATTTGTCCTTGTCGATCTTCAACCGGATTTCCCACAATTCCTCGTCGAGCCGGCGGAGCAGGACGGGTAGCCGGCGATCCCCCAGGGCATCGGCCAGCGCGAAAGCCACGGCAGTCTTGTTGCGCAAGCACACGCTTTGCACATCGTCCCTGGTGATCTCGGTGCGGTCACCGACATAAAGTGAAAGCTTTTCAACCTCACCCTCCAGTTGGCGCGCGTTCGGGCCGACGCGCTGGATGAGTTCGTTGAGCGCATCGTCGGCGATGTTCTTGTCGCGTTCCCGCAGCGACTTTTGCGCGGCCATCTCTGCTTGATTTGCCCAATCCTTATCGCTGGCTGACCAGCCGTCGAGCACTTGGACCGACCCAAGCTTATCGAGAGTTTTGAAGAAAACCTTCCGCTTGTCCACCTTGCCTGCGCTGGCAATCAGCCTGACGCCGCGCCAGTCAAAAGCTTTCAACTCAGTAGCGAGGTCAGCGAGAGCTTCGGTCACCGCCGCGCTTTGGGCCGTACGTTCTTCGCCGAGAAAATTACAATCTTTCAGCCAGACCACTTTTGCGCCGCCGAAGAAGGGCAGGGTTTGCAATGCTTCCCGGAATTTGGCGAGCGCGTTCAATGCTTCACCGCTGTTGCCCACGGCAGCATCGATGACCTCATGATCCATGCCGCCGAGTTCGGCGGTCCATTGCTGGTAGAGCTGGCGGGCGGCCTGTTTGACGGCGAATTCATCCTCACCACAAAACAGCGCAACCGGAGCGGTCGCTTTTACGGCAGCGGGCATGAGTCAATCCTGCTCCATGCCACCCTCGCCGAATTTTTCCAGCTCGGCGGTCATGTCCTCCACGTTGTCGAGCAGGACGCGCGTGGCGAAGATGGGTCGCTTCTGCGCGGTGGCCAGCGCCAGACAATCACTCGGTCGGGCATCGATCTCGACGATCTTCTTGCCGAGTTCATTCTCTTGCTGGAGAAACAACCGGGCGAAATAAGTGCCGTTCTTCAGTTCCGTGATGACGATACGGTCCACGCCGATGCCGAAACCTTTGAAGATATGTTGCATCAAGTCATGCGTGAGCGGGCGCTCCTTGGTCTGGCCGCGCACGAACATGCCGATGATGTGGCCCATCTGGGGTTCGACCTGGATGACAAAGGTCTTTTCCTCGTTCCCCAAGAAAATGGCGCAGCCATTCTGGCTCGGGAAAATCAGCCGGATCTGGATCGGCACCAGCGCACTCTTCATGAATCCAGTGTAGGGCCGGCAGATGAAATTACAAGTGATTCAACCACGTGCTGGAAGCTTCTCCTTGCGAGTGCGCCAAGCTTCACCTACAACACCCGGCGCATGGCGGCAAATCCGAAAGCAATCCAATCCAGTTTTGATCTCGCAGATTTCCTCGAACGCAGCACCGCGTCTGTAAACGCAGCGCTCAATCGCTTTCTGCCATCCGAGAAGACCAAGCCTGCCACGATCCACAAGGCGATGCGCTACTCGCTTTTTGCCGGAGGTAAGCGGATGCGTCCGGCGCTCGTGCTGGCGGCGGCTCAAGCTTGTGGTGGTCGCGAGACGGATGCGTTGTCGATGGCATGCGCGGTCGAATGCATCCACACCTATTCGCTCGTCCACGATGATTTGCCGGCAATGGACAATGATGATTACCGTCGCGGCAAGCTGACCAATCACAAAGTATTTGGAGAGGGCATCGCCATCCTTGCCGGCGACGCGCTGCTGACGCAGGCGTTTGAGATCATTGCGCAGGCCAAAGCCTCGGCGCGTTATCCGCATCGGGAATTGGTGCTGGAACTCGCCAGGGCGTCCGGTTCATTGCAGCTCATCGCTGGACAGGTGGCCGATCTCGAAGGTGAAGGCCGCAAGACCTCGGCCGCGCAGTTGAAGTACATCCACGAGCGCAAGACCTCTGCTCTGCTCTGCTGCTCAGCACGCCTCGGTGGCATGAGCGCAAACTGTTCGTCCACCCAACTCCAGGCGCTTACGGACTTCGGTTATCACGTCGGGCTCGCGTTCCAGGTGATCGACGACATCCTCGACGTCACGCAGACCAGCGAGAAACTCGGCAAGACTGCGGGCAAAGACACCAAGGCGCAGAAGGCCACCTATCCGTCCATCGTCGGGCTCGAACGCTCGCGGAAGATTGCGACGCAACTCACCAACAAGGCGTTCGCCGCGTTGAAGCCATTCAAGGGTAAAGCTGTCGCGCTCGAAGCGTTGGCGGAATATTTGTTGAAGCGGGACCGGTGACCGCATAGTTCTTTGGGGATGAAGCGTCAGCTCAGAATGGATGGCGGTTTATGCGCAAACTTCTCAAGTTCTTGGTAGTGCTCAGTGTATTGTTTCCGGTGCTTATCATCGGTGGGTGCTTGCTCCAGATGTCATTGAGATTCTCGCAGTTCGATAATCTCGAAATACGAGCCAAGCGCGTGATAACAGCTGCGGAACTTCAGTCGTGGGCTACAAATCTAATTGTCGAATCTCAGAGCTACAACGCGGACCAGTGGCATTGGTTGAGGACAAATTACCCTGCCCAGCTGCGCTCTGTCAGCCGGTGGATCGGTGGGCCGCACGTAAGCATGATGCCGGCAACAGAACCCGTTGCGGAGGAACAGAAGGATGGTCGTCCTGCCTATATGCTGCTCGGTTGGAGCATCAAGCCCACCGGGGATGCCCGTTTTGAAATCGGCCCGACCAACTTTGTTTCGATTCACTCAGAGGCTCATGCTTGGGCGCCGGGAGTCTATTTCATACCGTAAATGACTTCGTGTCCCTAGGTGCAAGATTTCGCAAGATCTACCGATATGCACTTCAGTGTTTGACCCGGTTTTCTCCTCAGCACTTCGCACTCTTGCGTTTCTTCCCGATTGTTCCGCGCTTTTCCACCTTGCGGATGTACTCCGGCGCGAACGGCACTTTGCAACAAGTATTGCCCATGTCCACCGTCACCTCCCCAATCTTCTCGCCGGCTTGAATTGCCAGTTTGGTCAACGACTTCACATAACTGCCCACGGAGATGACGAAGCCGTTCATCGCGTAACGAGTATCATTCGGCGCTTTGTGAATGGTCCGTTCGACTCGTTGCAACAACTGTTTCAGCTTCGCTAGATCGAGCTCCTCATCCGGTTTGGTGGAAACGATGCCACTCAATGTTCCCCAACCCGCGGCGGATACCATGTCTTTATCTGACTCGATCCACTCCAGTGCCAGTTCATACCCGTTCGGACTGCCGGCGGCGACCGTGGCCACAGTCCAGCGGGCAGTCGTCGGGCACGCGGTCTTCACCCAGTGCTGCAGATCCTTCTTCGTCATCTTGGCGTCGTCAGCGATCAGTCCCGCCAGATAACGCGCGTCGTAGTTGCGGGTATCAAACAGATCCAACGCGAGGTGGTAATCCATCTTGATACGCTTCTGGATCTTTTTCAGCTCCTCGATCTTCACGCCGAAGCAGGGCTCGGTGATGCCGTGATTGAAGAGAACGCGTTTGTAGCCGTCGCTGCCCAGCGGTTTGATTTCGGCGAGGATTGCTTGTGCGGTCACAGGCATAGGAATTTCGGGTTGGTCAGGCGCAGCCTGAAGTTCATTTTGGTTCAGCCGCATTCTGACAGAACTGCGGATGCCGCTCAAGCTTCTGCAATGAGTCCAGTGAAAGCTTCGCCTGACGATAAGCCGGCTCGTGCAATGGGTCCGCGCTGTCGGAACGCTGCGCCCGTTCCAGCCAGCGGCGATCCAGCGGTTCATCCAAGAGAGAAAGCGAGTTTGCGGCGACAGTCGTTTCCTCCTTCAATCCAGTGGCGACGCCACGGCCTACAAAAAATCCCGCCAGCAACAGTGTTACCCGCAGCATCGTGCTGCGTGAGTAGGTGGTGAGATTGCATGGGCGATTTGGATCAAGCTGGTTAAAAAGATTTGTGAACAACGGTAGGGTCCACATTGCTGGATTTCGCGCCGGGGAAAAAGCGTCGAACATGATGGCATGGGCAGCGCTTGACTCCGTAGGTCGCTTTAGCCATTCAGGAAAATCAGTTTTCACGAAAGACCAGCTTACTTCGCGCGCTCCATCAACAAAATGGACTGAGCCTTTGTTCAGCAGACTTTCAACCTGCAATTCGTAGCCTGCGAAATAGCCCAGTTCGGCAGCATGCTGGAGAGCAAATTCTGCCGGGCCCGCGGTATCATCGAAACTCACCAATCGAAGCGGGCAGGGGACATCAGGCGTCAACCGTAGCAGTGTCAGAGCGTTTGCCGCCGCACCGAGGCCGACATCCCAGACTACGAACTCGTTCTGGTGCGCGGCCATCCGTTCACGAACTTTCAGTTGTTGGATGTAAACCGCTTCGGCTTCCGCTGCCGGGCCGAGGCCGGGATGCATCTTCTCGGCGTACGCAGCCGCATAAACCGCGTAAGTGCCGTTACGGAGCTGGACGAGCTGGTAGTTCAAATCATGTGACAAAACATCGCGTCGCGGAGCTTGGGCTCGAACCACGTGCTCTTGGGCGGCATGATGCCGCCGGCGTCGGCAATGGTCATCAGATCTTCGATGCTTGTCGGGAACATGCTGAACGCGCAGGCATATTCGCCGCTATTTACGAGCTTCTCCAGCTCCGCTGTGCCGCGGATGCCGCCGACAAAGTTGATGCGCTTGCTGGTGCGCGGGTCGTTGATTCCAAAGATTGGATCGAGCACGAATTTCTGGAGCAACGTCACGTCGAGCTTCTCGATCGGATCGTTCGCGGCTGCAAAGTGCGGGCGGAAATTCAGCGTGTACCACTGGCCGCCGATGAACAGGCCAAGTTCGTGTTTGCGCACGGGCTTGGCCGCGGCGTTAGCCTTGATGACAAACACTTCGTCGAGCTTCTGCAACAACTGATCAGCCGAAAGTCCGTTGAGATCTTTCAGCACGCGATTGTAGGGCAGGATCTGCATCTGGTTGTGCGGGAAGATGACAGTAAGAAACTGTCCGCTGTGACCTGCGCCTTTGCGGGATTGGAACACGCGTCCGGCCGCCGCGCTGCGATGATGACCGTCGGCGATGTAGAGGAACGGGATGTTCGCGAACTGCTCGGCGATGAACTTGATTTCTTCGGCGTCGCCAACAGTCCAGGACGTGTGATGTACACCGTCCTTGCCGGTGAAATCCACATCTGGCGTTTTGGCAACGCGATCGCCGATGAACATGTCCAGCGCATCCACGGCGCGATAAGTCAGGAACACCGGGCCGGTTTGCGAGTTGAGCGTTTCAATGTGGCGGACGCGGTCGTCCTCTTTGTCGGGGCGCGTGAACTCGTGTTTCTTGATGACGTTGTTCAGGTATTCCTCGCAGCTTGCCGCGGCGACGAGGCCGATCTGCGCGTGGCCACCCATAATCTGCCGGTAAAGATAGAAGCACGGCTGCGCGTCCTGTCGTAGCGCGCCCTGGCTGATGAGCTTGGCGAAGTTCTCCTTCCCCTTGGCGTAAACTTCTGCCGAGTAGAGGTCTGTGCCCGGCGGCAAATCAATCTCTGGTTTGCTGACGTGGAGGAAGCTGAGCGGGTTGCCGGCGGCCATCTGGCGGGCTTCCTCGGACGACATGACGTCGTAGGGCAATTCGCAAATTTGCGAGGCGAGTTCGGGTTTCGGGCGCAGGGCGGCAAAAGGTTTCAAAGTAGCCATAAAGCGCGCGAAGATAGTGTCCGGACGCGGTGAAATGAAGCCGAAATTGCCGAAATAGAGCTTGCTCCTATGCGTCAGGTCGCTATCTTTTGCGACTCGAATTTGAGAAAGAAATCTTATGGCACGAATTTGTGAAATCACCGGTCGGCGGCCCATGAAGGGCAGCATCATCTGGCGCAGCGGCAAAGCGAAGAAACTGGGCGGCATCGGCACGCACGTGACGGCCATCACCAAGCGCAAGTTCATGCCGAACTTGCAGCGCGTGAAGGCGATCATTGACGGCGAAGTGCGCTACGTGCGCGTTTCGACCCGCGCGTTGAAGAAGGGCCTCGTCACCAAGGCGCCCAAGCGCAACTGGAAGAAGCCCGCCGCGGCGAAGTAAGCCTCGATCCCTTTCAAGTCACGAAGCGAGGTCGTCATGACCTCGCTTTTTGTTTTGCGAATCGATCGAAACGGGGCGGATCCGACTGCTACGAGGGCTCAGGCGGTAAGTCGAACTTTATTGAATCAATCTTCGTGCCGGGAGGTAGATGCTTTGTCTGTCGATGCAGTTGGCCGAGAATTGAATAGTGTGTCTGCAGGTCTGCCCGCGCAAAGTTTTCGACCTCCAGTTGGCCACCGAGTGAAAGCGGAGTCTTGCAACTGAAACATTCGCCGGGCGACAAATTGCCCAGCTCCCTCCGAATCTCCGTCAGTAAGAATCCAAGGAACCAGCTTCGACGTTTTTCTTTGTCATCACAAAGGCAGTCGAACTCATCCTGCGAAATCGCGACTTGCTTGAATTCACCAGACATCAAGTCGAGGAAATGGACTCTGCCCAGTCCGTCACAAAGAAACATGTCGCCAAATGCAGTTATTAGAAGCGGCGTGTAGCCCGGGCCAACAAGCCATCGCCAATCTGAAAACAGGGATTCAGTCGGTATTCCAGCGGTGTCTATCCTTAAGTGTGACGGGATCGCCATTAGTCCCTCGCTGTATGATGATCTATCGTCCCTTGGTGAACTTCATCGTCGCGCGCTTCATTTCGAGATCGGCGCTCTTGCGCTTCAAATCCTCCCGCTTGTCGAACTGCGCTTTGCCTTTGCCGACGCCGAGCGCGACCTTCACCTTTCCGTTCTTCCAGTAAAACGATAGCGGCACGAGCGCGTTGCCTTTGACTGCTGCAAGTTCAAACAGCTTGCGAATCTCCGATTTGTTCAACAGCAGCTTGCGCGTGGCCTTGGGCTGATGGTTTTGCTGGTTGCCGTGGGAGTATTCATCAATGTGCGCGTTGTAGAGAAACACCTGGCCGTTCTCCACGCGCGCAAACGCGTCGGCAATCTGGCCCTTGCCCGCGCGCAACGCCTTCACCTCCGTGCCGTGCAGCACGATGCCGGCCTCGAAGGTTTCGAGGATGTGATAATCGCGGCGGGCTTTGGAGTTGGTGACGATGTCAGCCATAAACGGCAACAGCCAGAAGGTTGCCCTTCTGGCTGTGGTAAATCAATCCAGGTGTGCGGCTCAGTGCTTCTTGGCGCGCTTCTTGGGCGTGGGCCGGGCGACAACTTCAAGCTCGGGCAGATCCCAGCCGATCTTGTCTTCGAGGATTTCGCGCAAGGCGATGTCCGCCGCGCCGAGATTCACGGAGTCAGCGATGAGCGGGCGGCCCATGCCCCCGCCGCCGGCGTTGAGCTGGCGCACGCGGCGCGAGACGATGTTGATGAGGACGTTGGGGTTGCCAACGCGGTCCAGGGCTTTCTTACAAAGTTCAGCGTTCACAGTTTGTTTCGAACAAAGTCGAGCGGGTTAGGATAGCCGCAGTTGTTGCTGGCGCAACTGGAATCTTGGGCTAAATCAGGGATGTTTCCGTCGCCAATCCGCCGTGAAAGCCTCGAATTTGGCGCGAATTTCATCACGAGCCCGTCGAAAAACCACTAGTCGCTCCGCTTCGGTGCCGACGGCGTGGGCCGGATCGTTAAAAGGCCAATGATGTCGCTCGACCTGCCCCGGATAGACCGGGCAGGCCTGATCCGCATTGCCACAAACGGTGATGACGGTATGCACCGGTCGATTGAGAAACTCGTTCATGTGCTTCGAACGATGGCCGGAAATATCAATACCGATCTCTGCCATGACCTGAATGGCGAGCGGGTGAACATAGCCCGCCGGGCTGCTTCCGGCGCTTTGCACATCGAATAGGTCGCCCGCGGCGTTACGCAGAATTCCCTCGGCGAGATGACTGCGGCAGGAATTGCCGGTGCAAAGTATGAGAACAGTTGGTTTGGTTTCAGTTGGCATGCGACTGTTTCCGGCAGCAATTCTCCCGCGCGCAGATGCAGGCCGGGACCGCGAACGCCGCGCCCAAGACTGGTGCGAGCAGATAAATCCAAAGCGCGTCGAGGTGTCCGCTGATCAGTGCCGGGGCCAGCGAGCGGGCTGGGTTCATGGAGGCACCGGAGATTGGTCCGGCAAACATCGCTTCCAGCCCAATGACCGCGCCGACAGCTATGCCGGCAGTGGTCCCCTTTTCCTTCGCGCCGGTTGAGACGTTCAAGATCACAAGCATCAGCAGGGCGGTGAGGACAGTTTCGAGCACGAACGATTGCATGAGCGGACCGGCTGGTTGGGTTGCTCCCAGAAGCTTGCTGGGCGGAAACAGCAATCGCAACAGTCCGCTGGCGAGAACAGCACCGGCGACCTGGGCGAGAACATAAGCGCCAACCTGTCGCCCGGGAAATCGCTGCGCGAGCCAGAAACCCACAGTAACGGCTGGGTTCAGATGCGCGCCCGACACGTCACCAAACGTGTAGATCATCGCCAACACAATCAAACCGAATGTCAGGGCTACGCCAATGTGAGTGATGGCGCCGGTCATGTCGTTGATGACGATGGCTCCAGTGCCGGCGAAGACCAGGGCAAACGTTCCGAGAAATTCTGCGGCCAGCGGTTTCATGGCCGCTCTAATACCATGATAACCTCGCGACAAAAAATCATTTCTCCGCGTGGCGGATGTCTTCGGCGTCATAGAGGAAGACGACCTCCTCGGCAATGTTCTTGGCGTGGTCGGCAATCCGCTCAAGGCTCTTGACGGCCACGAGCAGATTCAGGCTGCGTGCGATGTTATCCGGGCTTTCCTTCATGTGCGCGATGAGCTGCGACTGGATCTGTTTGTGCATCGCGTTGATTTCCTTGTCGCGCGGAATCAGTGCGCGCGCGGCGACGGAATCACGGTTCACAAAAGCGTCGAGCGAAGATTTCAACAAACCCAGCGCGAGCGAGGACATGCGGGGAATTTCCAGATTCAGCTTGAGCGGCGGTTCCTTGCTGAGGTCGCGCGCGCGCTTGGCAATCTTGGCGGCTTCGTCGCCCACTCGTTCCAGATTCTGGGAGAGCTTCATGGCCATGGTGACCAGCCGAAGGTCGCTCGCCAGCGGGGCTTTGGACAAAAGATTGATGGCCAGTTCGTCAATTTCGATTTCGAACTGGTCCAGCACCTCGTCGTCCACGCGCACCTGCAACGCGAGTTCGAGGTTGCGGTTGACGAGCGCATCCACGGCGCGATTCACGGCGGTCTCCGCGTGGCTCGCCATCGTGAGCAGGCGGTCCTTGAGGGCTTTCAGTTCCTGGTCGAAGTGGTGTTCCATAGGTTTGCGTGGCGCGTCATCAACCGAAGCGTCCCGTCACGTAGTCCTCTGTGCGCTTGTTGGTCGGGTTCGTAAAAATCTTCTTGGTGCTGGCAAACTCGATGAGTTCGCCGAGATAAAAAAACGCGGTGTCGTCGGAGATGCGGGCGGCCTGCTGCATGTTGTGCGTGACAATGACAATGGTGAAATCCTTCTTCAGTTCAAGAATCAAATCCTCGATGCGCGAAGTGGCGATGGGATCGAGTGCGCTGGCAGGTTCGTCCATCAGGATGATCTCCGGCTTCACCGCGATGGCCCGGGCGATGCAGAGGCGCTGTTGCTGGCCACCAGAGAGGCCGAGGGCGCTGGTGTGCAGGCGATCCTTTACCTCATCCCACAACGCCGCACTTTGCAGGCTTTGTTCGACCGCGGCGTCGAGTTCACCGCCGGATTTCATGCCCTGAATCCGCAGGCCGTACGCCACGTTGTCGTAGATGGATTTCGGGAACGGATTGGATTTCTGGAACACCATGCCCACGCGTTTGCGGAGTTCGATGACGTCCACGTCCTTGGCGTAGATGTCATGGCCGCCGATGCGCATGGAGCCGCCGATGCGCACGCCGTCAATCAGGTCGTTCATGCGATTGAGGCAGCGGAGCAGGGTGGACTTGCCGCAACCCGATGGCCCGATGAACGCCGTGACCACGCGCTCCTTCATTCCAAGCGAAATGTCCTTCAATGCGTGCGCCGCACCATAGTGCAGATTCAACTTCTCGACTTCGATAAATGGGGTCGCCGCCGGGGTGGCCTTGCCCGATGCAGGTTCACCTGATGGCATCTCGATTTTCTGGAGCACGGTGTCTGACATGGCGAATCGTGTTAACCGAGCGCGCGGAGCTTCTTGCGCACCCGCGCGCGGATGATGATGGCGACAAAATTAAGGGCAAAGGTCAAAACCAAAAGCACGAGCACCGTGGCAAACGTGATGGGACGCGTCTTCTCGATGTCAGGCGATTGGGTGGAAAGCACAAACACATGGTAGCCGAGGTCCATGAACTGATCAGAAAGTTTCGTGGGCAGATCGGCCATGTAATAGGCCACGCCGGTGAGCAGGATGGGTGCGACTTCGCCCGCCGCCCGGCTGATGGCGAGAATGCCGCCCGTCATGATGCCGGGCAATGCCTGTGGCAGTACGACGCGCAGGATGGTCTGCAGCTTCGTTGCCCCCAACGCGAGGCTGCCTTCGCGCAGACCCATCGGGATGGCTTTGAGCGATTCCTCGGTCGCGACGATGACCACCGGCAGCGTCATCACCGCGAGCGTGAGCGAGGCCCAGAGCAGGGCAGGTTGACCCCAGACGACCGACTCATGCCCCAGCGCCCGGTCCATGCCCTGGCCGATGAAGTTGATGAAGAAACCGACGCCGAACAGACCGAAGACAATCGAGGGCACGCCGGCCAGATTATTGACCGCGGCGCGAATGACGCGGGTGACCGGCGAAAGGTTGGGCGCGTACTCCGTCAAGTAGATGGCCGTGATGACACCGATGGGAATGACAAAGAGGGTCATCACGATCACCCGGATGCTCGTGCCCAAGATCATCGGCAGCACCCCGGTCGTAGCCGGTTCGAAAAAGTCCTTTTTGGGGATTGTACTGATGAAGCGCCAAGAGATCGCAGGCAGGCCCGCAGCAACGATGTTGAACAGGATGACGGCAAGAATGCCGAGAATGCAAAGCGTCGCCAGTCCAGTGAGGCCGGTGAAGAAGAACGAGCCGAAGTCGAACTTCGTCGCGCGGAAATGCCGGCTCGACAAGGCAGGCGAGTTCATCGCTTGCCCTCCAGTCTCCGCTTGAATCGGAGCATGATGATTTCCGCGACCATGTTGGTGACGAACGTGGCGGCGAAGAGCAACGCCCCGAGGAGGAAGAGCATCCGGTAGTGATGTCCGCCGCGGACGACTTCACCCATCTCAGCAGCGATGGTGGCCGTGATACTGCGGGCGCCGGAGAACAGACTCCACGACATCTCGCTGGCGGAGGTGACCATCAGGATGATCATTGTCTCACCGATCGCGCGGCCGAAGCCGAGCACGATCGCTGCGAACACACCCGGCAATGCGGCGGGCAGGATAATCTGCCAGGCGGTCTGCCAACGCGATGCACCAAGTGCCAATGCAGCCTGGGTGTAGCTGCGCGGTACGCTGGTGAGCGCGTCTTCGGCGATGGAGAACACGATGGGAATCACGGCGAAGCTAAGCGCGATGCCGGCGACGAAGGCGTTGAGGCGGGTCTGATAGCCAAAGATCGATTGCAGAAACGTCGCCATCACGAGCAGGGCGAAGAAGCCGACGACGACTGATGGGATTCCGGAGAGGAGTTCGATGGTGGGTTTGATGATCTCCCGCGCGCGTGGGCGGGCAAGTTGCGAGACGTAAATCGCCGCGCCGATCGCGAGCGGCACGGCGAAGAGTAATCCGACCGCGGTGGTTTTGAGTGTTCCGACAAACAACGGCACGATGTTGTATTTGTGGATCTGCCCGACCGGTTGCCAGATGTAGGCCGGCTTTTCGTAGCCGGTCCACTGGTATGGCTGGAGCAGATAGCGCCACTCGGTGGTGTTCAACTTGGCGTCGGGATCCGTGCGGAAACTCGGAGGGATTTCGTTCTGTGCGTCTACCTTTACTTCCATCAGCGTGCGGATGATATCCTTGTCCATCGCCGTGAACTGCTGTTTTGTGAGCCCGAGATATTCGCGGATTTTTTCTGGCGGATGCATGTCCGTTTCGTCCGGCGGAATGATGGGCTGGATCAACGCGCTGTCCATCCGGCCGAACATGACAGGAATCGCCTCGCGGGCCACGAAGACGAAGATTAGCAGCACCATCAAGATGGCCGAGAGCGAGACGAGAAAGATCGCCTTCTCTGCGAGCCATTCAAACGGATGCGCCCGGTGGCCACGATGGATGCCCATCCAGCCGATCGGGCGTTTGCCTTGGGGTTGCATGCTTGCAAAGCGCCGGGCTTGCCGGCGTTCCGATCACTTTTGGCGCCACTGGGCCGGGAGCGGAAAGTAGCCGACTTCCTTGACGAGCTTTTGTCCTTCATCGCCGCGGATCCAATTCAGGTACGCAGCGATTTCGCCTTTATCGAGCGCCGGGTTCACATAGACGTAGAGATAGCGCCAGATGGGGTATTTCTGGCCGAGGACGTTCTCTTCGGTCGGTTCGATAGCCGGTTCATTGGCGCTGGGTTTGATGGGCAGGTGCTTGGCGCCAGCACCGTAAGCGGCGCCGCCGTAGCCGATGCCGTTCTTGTCCTTGGCCACCGCTTGCAATACCGCTGCCGTGCCGGGCATTGTCTGCGCGCTGGAGGCGAAGTCCTTTCCGTTCAGCACGTGTTCCTTGAAAAACTCATAGGTACCGGAACTGTTTTCGCGGCTGTAAAGCGTGATGGGTGCGTCGTTGCCGCCGAGTTCCTTCCAGTTCTTGATCTTGCCGGTGAAGATGCCTTCCAGCTGCTCGAGGCTCAGCTCTTTCACAGGATTCTCCACGCTCACGTAGATGGACAATCCGTCCACGGCCACCTTGTATTCGGTGGGTTTGGCGCCGTTGAAAGCAGCGACGCACGTCGCGATTTCCTTGGCCTTGATCTTGCGCGAGGCATTGCAAAGATCGGTGGTCTTGTTTTGCAGCGCGGCAAAGCCGGTGCCGGTGCCACCGCCGGTGACCTGGATTTTCACTTCTGGGTGCTTGCCCATGTAAACTTCCGCCCACTTTTGCGCAAGGATGACGAGCGTATCCGAGCCCTTGACGGTGATGGTGCCGGCGGCCTGGCAGGCAACAGTGGTGGCCACGAACAGGGTGGCGAGCGCGATTCTGGATTTCATATTCATAGAGATTTGAAGGTTGAAAGTTACGGGTGTCCGGTCGCTTTTGTGACGATTGCGTTACGATTAGAATTTCAAGTTGGCATCCACTTGCAGCCGCCCGGCGCCGCTGGCAGAGCCGGCAGGGCTTTCATTGATCAATTCCGTAAGCCAGTAGGTGACACTAAGGGTCAGGTGGTCGAACGGCGAATACTGCGCGCGGATGACATGACCGCGGACATTGGTGCCATTGCGGTAGCCACTGCTGCCGCCGGTCGGAGCGACGAGGTAGTGGGCGCCGAAGTCGGATTCGACGACCTCTTCCCACCACGCATCGGCTTCCAGCACGCGATATTGATACGCGAGATCCCACAGCTTTTTCTTGCCGGACTTGCCGAAGGAAACTCCGAATGCGTAACCCTGATTATCTTCACTCACCGCCGGGTTGTTCAGATACTCACCGAAGACAGTGATCGGAAAGGGCGCGGCATACAACGGGAACTTTTCCAGCGTGTAAGTGAGTGCCGCATCGGCTTGGACCGGGTTGTAATGGTATTGCAGCACACCGGCCGCGCTGCGCGTGTTGCCGCGGCCGACATTGGGAACTGACGTTGTGGCCAATACCTCTGGATTTGCGATAGCCCAACCCGATACGCCGAAGGAAGAACCCAGCTTCGGATTCCAGATCGCTTCCCAGCGTAACTGGGCGCCGACCATATAAGGATCGTTGCTATCGATGGCCAGCTCATCCAGCACATAGCCAGCGCCGGTGAACTTGAGCGACTGGTCGGGCGAGAAGCGGTATGTCAGTTCCATCGCCGCACCTTCGGGAGTGTAGTCTCGATCAAACATGATGGTCGAAGGAAAGAGGAATGGATTCTCCATTTTCCCGATGGTCATCGAACCACCCCAGTCCGTCGTGTTCAGCGGCGACCACTTTCCGTAGGCCTGATCGATGAAGATGCCCTTCTTCGATCCGTTGTTGTTGAGAGTCTGGTTGTTTGAGATCGGATCCATGCCGCCTGCAGGAACGCCGTCATCGATCTCGCCGCTGCCCAGCCGCAGGCCGACTTCAAAGCTGTCCGCCAGGGTGGCGACGAATCCCAGGCGGGCGCGATAGCGGAAACGATTCCGATCTGTTGGCGTGGTGGCGGTGTGTTCGTCGAACCAGAAGCCCTCGTACCGGCCGCGGAAGTCGCCGTTGATCTTGAAAGAATTCACCCACTCGGGCATGCCGTTCTTGGACGACAAGGCCTTGGTGAAATCCTTGTCGGCTTCCTCGCGGAGTTCGGTGGCTTCCTTCTGGGTGAGGATGCCTTTGTCCACGAGCTTGTCGATGAGGGCGTCAGCGGATTGGGCGTGACCTTGGGAGACGAACGCCACCCCCGCCGCTGTCGCGAGGAGCGCCGCCCGGATCTGTGATTTGTTCATGCACGTTGAAGTTTCAGAGTTCAGCCTGATGCTGACCAATGAGTGTTACGGCCAGACGGCGCAATTGTTACAATCAGGTTACGAGCCGTGCCTGCGGATTCACCCAGTCGTAACCGGTTCGACACGCGCGTTCGATACGGCCCCACCATGTTGCCGGTGTGAAAACCAAGTTGTTGGTCGTGGATGATGACGCCGACGTGCGCGGGTTGCTTGATTACGTTTTCTGCGGCGCAGGCTACGATGTCACGCTGGCCGCGAATGGCGTGGAAGGGGTCGAGAAGGCGCGACAACTCCAACCCGATGTCATCCTGCTCGACATCATGCTGCCGGACATCGATGGGTTCACGGTGGCGGAACTGCTGCGCCGGCATCCCAGCACTGCAAAGACAGCAGTGGTGATGTTGAGTGCATATGGCGGCATGTCTGTGCAAGCGCGCGGCGCTGAATGCGGCGTGAGCAATTGCCTGCTCAAGACCGCCGGTATCGAGCACATCCTCGCCAGTGTCGAGGCGGCGCTCAAGCAAACTGAGGTGCAGCCCGCCCGCGCGTAGCCGCCACCCACCGGTCGAGCCTGCCCTGAGCTTGCCTGGCTGAATGTCACGCCGCTCCGCTGCACATCGCTGTTGCTTCGTGTCGGCAGATTGGCTAACCAACTTCGGTGACCGAGAAAAAGTATTCCGGGCTTGGGCGTTTCTGGTTGGTGGGTTTCGGGCTTTGGCTGTCCGGTTTGTCGGCGTGGGCAGCAGCATCGGATGGAGCGGTCAATTTCCCGCCTTCGCTGGACAGCTACAATGATGCGCACCTGACTTCAGTCTGGGAAATCCTTGTTCATCGGGCGCGAACCCATCCCTTCAACGTCGTCGCTACGTTGCTATTTCTTGGTGCGGTCATCCATGCAGTGATGACCCATAAGTTCACCAAGATCTCGCACGACCTTCAGGAGGAGCACGAAAAGAAATTCAAGGCCGCGGAGGCAGCGGGGCAGACGGAGGGGTTAAGCCGGGTAAGCGGGGCGTCGCGCTTATTTCATTTTCTGGGTGAAGTCGAAGCGGTGTTCGGCATCTGGGTGATTCCACTGGTCATCATCATGTCCACGATGGTCGGACATGCGCCGATGCTTAACTACATGAACCACGGCTTGCACTTCACCGAGCCGGTGTTCGTGGTGCTGGTGATGGCGATCGCCTCGACACGGCCGATTCTGCGGCTGGCAGAGCTGGGGTTGGGTTTTGTTGCGCGGCTGGGCGGCAATACCCCGTTGGCATGGTGGCTTTCCATTCTGGTGGTCGGGCCGCTGCTGGGCTCGTTCATCACCGAACCGGCGGCGATGACGATCTGCGCATTGCTCCTGTCACAAAAATTCTATGCCCTCAAACCCTCGCCGCGGCTGGCCTACGGCACGCTGGGGCTGCTGTTCGTTTCCATCTCGACTGGCGGCACGCTCACGCATTTCGCGGCACCGCCCGTATTGATGGTGGCCAGCAAATGGGGCTGGGACACGCCGTTCATGCTGGAGCATTTCGGTTGGCGGGCATTGGTGGGGATCGTGATCTCGGCGGCAGCTTACTTTCTGATGTTCCGCAAGGAACTTCTGAGCTTGGGCGATGGCAAGCCGTTATCGAGCCGGCGGGAGGAATCCGTGCCGTTGTGGGTCACGATCGGTCATCTGGCGTTCATGGGCTTTGCCGTGTTTTATTCGCACCACACCGTTTATCTGGTGTTGGCGCTGCTGTTCTTCCTCGCGTTCGTCGAGGTCACTGAAGATTTTCAACGGAACTTCAACCTGCGCCCGCCCATCCTCGTCGGTTTCTTTCTAGCCGGGCTGGTGATTCATGGAGGGTTGCAACAATGGTGGATCGCTCCGGTGTTGGGCTCGCTGGCGGAAGTGCCGCTATTCCTAGGCGCAGTGGGTTTGACCGCGTTCAACGACAACGCCGCGATCACTTACCTTTGCACGCTGGTGCCGTCGTTCACCCCCAGTTTGCAATACGCGGCCGTCGCCGGCGCGGTGGTGGGCGGCGGTTTGACGGTCATTGCCAACGCTCCCAATCCAGCGGGTCAATCCATCCTTAACAAGCACTTCGAGGATGGCGTCAGCGTCGTAGGCTTGTTTCTGGGGGCGCTGTTGCCTACCCTCATCCAAGCGGCGGTATTCTTGTTCCTCCGCTAACTGAAATCCTATGCGATCAAAACCCTCTCAACTCAATTTGTCCACGCTATTGCTGCTCCTCGCCAGCGTGTTGATGTTCGTTTCAGGATGCCAATCCACATCCGGCAGCAAGGGCAAACGCGGGTTCGCCTCGGTCACCATCCCAAACCGCACGCCCGAAGATGTCGTACGAGCGACCGTGGCAGTGTTCCGGGCGGATGGTTACCGCGATGTCATCGCGACCCCCGGGGACATGGTGTTTGAGAAGACCGGCACCGGCTGGAACCAAGCAGCCTACGGCGGCTGGGTTGACGCGAAACCAGTCATGGTGCGGGTCCGGGCGGGTGTGGATGCCCAACCCGATGGCGCGAGCCGGCTTTGGTGTGATGCGTACATGGTCGCTGATCCTGGTGACGCGCATTTCGAAGAGGAGCACAAACTTACCCGGGTGCGACGCGGCCCGTATCAGGACTTGCTCGAACAGGTCGCCGCCCAGTTGAAGTAGTGCGCAGCGACTGATCCGCGCCGACGCAGGTATCTAATCGAAATTATCCAACAACCCCCCATATGAAAATCTCCCCCCATGGCGCCGTTGGCGGCGAAGTCACCGGCTCGGCTTATCTGGTAGAAACGGACAAAGCTCGCGTGCTGGTGGACTTCGGTCTGTTCCAGGGCATGGCGCACGCGGATGACAAGAACCGCGCGCCGATCACAAACAATTTTTCGGGCATCAATGCGGTGTTGCTAACCCACGCGCATCTCGATCACACGGGCCGATTGCCCTTGTTGATTCAAGGCGGCTACAAAGGCCCGGTGTATTGCACGCCCGCCACGGCGGAGATGACGAATCTCATTCTGCGCGACGCGGCGAAGATTCAGGAGAGCGATCTTGAGCGTATGAACCGCCGCCGCCAGCGCCAGGGCAAGGAGCCGGTGACGCCGCTCTACCGTTTGGCGGAGGTCGAGGCATTGGTGGGCCTGATCAAGCATGTACCCTACAAACAGCCTGTGCCCGTCGCGCCCGGCATCACGGCGCAATGGGTGGAAGCCGGCCATATGCTGGGCTCGGCGAGCATTCAGCTCATCGTCGAAGATGGCGGGAAGAAAAAGACGGTCGTGTTCTCCGGTGACCTCGGCCAGCGCAACGCACCCATCTTGAAGGATTTTGAGCCGTTCACCCAGGCGGACCTGGTGTTCCTGGAATCGACGTACGGCGGGCGCGATCACCAGTCGTTCAAGGAAACGGTGGATCAATTCATCGAAATCGTGAACCTGGCCGTGCGTGAGCGCGGCAAGATGCTCGTACCCACGTTCGCAGTTGGTCGGGCACAGCTGCTTTGCACGCTGCTGGCCTGGATGTTCCGGAAGAAGAAGGTCACACCGTTCCCCGTGTTTCTCGACAGCCCGATGGCGATCGAGGCCACCAATATCTACGCCAAGCATGAGGAATTGTGGGATCAGGAGATGAAGAATTTCGTCGCCGAAACCAGCATCCGTTCCGAACTCGAGCGCGCCGGCGGTGAAACCTCTGTCACTGCCGACGACTCGAAGAGGCTCAACGACGTGCCCGGCCCGTGCCTCATCATGGCCGGCGCCGGCATGTGCAACGCCGGGCGTATCCTGCATCACCTCAAGGCGAATCTTTGGAAGCCGGAGACGCACCTGCTCATCGTCGGCTTCCAGGGCGTCGGCACGATTGGTCGTCAGCTCGTGGACGGCGCGAAAGAAATCAGCATTTTTGGCGAATCCATCGTCGTGAAGGGCAAGGTGCACACGCTTGGCGGCTTCAGCGCGCATGCGGGGCAGACCGATCTGCTTGCCTGGTTCAAGTCCCTTGCGCCGTGCAAACCTCGCGTGGTGCTGACCCACGGTGAAGATGGCCCGCGCGGCGACCTCGCGAAGAAGATCCAGAGCGACTTCGGCATCAAGTGCGAGCTGCCCGGGATTGCGGACGTGGTGCAGGCCTGAGCATGTATTTTAACGTCGCTCTTTTCCTCCGCGCCCTCCGCATCTCGCTCTTTGAGCAACCCTTCCGCCTCCGGCGCTGGGTTTACGTTTTCTTTTTCACCGCGCTGTTCCTTTCGTTTCTCGGTCTGGTGATCCTGGGCCGGGCGTTGGATCACATCTTCTGCTGGCGCTTCCGCAAACAGCCATTGAAGCAACCGGTTTTCATCATCGCGCCGCCACGCAGCGGTACGTCGCTGACCCAACGGTTGCTGAGTCTGGATGAGGAGCGCTTCGTAAATCTCAAGATGTACCAGACCATCTTTCCGTCGGTTTTCTTCCAGCGCTGCTTGCATGGATTCGTGCGAGTAGATCGCGCATTGGGCCAGCCTGCGGCCCGGGTGCTGGCTTGGTGCGAGAAGAAATGGTTCGGTGGTTGGGACGAGCGGCACAAGATGCGCCTGAATCAACCGGAGGAGGACAACGCACTGTTTCTCTACGCGTTCGAATCGGAGGCTGTGTATATGCTCTTTCCCTACGTCGAACAGCTGTGGGAAGCCGGCTTCCTCGATGCGCTCCCGCCCGCCAAGCGCCGCAAGCTCATGCGCTATTACCGGAGTTGCCTGCAACGTCATCTCTACACCAACGGCCCGACCCGGACTCTGCTCTCCAAGGCCACGCAATCCTGCGGCACGCTCGAATCGCTCCGGGAGGAATTTCCCGATGGCCGCTTCATCACCATCATCCGGCATCCCTACCAGACGCTGCCCTCGCACGTGAGCCTCTTCGTGCCGGTGTGGCAGGCGCACTCGCCCGAGATCACCAAGGACGGCGACATCTCCCGGGCCTACTCGCGCCAGGCCATCGAGTGGTATAAACACCTGTTCAACTTCCGGAACCAGATCGATCCGGCGCGCTACCACTGCATTGATTACCGCGACCTCGTGCGCAACCCACGTGAGGCGATTGAAAAAACCTACGCCAACTTCGGCTGGCCGATGAGTGACGCCCTGCGCACGCGGCTCGACGAAGCCACGCAGCGCCAGGAGAAATTCAAGAGCAAGCACGAATACACGCTGGAGGAATACGGCCTCTCGAAGGAATGGATTCAGCGCGAGTTGGGCGAGTTGCTGGATCACTACAAGCTGGAGCGGTAGCAGTTGTCAATGGAGCGCGGCTGGGCGCGAAGCGTCAGCCGCAGCACGTCCAAACTGCTGCGGTTGATCTGCAACACAGCCGCACTCCGCTCAGGCAGCGATCCATTCTGAAAATAGCCCAGCCATTTATGGCTGGGCAAACCGCCCCCAAAAGTAAGAAGTCCCGAAGGGACGAAAGAGATTCAATCCATCATCTCCGCCTTGTAATCGTAACCGTGCTTTTTGAGAAAAACTTCCAACTCTTCGCGAAAGCTTTTCTTCCGATGGTGTTCCTCCTGCGTCTGAATGTAACGAACCGTGTCCTCCACACCGGATACGCCGATGCTGAACGCACCGAAACCTTCCTGCCACGCAAAACCTTGTGGCCGTAACTCGGGAAACGTTTCCCGCAACCATTTTGAGGAATTGCCCTTCAAGAGTTGCATGGCTTTGGAAACCGACAGCGTGGCGGGTAAACTTAAAAGCACGTGCACATGATCCGCCACGCCGCCGATGGCCAGCGCCTTCATGTCGTTCTCCCGCGCGATGCCGCCCAGATACGGCCAGAGCCGGTCACGAATCGTGGGCGTCAGCCAGGGACGACGTTCCTTCGTTGAGAACACACAATGCATCAAGCAGGAGTTGAATGAGTGCATGGGTCTGTCGTCCCTCCGGGACTTTGTTCGTGCTTTGGCGGTCACCCAGCGCTAAAGCGCTGGGCTATTTTCGGCGTGCATGGCAGCCTAGAGAAACGTGCGCAGCGGGTCAACGCTGGCGCTAAACAGCCACGTTCCGCATGGCCAGTACGACTGAGGGGAAGGGTTCTGGCTGACAAAAAGGATGGGCCGAAATCGGTGTTGTGGTTACACTCAACCCGCAATCAGATGTATAAGACGCCTCGCATGCTCTTGGCACTTGGGAGCATAGCCCTCTCAGTCCTTTGGTGTGTCGTTGTGGTAATCGGTCGTGGTTTCAGTGCCTTCGGCACGTCACCGCAACGAACGACTTGGACACCATTTTTAGAGTATCTGCCCATTGCGATACCAGTTGCCATACTCGCATCGGTGTTGTTGATGCGGAAGTGGCTGTTTCATGTTGTCGCCGTCCCTGTCCTGCCATGCGCATTGCTGTCCGTAGTGGGTGTTGCCAAGAACCCGGAGATCGGTATTTGGCTGGTTGGGTATTTTGCTCTTTGGGTTTGGCTGTATTACCACGTCGCGTGGAAGTTACGAATGACGACCTATGCAATCCGCCACCGCCACCATGCCACATGGGCAAGGCTGAGGACGATGAACAACAGTCCATTCGCCACCACCGCGCCGGCAACGGGTGAATCCGCAAAACTGCTCGCCGCCAGAAACACCGCCAGCGCTAGATTCCGGCAACTGGCGCCGAGCGCGAGTGAGCGGCGCGTTTCCTTTGTGTTGCCACCGACTGCGTAGCCAAGCAGCAGACTGAGTTCACTCAGCGCCAGCATTGTCAGTGTGGATTTCCAGCCCAGCTCGATCACGGTTTTGAACTGGCTCACCACCACAAACCCCAGCGCCAGCGCGCCGATGATCTTGGAAACAATCTCCACCGGTCGCAGAATTTTGTCCGCCAGTGTTTGATTCCGCGCGCGCAACACCAGCCCAAGTCCCAACGGCACAGTGACCGTGCCCAGCAGAATTCCGAGCATCACGACGAAATCAAAATGCAGCCCGTTTGAGTTTTGAAACGTATTCAAGCCCAGCGCCACGATGAACGGTGTCAGCACCGCGGACAGAAACGGGATGAGGGCCGTCAATCCTGCGGCCAACGCGAGGTCTGCGCGGGCGAGTTGGGCGAAGATCGGTACCATCGGCGCAAACGGCGCGGCGGCCAGTAGCGTCATTGCGATGCCAACCGATGCAGGCAATTCGAGCAGGCACGCTGCGCCCACGGTGAGCGCGGGGATCACAATGAAATTTACGAGCAGAATCAGCGTGAGCCGCGAGCGGCGGATTGCGGCGGTGATTTCCCGCCATTCAAGTCGCAAGCCGACTGCCAGTAACAACGCGAACAGCGCCGCGCCGGTGAGAATCCGGATGAGCAGGGCGGTGGTCATCCGCCTTTGCGCACGACGCTGTCGCGCTGCGCCCACGCCGCGTCGAGGTCCGGATGGTCGAGATTATAGTGCAGTCCGCGGCTCTCAGGTCGCGCCATCGCGCAATGCACGATGAGTTCAGCCACGGTGGCGATGTTGCGCAGTTCGAGGAGATCGCTCGTCACGGTGAAGTTCCAGTAGTATTCGTGGATCTCCTGCTGGAGATTGGCGAGGCGTTTCTGTGCGCGCTCCAATCGCTTGTTCGTGCGAACGATGCCTACGTAATCCCACATGAGCCGACGAATCTCATCCCAGTTGTGCGCCACGACGACGAGTTCGTCGGCATCAGTCGCTTCGCCGGATTGCCAGTCTGGGATCTTGATGTCGCCGTTTGCCGATGGCTGATTGTTGAGTGTCTTCTCCGCGGCACGATGCGCACAGACGAGCGCTTCGAGCAGCGAATTGCTTGCGAGCCGGTTTGCACCGTGTAATCCAGTGCAGGCGACTTCGCCCACGGCGTAGAGCCCGGCGATGTCCGTTTCACCGTCCACGTTGGTGACCACTCCGCCGCATTGATAATGCGCCGCGGGCACGACCGGGATGGCTTCCTTGGTGATATCAATGCCGTAGCGCAAGCAGGTCTGGTAGATGTTCGGAAAGCGCTCGATGATGAAGCGCGCGGGTTTGTGCGTGATGTCGAGCAACACGTGGTCTGCGCCGCTGCGTTTCATTTCACTGTCAATCGCCCGGGCCACGATATCGCGCGGCGCGAGCGATTTGAGCGGGTGCGCGCCTTCCATGAACTCGCGCCCGTCGAGGTCCTTCAAGACCGCGCCCTCACCGCGCACGGCCTCGCTGATGAGAAACGTTCTCGCCTTGGGATGATACAGGCACGTGGGATGAAACTGGACGAACTCCATGTTCGCCACCGCCGCGCCCGCGCGATAGGCCATTGCCACGCCGTCGCCGGTCGCGATGTCAGGATTGGTCGTGTAGAGATAAACCTTCCCACAACCGCCCGTGGCCAGCAGCGTGACCGACGCGGCGAACGTCTCGACCGCGCTGGACTTCTTGTCGAACACATACGCGCCGAGGCAACGATTCGCGCCCACGTAACCGAGCTTCTGGCTGGTGATGAGATCAATCGCGAGGTGGTTCTCGAAGATGCTGATGTTCGGCTGACGCGAAATGGCGTTGAGCAACGCGCGCTCGATCTCGCGACCAGTGACATCCTTCGCGTGGAGAATCCGTCGGCGCGAATGCCCGCCTTCCTTGCCGAGATCGAGCTGTCTGCCGCCGCCTTCGCCCGGCGTTTCGCTTTCAGTGAACTTCATCCCGAAGTCAATCAACTCGGCAATGCGCGCCGGACCTTCCTCCACGATGGTGCGGACGACGCTTTGCTTGCACAGGCCCGCGCCCGCCGTAAGCGTGTCACGCACGTGGAGTTCAAATGAATCCTCCTTGCTCGTGACGGCAGCGATGCCGCCCTGCGCGTAGTTGGTGTTCGACTCCGCGCGATCCTTCTTGGTCACGATGGCCACGCGCCCGTGCGCCGCGGCCTTCAACGCGAAGGTAAGTCCCGCGATTCCGCTGCCGAGGACGAGGTAGTCGAATTGTTTCAAAGTGCAGGAAGTTTAATGAAATTGCACGAGGGCGCGAAGTGAAAATGGACAATCAGGCCACTGAGCTTCCCAAAGATTGACTGCCGATTCGACTGTGTCAGGCCTTTCTGTTCTCTAAATCCATTTCGTATTCCTCCAAGAAGCGAATCTGCGCAGGGGTTTCCACGGCGACGCTTTCGATTGAACGAACGTTTTGGATTGCGCTCGTGGCGCTGTGGCCTTGCGATATCAGATAGGCGGCGATGAGAGTTCCGGTGCGACCAAGTCCAGCTTCGCAGTGAACTGCCACCGGATGGTTGGCAGCGAGTTGCTCATTTACGAACCGGATAAATTCCAAAGTTTGTCCCATCGTTGGAGCGCCACCATCCGGTACGGGGAGGCAGCAAAAAGCAAAACCGGCCGACACGTAGATCTGTGCATCACTAGGAATGTTTAGCAACGAGACCACTGCGCGCACGCCAGCATTGTATATCAGTGGCAGTTCGTCGTCATAGTCAGCCAGTTTCCCGCCCTCATTCAGGCGCCTCTCGGGATGAACGAATGGCATGGGCATTCCGGCCAATGCGCCCGGAATTACCCACCATAGGAGTTTGTCGGCCTCGCTCATTTGTTCTATCAGCCAATTGCGGTGCTGGGCAGGTTTGTATTAAAGCCGCCCATTATCAATCAACCGCGTCTTGCCGAAAAACACCGCGAGTGCCATGTGCGTGCCGCGTTTGACTTGCGCGACGGGTTGCAACGTCTCGGGATCGAAGAATTCGACATAGTCAAGTCGGCCCGACGGGGCGGCGGTAAGGAATTGTTGCAGGTCGCGCTTAAGTTTTGCAGCGCCAATGGACCTCCGGGCGACCGCCTGTTTTGCCGCCTGCAACGCGTGGAAGAGAATCACGGCCTGCGCGCGTTGCTCCGGGTCGAGATATTTGTTCCGCGAACTCATCGCCAGTCCGTCGCGCTCGCGCATGGTCGGAGCGACGACGATCTTCAACGGAAAGTTCAGATCGCGGACCATGCGTTTGACGACGGCGGCTTGCTGAAAATCCTTCGCGCCGAACACTGCCACATCAGGTAGGATGGCATTGAAGAGTTTTGCCACGACGGTTGTCACACCGCGGAAATGGGTCGGACGCGATGCGCCTTCCATTCCTTGCGATAGCTTCTCTTCGACGACGTAAGTGCTGTAGCGGTCTTCTGATTTCCCGGGATACATCTCTGTGTTGTTGGGTGCGAAGATGGCATCCACTCCGGCGGCGCGGCAGAGCTTGCAGTCGTGTTTGAAATCACGCGGGTAGCGGGACAAATCTTCCTTCGGCCCGAACTGCGTCGGGTTCACGTAAATGCTGACGACAACCTTTCCCGATTTGCCAACCTGGCGTCGCGCTTCGTGGGCGAGGCTGATGTGGCCGGCGTGTAGGTAGCCCATCGTCGGCACGCAGCCGATGCGATGGGCTCCGTGTTGCCAGGCGCGGGCGAGTTTCTGCATTTGAGCGACCGTTTCGACGATTCGCATGGCGGGAAGTTGCGGAAGGCGTGACCAAGTATCAATTCGATTGTGAATCCGTCACGCGAGGGTTCGGCCTTGCGCTTCCAAACCAGTCCAGTCAGTTTTGAGAGACAATTTCAGCGTGAGGCGTCTCAAACGGATGAAACGCATCCTGCTTATTCTGGACCGGTTGATATGTGGAAAGACTGCGGTCGTTCTGGCCGCGATCGGAGTCCTGCTGTTTCTCTGGATCTGGCTCGAGCCGCTGCCTTGGCGCCACTTTCCTGATATGGCGAGGATGTTTTCAGCGTCGTGGCTTTATCTCGCCATCTCGATCTCCATCGCCTATTCAGCCGTGGCCGTCATTGCCAAACGGCCGGGGATGGCGACCGACATGTGGACCTGCGTGATCGTAGGAGTTGTCTGGGCTTACACGCCTTTGCTTGCGTTCCTGCCCTTCAACTTCAGCCGGCTGCTCATGATTTACGGGCTGGCGGGCGTGGCCGTCCATTGTATTCGCAGATCGTTCTCTTCCGCGCCGCCTTCAATTGTCGTGGCCTCGCTTCCAGCCAAGCAAACCGAAACGGACTCAACCATTCAGCCAGATCGTAAAGCATGATCGAGGTGACTCACGAGATGCACGCCAGATGCTTATGCGCGCGCCAAAGGAAAAGCCGCGTCAGTTTCCCAACGCGGCTCGGGTAAGCTTGGCTCTAATTAGCGACGAGTGCCGAAATTGAGCGGCGAACTCTGCGGCATCTCGTGGGCGCAGGGCTGGTTGGTCGGCGCTTCGGGCGCGCGGTCATTCGGCGTCACGACTTTGTTGGCAAGCATCCAGGCTTCGACTTCCTCCCCGCTGATGTCAGGCAGCATGTTGCCGTTGATCTCAACGCACGGGCTGAGCATCTGGCCGGATTTCTCGATCATCTCGGCGCGCTGGGCGGGGTCGTTGATGATGTCGCGGTCTTCGAAGGGGAGGTCATACTTGCGGAGGACAGCGCGGACGCCGTTGCTCCAGCCGCAGGTCGGTTTCAGATAGGCGATGATTTTCGGTTTGCTCATGTTTGGTAATAAAAGCTCAGTCACAGAATGCCATGGAAATCACCACGAGCAAGTTTAACTCTGACCTATCACAGCTTGCCAAGTGTGTGGCAAAGGCGGAAGATGCGCCTCAATTCGCCTATGAAAACTTCTACCTATCACAATCGGTTAGGTCGTTCCCTGTTAGTTGCTTCGTTGCTGGCGGCTGCGGTTTCGCCCGCCAAGGATTTCTCACAATGGCGTGGACCACTGCGCGATGGTCAGACGGCTGAGACGGGTTTGCTGGCCAGTTGGCCGAAGGAAGGTCCAAAGCTGCTCTGGCAGGTGCAGAACATTGACGCCGGGTATTCCACGCCGTCGGTGGTGGGTGAGCGGATCTATCTCATCAGTAACGAAGGGATGGACAATGAATTTGCCCTGGCGCTTTCAGCAAAGGACGGCAGCCGCGTCTGGTCGGCGAAGCTGGGCAAGGTCGGCAATCCGAAACAGGAGCCGAGTTATCCGGCGTCACGCACCACGCCGACCGTGGATGGCAAATGGCTTTATGCGCTTGGCTCGGATGGTGATCTGGTCTGTCTGTCCGATCAGGGTAAGGAACGCTGGCGGCGGCAGCTCCGGACGGATTTTGATGGTGTGCCGGGAGTGTGGGCGTATTCGGAATCACCGCTTGTGGATGGTGACGCAGTGATCTGCACGCCGGGCGGCAGCAACGCAACGATCGTGGCCTTGAACAAGAATACGGGTGAAGTCATCTGGAAGTGCGCCGTGCCGGGAAACAAGGAAGCCAGTTATTCGTGTGTGGTCAATTTCACCGCCGATGGCGTGAAACAGTATGTCCAGTTCCTGCCGGCAGGTCTGGTGGGTGTGGAGGCCAAGACGGGGAAACTTTTGTGGCGTTACGAAAAGTCCGCGAAAGGCAGTCCGGCGGTCATCATCACTCCGTTAGTCAGCGGTGATGCGATTTACAGTGGTGCATTTCGCGCGGGCGGCGCATTGGTGAAACCGGTGCGCAAAGGCAGTGAGTGGACCGCGGAAGAACTCTATTTTGCAGCGAAGCTGCCCGTGGGACTTGGGGGAGTGGTCAAGGTCGGCGATCATTTGTTTGGTTCCAGCGGCCAATCTTTGATGTGTGTCGAAATCAAGTCAGGTGAAATCAAGTGGGAGGAACGGGGATTAGGGCCGGCTTCCTGGTTGGTGGCGGATGGGCGGATTTATCTGCACGGCGAAAATGGCGACGTGGCTTTGCTTGAGCCCAGCGCCACCGGTTATCAGGAAAAGGGAAAATTCACGCCGCCAAATCAGCCAAAGCGGCTCAGTCAGATGGAGAAGGCTTGGGCGTATCCGGTGGTCGCCGATGGGCGGCTTTACATCCGGGACATGAATTCGCTGTGGTGCTACGACGTGCGGGCGAAGTGATCGGATGCGAGTTCTCATAGCGCCGGACAAATTCAAGGGCACGCTAACGGCGCACGAAGCCGCCAGCGCAATCGCGCGCGGATGGAAGCGCGAACGGCCACAGGATGAGTTGGAATTGTTGCCAATCAGCGATGGGGGGGATGGCTTTGGCGAGATCCTGGGCAGATTGATTGACGCCCAACGCGTGAGTTGTCGGACGGTTGATGCCGCGCACCGGATGTGTCAATCGGCTTGGTGGTGGCAGGAAGCGCGTCGGACAGCAGTCATCGAATCTGCTGAAGTCATCGGGCTCGCAAAGTTGCCAAAAGGAAAATATCACCCGTTTGACCTCGATACATTTGGTTTGGCGCGATTGTTCCAATCCGCGGTGCGCCGGGGAGCAGAGAAGATCATCGTCGGAATTGGTGGCAGTGCGACGAATGACGGTGGCTTTGGCCTGGCGCGGGGATTGGGTTGGGAGTTTTTGGATCGTCGCGGCCAGCGGATCGAGCATTGGGCGGATCTGGACCAATTGGTCAACATCCTTCCCGCTCATGCAATTACATCCTGCCAGATCATTGTCGCTGTGGATGTGAGGAATCGACTCCAAGGTGCGACTGGTGCCACGCGAGTTTACGGCCCGCAAAAGGGATTGCTTCCGGCTGACTTTCCGAAGGCCGAAGCGTGTCTTGGGCGGCTTGCGCGAGTTGTTGGCAGCGTAAAGTCCAATACGCCGGGAGCAGGAGCCGCTGGCGGGCTGGGGTTTGGGCTGATGAGTTTTCTCAATGCAAAGGTGGTATCCGGGTTCGAATTGTTTGCCCGGCAAGCGAGGTTGAATCAAAGACTTGGGAAAGTTGATCTGGTCATCACTGGGGAGGGGTCGATGGATCGTTCGACGCGCATGGGCAAGGGTGTCA
>Ga0315910_10000559_pt1 | contig 36721 bp, 25 predicted proteins | sample EdamamesoilMG_FD_204470 | JGI IMG/M metagenome (GOLD analysis project Ga0315910, IMG submission 204470) | Garden soil microbial communities collected in Santa Monica, California, United States - Edamame soil | ecosystem: Environmental > Terrestrial > Soil > Garden | place: USA: California...
ACTTTCAGTTGACTGCAACAGGGAACGGTCTTCCCAGGTTTTTTCAATGAGTTGTTTCAATTCCATTATCTTAGTTTTAAATCGACATGCAAGAAAGAAAAAAAAGAAGAATAGTCATCGCTTCGGTACTCAAACCCGTTGACGATACCCGCATGTTGGAAAAAATGGGACAAAGTATGGCCGATGCGTACGAGGTTCACATCATTGGATTTAACAGCCGCAACACGTCACACAGCACTGCAATTACGCTACACCCGTTACCCCTGTTTGGCCGTTTGAGTATTGGTCGCATTACGGCACCCTGGAAAATCTTGAGGAAACTGTTGGGATTGCGTCCTGCCCTGCTGATCATAACCACCCATGAATTACTATTCGTAGCCTTGTTAGCCAAGCTGTTTCTTCACACAAAAATAATTTACGATGTACGCGAAAACTATGCACGTAACATTAAACACACCGATGCTTTTCCGGTAGGGCTGCGAACAGTGCTGGCGCTTTATGTGCGCTTCACCGAATGGCTTACGAAACCTTTTATCGATCATTTCTTTCTCGCTGAAAAAGGGTATGCCCATGAACTTACGTTTCCGGCTTCGCGAACAACCATTCTGGAGAACAAGTATAAAAGGAGCTTGCCCATCGAAAAAAAAGAAAAAGCAAGCGACTCCTTTCAGCTGATCTTTAGTGGTACCCTGGCCGAATCAACCGGAGTCTTCACGGCCATCAACCTGGCTTCGGCCCTTCATGATGTCGATGCCTCCATAACACTTACCATCATTGGATACTGTGCACGCGAAGAAACGCTGAATAAAATCAAACATGCCCTGCACGATAAATCCTATATCGTGTTGAAAGGAGGTGATCATTTGGTACCGCACACAGAAATTCTGAAGGTAATTCAACACGCGGATGCCGGCATCATCGCGTATCCACCCAACCCATCCACCATCAATTCAATTCCCACCAAACTGTATGAGTACCTGGGCAATCAACTCCCGATCTTGCTGATCCATCATGATACCTGGGTAGAAATCTGCTCTACCTTTCCGGCTGCCATCGTCTTTGATGAAAAGCACACCCGGCCGGAAAAAATTCTTCATGGCCTCAGGAATACCCGGTTTTATACTAATACCTCGGCTTCGATCTTCTGGGAAACCGAAGAAGTTAAACTCCTGGGGGTACTTCATACCCTCCTGGGCTAAGACTCAACCTACTTATTTTCAATCCGTTACTGCGCAGGCAGTTCTGCTCCATAATTCTTTTTAACTAAATATTTTTTTAGATAACTCTAAATATTTATTTTTACATGCCAGTAAATAATTTTTAGTCATGCTGAGTTACACCGAAGAAAATTACCTGAAAGCGATTTATCACCTGTCGGAGAGCGGCACAAAGGCTGTCTTAACAAACGAGATCGCAGAAACTATGAGCACCAAGGCAGCTTCGGTTACGGATATGATCAAGAAGCTGTCGGCCAAAAACCTGGTGTCGTACGAAAAGTATTACGGTGTAAAAATTACGAAGCAAGGAAAGTCAGAAGCGCTGATGATTATTCGCAAGCATCGCTTGTGGGAGACTTTTCTGGTGCAAAAACTGCAGTTCAACTGGGATGAAGTACACGATGTTGCCGAGCAACTCGAACACATTCAATCCGGTTTGCTCATTGAAAAGCTGGACGAATTTTTAGGTTTCCCAACGGCCGATCCACACGGCCATCCTATTCCGGATAAAAACGGAAAGATTCATGAAGTGCGGCAAGTGCCACTATCCGAATTCAACGGAAAGAAAAAGTGCACCGTGCTATCGGTAAAACACGGGTCGCCTTCGTTGCTCCAATACCTCAGTAAAATCGGAGTGTACATTGGCGCCACCGTATCCATCCTTGAAAAAATTGAATTCGATGGCTCACTCGAAATTCAGATCGATGGAAAAAAGAAAATATTCATTTCGCGCGAAGCGGCACAAAATCTTTTAGTCACAGAATAACCTCGACAGCCTTATGAAGTACTGGATATTTATAGCAAGCATTATATGGATAGGCTGCGAGGAATTCGAACCCTCCGCTCCTGCCGATCATGAAATTCTTGACGGCCCGCTGGAAGGATTGAACACAGCCGAAAATCAGCAGTTCCTCCGTGGCGACATTGCATTTAATGATGAAATCTTCACAACCGCCAAAGGATTAGGGCCATTGTTTGTGGCTACTTCATGCGGCAGTTGCCATCCGGGCGATGGCAAGGGGCATGCGTTTACTACCCTTACACGATTCGGGCAAATCAATGAAGGCGGAAATAATTTTCTGCACGCAGGCGGGCCTCAACTCCAACATCGCTCCATACCCGGTTTTGCTCCCGAGAAAATTCCATATGGTGCCACCTTCTCCAGTTTCACACCGCCAGCCAATACAGGCCTTGGATTGCTCGATGCCGTTACTGATGCTGAAATACTTTTATATACCGATCCTGATGATGCTGATGGTGACGGTATCAGCGGAATACCCAACTGGATTGCGATAAAGAATTACCTCACTATTCGGGCGGATTGTGTAGTGTTCGATGGCCAATACATTGGACGATTCGGAAAAAAAGGTGCTACCTATGACTTGCTTCAGCAAACGGCATCCGCGTATAATCAGGACATTGGCATAACCTCCTCGTTTGAGCCAATCGATACGTACTCAGGTGCTGAACTTGATCCTGAAGTTTCCAGTCAAACCATCCACGATGTTGTATTCTACCTGAAAACACTGAAGGCGCCTGTGCCCAGAAAAGAAACCAGTGAAGTATTGCAAGGGAAACAACTCTTTATAACAATAGGCTGTAGCAAATGTCATCGAACAACCATGAATACACCGAAAACATCGATTGCAGCGCTGTCGAATAAAACATTTTATCCCTATACGGATTTACTCCTGCACGACATGGGCCCCGAACTTGATGATGGCTACACCGAAGGTTCTGCCAAAACATTTGAATGGCGCACGCCTCCACTGTGGGGGCTAGGCCTTTCCAAAAATTCGCAGGGTGATGAATACTTTTTAATGCACGATGGTCGGGCGAAAAGTATTGAGTCTGCCATTCTGCTTCATGGTGGCGAAGCATCTGGTGTAAAAAGTAACTACACATTGCTTTCGGGCGATGATAAAAAAAGATTAATCCGATTTCTTGAAAGTCTTTAACCATGAACAGACGTGACTTCATAACGCAATCATGCCTAACCTGTCTCGGTGCCGGAATTTTTCCTGCTGCACTTTCGGGCTGTCAAAGCGCTCATTACGCTACAGGTGTGATAGAGACCAATGGCATTTCAGTAGCACAAGCTGAATTTGTGTTTGAAAAAAAAGGACAACCTGCAATCCGCCAGTTCATCGTCATCCATCACGACAAACTGGAATTTCCGATCTACCTCTACCGCATTAGCGACAGCGAGTACAGCGCACTCTGGATGCGCTGCACACACCAGGGATCGGAACTGAATGCATCGGGCGATCATTTGTACTGCACCAGCCATGGCAGTGAATTTGATTTCAAAGGAAATGTTAAACAGGGACCAGCCGAAAAAAATCTTCGAACATTCAAGACACTGGTGCAACACGAAAAAATTTTAATCGAACTGACATGAAAGCCCTCCGCACTATTCTTTTACTCCTCGCTACGTTGATTGGTTTCTGTGCCACAGCGCAAATCGATTCCACATTACTAAAGCGAACAACGCAGGACACCTCGAAGCTTTCCTTAAACATGGACGCTGTTTACAACAGGCCGTTTCTTTCAGTCGGCAAATTTCCTGTTTCGCTTGGCGGATATGTCGAAGCCAACTGGCAACACCTGGGAACCGATGGCGTATCCGAAGGTCATCAGTTTCAAATGCGAAGACTTACCCTGTTTGTCGCTTCCAGTATTTCCAAACGTATCAAGTTTCTTTCTGAAATTGAATTTGAAGATGGCACCAAGGAAATCAACATTGAGTTTGCTTCCGTTGATATCGAATTTCACCCGCTCATTAACCTGCGGGGAGGTATTGTGATGAATCCCATCGGAGCGTTCAATCAAAATCACGATGGACCCAAGTGGGAATTTATCGACCGGCCCGTTTCCGCCACACAACTACTACCCGCTACCTGGAGCAATGTAGGCTTTGGGCTTTTTGGAAAACTGTATAAGAAGGATTGGGTATACGCGTATGAAGCATATCTCACGAACGGCTTTGACGATACCATCATCAGCAATGAAGAAAACAAAACATTTCTGCCGGCAGCAAAGCAAAACCCCGATCGCTTCGAAGAAAGTTTTAACGGTGTACCGCTGCTTACAACCAAAGTAGCAATTCGAAAAAAGAAAATTGGCGAACTGGGTCTTTCCTATATGGGTGGTGTCTATAACAAGTTTGAAGATGATGGCCTTACCTTCGATAAAAAGCGAAAGCTTCATGTTGTGGCGCTCGATTTCAACACAGTACTCCCGGTTTCAAAAACCTACATCAATACCGAATGGAGCTTTATTACGGTTGATGTTCCGGAAACTTACAGTCAACAGTATGGACGTAAGCAATCCGGAGGATTTATCGATATCGTTCAACCCCTTGTACACAGAAGCATCTTTGGATTTGAGCAATCTATCATCAACGCGGCTCTGCGCATCGAATATGTAGACTGGAACAAAGAAACATTCACCGAAACAGGCGACAAAATTCATGACGACTTCTTTTCCCTTGTACCGGGTTTAAGCTGGAGACCCAACGGACTAACCGTGATCCGGCTCAACTACCGGTATGCCTGGCAGACCGATTTAGTTGGGAACCCGCCATCCAAGACTGCCGGATTTCAGGTTGGGTTCTCGTCCTATTTTTAAAATTGAACTAAGTATTTAGAAATAGAAAAATAACATGAACATCGAACATAAAACAGACAGCAGATCGCTAAGTGAAGTTCACGGCTCTGTAAACGTAACGGGAAAGACAGGTATCCGAAAATTCCTTGCCTTTCTTGGGCCAGCCTACCTGGTAAGCGTTGGCTACATGGATCCCGGCAACTGGGCTACCGATATTGCCGGAGGAAGTCAGTTTGGCTACGCCCTTATTTGGGTGCTGCTCATGTCCAACATCATGGCGCTGTTGCTGCAAAGCCTGAGTGCCCGTTTGGGTGTAGTTCGTCAACTTGACCTGGCGCAGGCATCGCGCAGATCGTACAACCGTGGTGTAAACTTTTGCCTGTGGATACTGGCCGAGATTGCAATCGCTGCGTGCGACCTGGCCGAAGTATTGGGCATGGCCATTGGGTTGAATTTACTTTTTGGTTTACCAATGATCTGGGGCGTAAGTCTTACCGTTCTCGATACCTTACTCCTGCTCCTGCTTCAGCGCTATGGCATCCGGAAAATTGAAGCGTTTATCATTGCTTTGGTCGCTACCATTGGAGCCGCCTTCGTTGTTGAAATGATTTTGGCGAAACCACAAATGAGCGAGCTGGTGAAAGGGTTTGTTCCCTCCCTTCCCAACGATCAGGCCTTGTACATCGCCATTGGTATAATCGGTGCCACCGTAATGCCACACAACTTATACTTACACTCCTCCCTGGTACAAACACGCAGAATCGACACCAGCGAAAAAGGAATCTGGTCGGCCATTAAATACAACTTTATCGATTCGGCTATTGCGCTCAATGCAGCATTCTTTGTGAATGCGGCTATTCTGGTATTAGCTGCTTCTACATTCTTTCAGGCCGGTATGCACAACGTTGCCGACATTCAGGATGCCTATAAATTTCTAACTCCGTTGCTCGGCACGCACTGGGCTTCTATTCTGTTTGGTGTGGCGCTGGTCGCTGCCGGACAAAGTTCTACCATTACCGGAACCCTCGCAGGACAAATTGTAATGGAAGGATATTTGAACTTACGCATCGCACCCTGGTTACGCAGGCTCATCACCCGTCTCATCGCCATCATTCCGGCATACATTGTTATACTGATCTATGGCGAAAGTGAAACCGGAACACTGCTGGTATTTAGTCAGGTAGTATTGAGTTTGCAACTAGGCTTTGCCATCATTCCCCTTATTCATTTCAACAGCGACAAAAAGGCCATGGGTATTTTTGTGATCAAGCCGTGGGTTAAAGTTGCTGCCTGGATAATTGCAACGACTATCGTATCGCTCAATGTAAAATTGGTGTACAATGAAGTAACAGGCTGGTTAGAAATGATGGGCGATGACAGTTGGATATTATGGATCACCGTAATTCCGCTATGCCTTGCTGCGTTTGGGTTACTCATCTACATTACCATCAAACCCCTGCTTGACAAGCGCCATGATGAGGAAGCCCCCCGAATTCCGCACGGTACGGCCGTGCCGCTTACCATCAATGGTGGCCTGAGCTATTCGCGCATTGCGATTTGTATCGACTTTACTTCAGTTGACGAACTGACCATACAAAGCGCGCTAACGCAGGGAGGTAAGTCGGCCACCTATGCTCTACTGCACGTAGTAGAAACTGCCGGTGCATTTGTATATGGTAGTCACATAGACGATCACGAATCTAACCGCGACACCGAATCGCTGGAAAACTATACGCGACAACTTCGTGAAAAAGGATATAATGTCGAAAGTAAAATCGGATTCGGAAATCCAAAAACCACGATCCCTGAAATGGTTAAAGAATTTAATGCCGATATGTTGGTGATGGGCTCGCACGGCCACAAGTTCATTAAAGACATGATCTTTGGTACTACACTGGATGTCGTTCGTCACCGGGTGAACATACCCGTATTGATTGTGAGAGAAAAAGGATAGAGCAGTTTCGGATTTCGAGTAACGGGTTTCGGGTTTTGGGTCTGTGTTCACTGGTTGAATTAAGGATCAACCTGAAACTTTAAATTCGAAACCAGAAACTTCAAAACCCGAAACTACTATCTTGCGAAAATGTCAGCGGTCAAATCACTAAACGATACCATTGTTGCGTTGGCAACAGCGCAGGGAATATCAGCCATTGCCGTAATTCGCCTATCGGGAAAGGATTGTATTGAACTGGTGCAAAAAGTTTTTAAAGGCAAGAACCTGACAGAACAACCATCGCACACCATACACTTCGGAACATTGGTGGATGGAAATAAGACCATCGATGAGGTGTTGATCGCTATATTTAAAGAGCCCAATTCTTTTACAAAAGAAAACAGTGTCGAAATTTCCTGTCATGGTTCACCATTCATTGTAAAGGAAATTATTAAGGTGCTTCTCAAGCAAGGCGCGCGCCTGGCCGAACCTGGTGAGTTTACGAAGCGCGCTTTTCTTCACGGTAGGTTTGACCTGGCGCAGGCCGAAGCCGTTGCGGACCTGATCCATGCGGAAACCGATAACGCACGACAAGCTGCCCTGAACCAGATGCGTGGTGGGTTCTCTAAAGAAATCAACCACCTCCGCGAAGAACTTATTCATTTTGCTTCACTCATTGAACTGGAACTGGATTTTGGAGAAGAGGACGTTGAGTTTGCCGGTCGCGATGATCTGAAAAAACTGATACTGAAAATTCAATCCTACTTAAGCGCACTCATTCAATCATTCGATCAGGGCAATGTAATCAAGAATGGAGTGCCCACCGTAATTGCCGGGAAACCGAACGCTGGCAAATCAACATTACTGAACACACTACTCAATGAAGAAAAAGCCATCGTTTCAGAAATTGCCGGTACCACCCGCGATGTGATCGAAGACGAGATGATTGTAGGTGGTATTAACTTCCGTTTTATCGATACAGCCGGACTTCGCGAAACACAAGATGTTATCGAAGCGATTGGTGTTGAGCGTACGCGCGACCGGATGAAGAAAGCTTCCCTGATAATTTATTTATTTGATCTCACAAATACTTCATTGGTAGAAATTCAAAAAGAAGAAGATACCCTGACTGCATTAGGGATACCCTACATTAAAGTAGGCAACAAAGTAGACAAGGCAGATCCTGCTTTAATCAAACAACTGACAGAACACGATTTCATTTTTATTTCGGCCTCGCAGAAAACACATATTCAGGAATTAAAAGACAAGATACTCTCCTACTTTCAAGTGCAGACCGTAAAAGTGGGCGATGTTATGGTGACGAATCTGCGCCACTATCAGAACCTGCTCCAAACACACGAAGCCCTTGACCGCGTACTCGAAGGGATGAGTAATGGCATTACCGGAGATTTTCTGGCCATGGACATCCGGCAATCCTTACATTATCTGGGAGAGATCACGGGGGCTATATCTACGGATGATCTATTAGCGAACATCTTTTCGAAGTTCTGTATCGGAAAATAGGATCCCCAAACATCCCGAACAAAATCAAACCAACAGTTTAATAGTCAATACGTTACAAAATAACACCAAGGATTGCTCTCGCAATTCTTCGGGTTATTTCAGTCTTTTTTGTTGCTAGTTTGTTGCTCGACTTACTGAGCACTATACGCGCAACAAAAATCAACGGTCGCCCGGGAGCTGATGGCACATGCTGACACTCCCAGACACAGGTAGACACACTTAGACACAGGTAGACACACTTAGACACAGGTAGACACACTTAGACACGTATAGACACATGAGCTCGAACATCAAAATTCAGAAAATCTGTGAGTTCTGCGGAAATGAATTCACCGCGAGAACACTAGTAACCCGATTCTGTTCTCACAAATGCAACAGCCGGCACTATAAGCAGGTTACCCGCGACGAAAAAGCAAAAGCTCTCGTCAAAACCGACATTGTCCTGGAAGATCCACTGGATACTCTCCGAAGTGTTTCGCAGGAATACTTCGAGGTAAACGAAGCCGCCATGCTCATGCGAATCAGCAGACGAACGCTCTATCGCCTGATAGCCTTAAAGAAAATTAAAAAGAAGAAAATGCTTTCACGGACAGTCATTACGATGAGTGACATCAAATCATTTTTTACTAGACAATAAATCACCATACCATGAAAAAGAACGAAGTAAAGAAAAAAGAACCCGTGAAGTTGAGACAGCGCGAACTAGCGAACGGCAACTACACCTTATATCTCGACATCTATTGGAAAGGTCAGCGGCAATACGACTACCTGAATCTCTATGTAAAAAAATCAAATAATAAAGCTGGCAACGAACAAAACAAACAAACGCTTTTGCTTGCCGATCAAATAAGGGCACAACGTGTTATCGACCTTCAGTCAGGAAAATACAAGCTGAATCAACCAAAAACAGACGTCAGCTTTCTCGATTATTTCAACAAGCTCAAAAATGACCGACTCAACAGCAGAGGCAACTTTGGGAATTGGGACAGCGCCTACAAGCACCTGTTAAGGTTCATGAAAGGCAACGAGATCACACTCGCGGAAATCGATGAAAGTTGGCTCAACGCACTCAAACATTATCTACTGCAAGACGCAAGGATCGGCGGTGGTAATATCAAGCTCGGTCAGAACTCGGCACTCTCTTACTTTAACAAAGTGAAGGCTGCATTGAGACAAGCATTTGAGGAAAAACTAATACAGGAAAATCCGGCGCAGCGGGTAAAGAGCATTAAACCAGCGGAGACAAAAAGAGAATTCCTCACATGGGAGGAAGTAGAAAGAATCTCTCAAGCGAAGTGTGATGTCAAAAAACTGAAAGAGGCATTTCTCTTCAGCATCATGACCGGATTGAGATGGTCAGACATAATCAAGATGACCTGGGCTGAAATTCGCGGGAGCAAAACGGAAGGATGGTATGTCAGATTCCAACAGCAGAAAACTAAAGACTACGAAGTTCTCCCTATTACGAACGAAGCCAGAGAACTCCTTGGTCCCAAAAGTGAAGCGACACAGCGTGTGTTCATCGGACTGAAATACAATACTAATACAAATCTAGCGCTGTCCCGATGGATGAAGTCGTCCGGTGTAGATCGGGAAATCACATTTCACTGTGGAAGACACACGCATGCAACGCTCCTGCTCAATCAGGGTGTTGACATCTATGTGGTTTCAAAATTATTGGGACATAAAAACATCAAGACAACCGAGATTTATGCGAAGGTATCTCAATTGAAAAAGATTGAAGCCATTAACAAGTTACCTCAACTGAATATTTCAAACAGCTAAGCGCAAGTCAAATGGACAAACACAGCGAAAGTATCCAACGTGATCGGTATGCGGGGTTCGTCAGCTACTGTCGGAGCATCCTGGAGCAGCGAATGCTCGAAGACCAAAACCACTTCAACTACAACATCGCCTTGAAGCACCTTGAACACTTTACCGGCGGGGAGATCAGTTTTGAAACAGTCACTTCTGATTGGCTCCGGAAATTCAATGAATTCTTGAAGACAACAAATGGACTTCGATGTGAAAAACCGCTGAGCATGAACTCAGCGAGTACCTACTTCAACATTATTCATTCCATGGCAAGGCACGCTGCTAATGGACAACGTATTGATCATTGTGTGATTAACAATCCACCTATTAACAAAAGAGTAAAAGCTAGTCCAAACTATCTTAGCATCGTTGAGCTAAACAAACTCGCCAGTACCCCTTGCAACCATCCAAGGTTAAAAAACGCATTTCTTTTCTCCTGCCTGACAGGTCTGGGATGGAAAGAGATTGAATCACTTAAATGGCGCGATGTCGCGCTAGCCAATGGGTCATGGCATATTCGCACAACCAACATATCCGTTCCGCTTAATGGTCAGGCTATGCTGCTGCTGGGAGAACTGGGAAACCCTGAATGCAATATTTTCAACTTACACTATTCGGCTGCACTTTGTGCAAACCTGAACAAGTGGGCCCTGCATGCCGGAATCCTTCGACAGATAACGTTTAGTTCTGCAAAGCTGTCGTTCGCCATGGCGCTTCTAAATCAAGGTGTCTCGATCGAATTAATTTCAGAACTACTTGGACACCGGCACGTGAAGAGCACAATAAAGCTGCTGCAGTCTTAATCATAGAAAGAACACATAACCTCTACCTATTTAAGAGCCTTCAGCATTTTAGCCGCCGCCTCCATACGAATCTCATGAATTGTTTTCACTCTGCGAGATTCGACCCAGGCCAACAACTCAGATTTCTTGAACATGACCTTCTTGCCATGCTTATAATGCGGAATCAACTTCTCTGAAGTCTTCTCATAGAGGGTAGCCACGGCCAAATTCAACAATGACGCAGCCTCCTGAATATTAATCAACGTGCCGTCGCCCGATGACTGTATTCCACCCTCCGCAAGAACCTCCTTCAACACTTCCTTAAGCAATGACTTAAACTCGTCTCTGTTGTATTGAAATATGGGTGACTCCATAGTAATGCCTTTGTTGACTCAATAAAACAATTCTGAAAACCAAAAAATACACACTTGGGTTTCGGATGGAAAGAAACTCGATTGCGGGTTCCTACTTTTCTGCAATCTGATAAAATACCTAAAAAATCATACACGTTCATCGAGGCCTCGGATTTTACAATAATTTTGCAGATTAAACATTAGGGTTTGAATGCAAATCGAATTTCCCTTGAGGCCAGAGTTTACTATTTTTGTCCCTCCGACACGATAGCAAGCAATGAGTTTTAAGAAAAAGAAACCGTTTTATTTTTGGGGTATTGTGCTATTCTTGCTCACAGTCTGTTGGGACACACACAGCCAGCAAATTGTAGACTCCTGTTTCGTCTCTGTTGCCGAACTGGGCATTTTTGTTGGCTCGGATGACCTCAAAAACGCTTGCCTTTGTAGTACACCATATATCGCTTCAAACCTTATGGAATGGGATCAGAACTCCAGGGTTTGGAAAGGAGTACTGCCAACAAACACGACTCTAGATCTTGCTCCTCCTGAAAGTCAAGGATGTCTGACGAAGGCCCTTTGGATTGGAAGTGAATCTTGGACCTTTGGCGGTGAAGCCTTTGCGCTTAGGTTAGACAAACCGATCAAGGCAGGACATACCTACAGTTATTCGTTCAAGTATGCTGCTGACGGATATGACTCTGACGGAGATTTTGAACCTACCATCAGCACTTGCGACATCCCAAATCTATTCTTTGCAACAACGGTCGACACACTGCCCCCGGCCCAAAAAGATTGGATAACCAATACTTCAACATTCACGGCAACATCAAGTCAGGAAGGTGATACCTGGTTGTTAGTGCACACACGGGAAATCTCGGGTACGATCTTGTCTAATTGCAAAAACCTAAGTCCATTAAAGGAAGTCGTGTTACCACAGGACACTGTCTTGTGCGAAGGCGATGAATTCATTTTGCATGCCCAGACGGGTGACAATTTTGTGTATTCATGGAATGATGGAACAGTAGGCTCGTCCATTGAAATATCTGAGCCTGGTGAGTATGGCCTATCCGTAAGCTACTATTATTGTTCCGAAACTGACTCCATAAAAGTAAACCCTATTGACTGTGACGTTCGGCTGACCATGCCTAATTTTTTCTCACCCAATAAAGATGACTTTAATCCTGTGTTTGTTCCTATGGAATACAACTTCATCGAATCCGGCCAAACCATCATTCTCAGTCGTTGGGGGAATGAAATTTTTAGAGGTGATCTTTTTAAGGGCTGGGATGGAAAGGTTAACGGAATTGATGCTTCTTCCGGAGTCTACTACTATATTGTTGCCTATCAGGATCCAAAAGGAAGATCGTACAGTGCGAAGGGTGTTATTTCGTTGGCACGCTAAACTTTTTCTTCTTCTTTTTAAACACGTACTCCATTCCAAATCGCGCACTGACTTTGTTCACTGATGGCAACGCTTCGGTGTAATCAATCCGATATAACGCTAACACATTTCCACGAAGGTTACGAGTGATGTTGAATCGTTTGCCCAAGCCGAAGTAACTTCCGTAGGTGTTTTCCGGAATTTCTTCGGTAGTTAAAATTGAATTCCAATAAATTAAAGGGTTAATGTTCAATGCCTCGAACTCAGCATGGGCAACCAATCCTTTTCCAAAAGCAAAATCGAGGTAAGTCCTGCCACCATAGGTTTGCAAACCTCGAACATAGTAATCGAAGTCTTTACTAAAGCCTACCCGGTAGATCCCCCCTACTCCAGCGTTTAAGCGCGGTGTCAAGCGGTAACCAATCTGAAGCGCAAAATCTGTTGAGACAACATCTTTCCGGTAGGTTTGCCAGGTAAGACCTGGAACCAGACGTTGATAGAATTTCTTCCCTACCAGTTCATCAGAACGGTTGGTGAATATGTCCTTAACTTTCTTTACTGCACCAAGTCCTTGCTTTGATTTTGCCAGTTGTTGCTGAGCTCCCTGAACTTTGCTGGCATGCTGGGCCATATACTCATTGGCAACCGCTTGTGCCTTGCGTTTTATTTCAGCTTCGAGCAACTTCTTGTCTTGATACTGCTTTAACATCGCCTCATACTTTGCCTGCTCGGCCGTGAGCTTTGCTGCCTCACCGCTCAATGCCTTCACTTCCGAAATCTCTCCCAGTTTCTGCTCAGCTACTTCCGGTAACTTCTCCAGTTTTTCCGGTGCACCCTCTTTCAGGTTTTGAATATCAGCTTCATATTTTTCTGCTTCTGCAAGTTTTCCATCCAGTTTTTGAACGTGATCCGACAGCTCATTGACTTTATCTAATTTGGAAGGATCGAGAATATCGGCATCCGGGAGTTTCTCTTTTATACTGGTTACATCAACATTAAGCTTGTCTGTAGTAAGATCAACATTCAACTCGCTGGGAAGATCAACATTGGGTAGGGCTACATCAACACCAGGTATTGATGCACTGGGTATATCGCCTTTGGGAATTTCCAGCTTATCAGCGCCAGGGATATTAATCTTTTCTCCTGTGATCTCTTGAATTTTAGACTCCGTTTTTTCCTGTAGGGAAGACACCGATGATAAAATCTTATCCTGGATACTGTCAGCTTTAGCTTGTGCTTCGTCCTGAACGGACGAGACTTTGTTGGACAGCTTGTCAATTTTTCGTTGAATACTATCTTCAACATCTTCAATTTTTGTATTGACATAGCCCAACTTCTCATTCAGCTTGTTAGCAGGTTTGTGAACTAATTGATTTATGCTATCAATCCTGTTACTGAGCTTGTCCACAAGGTTAGTTTGCTTCAAGGAATCCGCTGTATGGTGCAGTTTGTTTTCAAGCGAATCAACCTTAGAAGTTCCAGGAATTTTAATGGTATCAGGTTTGGTGAGTTTTGTTTTAGCCAACACTTCCCGAAGTTGAGAAGCAACACCTTTCTTTTGAGCAAGGCTATCGGTCTGGGCGAACAAACTCCCCCAGGTTGCTAACAAGAACAGTGTGAGACCAAACCGATACACTGCCACTCCCGTTTATTTTCCTCCAAGTTGCAACGGAACGCCAACGGTAAACTGAAGCGACTTGTTTTTTTTCTCGTTAAGTGCACCATTGAGGTCTACCAGGCCTAAGTCATAGCGGATATCAACCATTACTTTCTTAAATAATAGAACGCCACCTCCAAGGGAAAAACCATAATCCATTCGGCTTTCGTATCCATAGTCTCCTTTCTCATTGAAGTTACTTTCTCCATAAAAGATTTCACCATCGTACTCTTCGTAAAACAAAAGCGATCCATCATCATCTTCATCATAGTACCCAAGCTTGCCACTCATGGTTCCCCCCAGGCCAATGGCCACATACGCACCGGCATTAGCATAAATCTGAACAGGACCTTCTAAAAAACTGGCTTTTAAAAGCACCGGAACCTCCAAGTAGTTATGCTTGAAAGTAATCTCTCCCCGTTGCGTTAATGCTGGCGATGGATGGAAGTTGTAATCCAGCAAGTACCCCTTTCCTACGTACTTACACTCCACTAAGGCGCTCAACATCTTTTCACCCACTGGTATCTCAAAGCCAAGACCGGCAACAATGCCCGACTGAAACTTTGCATCAGTCGCTTCTTCATCAAAGCTGGTGCTTGATAGCGCCATCCCGGCAAAGGGTGTAAGGGTTTGTGCATAACTGGTTACACTCAGAATCAAACACAAAAGGGTAACGTTCACTTTCATACTTCTCATTTTTTTAAACATTTTCAATACATTAATTCTACTGGTTATCTTCATTGAACTGCGATACAGCTTTAATTAGCTTGCCTCGCTCAATCAGTTTGTTCACTTTTTCATTTTCTGTTCCCACAATCGCCACCAGGTTTTCTTTATTGAGCGGAACAATAGGCGCATCATTACCATACTGTATGGCGCTAACAAAAAGCATCCCTGGTTCTGCGAGAAAGGAATAGGAGTTTATTTTACCGCTGGCACATTGAAATAACCAACAGCTATCTGCTGGAATACCAACAAGCTGTTTGCCCTCCGGTGGAATACGGGAAATCGTCTTGGTATCAGCAGGAAAAATCTGGTGCTTCTCCTTCTTTACTTTTACCGTGACGAACTGTTTCTTATTATCTGAAATATCAATCGCTGTTTTTGCTGTAAACGCACTATCATTTTTAAGGATGATGTAAAAGCTATACTTGCCACTAACGGGTGCCTGCCCATAGTAATAGTGCATGGGAGTGTAGCGATAATCCGTTACGGTAACCTTGCCCATTGGCGTAGAGAAGGTAGACTTTACTGGAGTGAATTGAGCTGACACCACACAGCAGGAACAAAGTACCAAGACGAAAGACAACGAAATACGAACCATAAACATTAACTCACTAAATCAATTTATATAACTTAAAAATACTTCATGCCGCACTGAGACCTCCCTTCATTTCTCACCACACAACATTCTCACTAGATTTGAGTTAGATTTTGAGATTCTTATAAAATAATAGCAACTGACGTTTTATGCTTTATTGCTGTCGTTATCGCGCGCTCAAGCCCATTAATTACTTTGACTTCCTCTAAGTTTCCACAAAATTCATTCTTAAACTTATGAACAACCTTTAATGCGTCTTGAAGTTTTTCATACTCAATCCACTCTTCCTCATAATCATCGATCATCAGTCCCAGTTGTTTATTGATTTCTGCAAAAAATCCACTTCTCCATACGCCTTCGAATACAATTTCATTGCTTATTTCAAAGAAACTCACGTTAACCCCACCATCAACGCAATTTCCGAGCATTGCACCAAGTGCTTCGTGGTCCAATGGAACGACAAAGCCTCTTCTATATAATTCTGAATTTTGCATTAATCTATTTTATCATAAAATGAGTTGCTTGTTGTAATGGTCCTCCAGTGAGAGGTACATTTTTGATTGCACCACCCTTCACAAAAGTAGCTGGCGAAGGAACCTTTCCTAACATATCTAAGTACACGCCCTTTGTAGAACCAATTGATTTTGGCTGAAAAATTCTAAAATAACCTGCAGGATCAACGACAACTTGTCTACCAGTTACCGGATTCTCAAAGATTATTTTTCCCGTCTTTGATACCCATGAGGTGGCATTGGGCCCAGCATGAACTGCTATTGCTTTTTCTAAAGATGCTGACTCCCATGTGGCTCCAAATTGTTGTACTCTTATTGCACCACCCGTTATTCCTGATGCTTCTCCAGCTATTTCAGTTGCAGCAGCAGCACTCCTCAATCCTAATGCAAAACCAAGTGTCAGTTGAGTCATCGGATCGAATTCAATCGTACCTGGTGATGGAGCCCAAAGTATACCTCCATTGCTAAATTCACCAAGTGATCCATCTGAGTTAATTGCTTGAAATGTAATAATTTTTACGTTACTACCTTCGATAAGTGAGAAGCTATTGGCTTCTCCGTAAACTCCCCACTGACCGTTTATTTTTTGTGCGCTATATGTCATTCCAAGAACCCCAACATTTGCATTTGCTTGGTCCGCTGCCATTTGGGAGTAAATTTTCGCATCACTTTTAAAAAAATTGTTAAATAACCCGGCTCCTTTGACCCACCCTCCATCGGGATCAACACCACTTACCGGATTGTTGCCCATAGCGACATATGGAGAATAGTATTGATCTGCTGGGTCTTTCGATGTCCAACGACCTACAATTGGATCATACTCTCTTAGTTCAAAGTGGCTCCAATGAGTTTCTTCGTCACGTTCGGAGAAGTTACCCTGATAGCCATACCTGTAATTAGTTTCATCACTCTTCTGCTCCCGCAGCACATCCCCCCAAACACCATAGTCACTCGCCTGTGTAACCAGCCCTTGAGTATGTGTCACCGAAAGATCATCAAACCACGCCTTAACCCCCGGTGTTTCGTTGCTCAGGTAAATATAAATATACCCAGCCTGTTGTACTTCAACATTTAATGAAAGTTCATCAAAATCAACAGTAAACTCCTGGTTGGTTTCAAAACCGGCATCCTCACTTATGCGGTCAAAATCTGAACTGATGTACTCAAAGTCTTCATCAAATAAAATGTAATTGAGGAATGCCCGTGGCCGGTTGGTTTCACTTCCTCCATACGAACCAATGGCTGCAAAACCATCCGTAAATACTTGCGTTGCCAACTGCGGGGTCTCTAGTCCAGGAGTAAATACGTAGGTTCCTGAAAGCGCACCAATAATACTGGTGAGCGGTGTGGTAGTGTTGTAAGAAGATTGCTCTTCGTATTTACCAAACACTTTCATAGAAATCTTGTCACCAGCATTTACCCGCAACGTGGTGGCCGGGCCAATAATTCTTCCGGAGTTTCCATCCAGCAGGGCCGCAAAATCAGGTTCGGGCATTGCTGAGGTTGGTTCAGTGTGATTTAGCCACTGGCTTACATTGCCTTGTGCAGTTTCAGTAATGTTCTCAAAGTATACCAACTCCTGCACACGTGGGTTTGCAGTTTGAACCAACCCGTTGTCTTCCATTGTAGCGGTATAAATATTTACATTTTCCCGCACCAGCGCCCGCACATTACCCAAATGATCGGTGATTTCGTAGACAGTTGATCCGTCCTGAACCGGATAGTATGTACCTAGTTTTCCGGAGCCGTAAACCGGCACTTCCGTGAGGGTGATCATATCTGCATTGGCAGTTGTCGGCTTGCCTTCTTGCTCATAAATGCTTAGGATGTTTCCGGAAGCATCACGGATGTACCAAGTCGTTCGTACCTCACCCCCGCCCTCTCCAGAGGAGAGGGAGTAGGATACTTTTGCTAACCGGAATCCACGATCATCATAGAGATAGTCTACTTTTTTGTTTGCATCAGTTTTTGGAAGGGCTGCATATACCGCTACCACTTTTCCGCTTACATCGTAATCAACAAACTGGTTGTTTCCATCAGCTTTGTACTCTTCAACCATCTGGCCAATCTTGTTGTAATGATAGCCGTGGCTGTCAGTTCCTCCGGGTGTTGTGTATCCGGTTACATCCCGTAGCTGATTGGTGTTGGGCTTGTAGGTATAATCAAAAAGGTTGGTGTGTATTCCGTTGCCATCGTAGCGATGGAGTTTTAGAATATTTCCGTTCGGATCATACGCCATACCGGTAACTCGATACTTCTGTCCTTGCATTATAAACGTATGCGTTCCGAAATCAGGCTCAGCCCAGCTTGCATCCTGGAACTGATACTTGTCGTCATATTCATACAAGTACATTCCCTTCAGGTTATCTGAACCCGGTGATCCAATATGCGTTACTCCTTCTCCGGGCGCTGTCGTGCGCCAGGCTGCCGATGTAATCAACCCGTTATACAAGGGTTTCACTCTGTACCCTGGTTGAGGGGCGGCATCTGCTTCTGCAACAATAATATCAAGGGTCTGATTTCCATAATTACCATTTCTATCTACTGATGAAATGGTAACGCCTGCATAGGTACCGACTTGTCCTTGTGTTGGTTTGATTTCCAGCAACGCTTGCCCATTTCCCTGCGAGATAATCTTAACAAAAGACGGTGCATTGGTGGATGTGAAACTCAATACTGTCTTGTTAAGCAAGAATTCTGCTTTGGCTTTCACCGCCTGGAAAACCACAGCATGACCGCTGTTATTCAAATGTATTCCATCGCCATAAGCGTATGCTGTGGCAATGGTCTTGTCGGCTGCGGCTAACGTGAAGTATGTACTAACTGAAGACGCTCCAAACGTACTGATGATCTCATTAGCTTGTGCCTGCAGAATTTCACGTTGCGCCAGTGTACTGAAGTTCCGTGGCTGCGTAGTCGTGATCAATACTTTTGCTCCATTGCTTTCAGCAGCTTGCTTTATGGCTGTAAGATTGGCCATAAACGTAGCCGTTGGAATATTTGCCGCCAGGTCGTTTGATGGAAGGTTAATGATCAGCAGTACCGGTTCATACGTTAAGGCTTTGGTGATATTTCGTTCAGGATCACCAGTGGAAATCAATTCATTAGATGTATATCCAGCCTTTGCCAGGTTAACAAGGTTCCAACCCTCATTGTAATTGGCATCAAGCCAGGTATTAAATAATCCTGCCCATGAATTTGCCTGTGTGTTAGCACCCGTACCTTCAGCAGTTGATGAACCGATGATGACAATATTTTTACGGGTTGGTGAAATACCGCCACCTGGTGTTGCCTGCAGTGTAAGCGTTTTTGTTCCACCTGTATTGACTGTCTGATTGGTTAACGCTTGCAGTACCGGAGGATCAACCGAATTGTCTGAGATAAGCGTGTTAGAGTATGGAGACACACCTTTACTGCTGGTAGCACGGATGCGATAGTAGTACACGGATCCAGGACTTGCTGTGGCATCGGTGTACGTTGTTACATTAGCTGCTGTGGTCGTAACAAGGGTATAGAGACTGGTAGCTGTTGTCGTGGCCCTGTAAATTTCATAACCACTTTCGTACAAACTGTTATCCGACCATGTTAACTGAACACCAGCTGTACCGGCCAGCTTTTGGGTGCTTAACAAAGCAGGAGCATTGAGATCCGGGATACTGTACTCCGTAAAGTCAAGCACACCGAAATAGCCAAACTGCGAACCAGCTTCTACCCCAAACTCGAAAATAATCTCTCCTAACGCATTCGGCTGAAGTTGTTTAAAGGTGATGGTGTTGGTGGTATTGTTGGCACAGTTGAGTGTTTGCTTTTCACCATTTATAATATAGGAACCGATCTTCGTAAGGTCACCGGCAGCTGCTTGTCGTGAGCCGAAGATTGTAATGGTATAATAGTAGGCTGGATTAAGTCCTTTGAGTTTATAGGTACCACCTGCACCATAAGCAAAGTAGCTGTCCTTCGTTGCATTGAGCGGATAGTCACCCAACGCAACCTGAGAACCATACGAATTATGAGCCGCACTACCACCACCATAGCCATTGGAGGCATCTTTAATTATTTCGAAATCAATGGTTGAAACACCGCTCTGTGCATCGATCATGTCGTTCAGCACCGAGCCGGTTGTTCCACCACTCATGTTGTTCCATCCGGCTGTTGTTGTCTGGAATGAAGTTGCCGGATCACCAAGGTCCATTAAAAATCTTCGGGATGGAATACCCGGTGTACTCACGGACGAAGCGTTTGTATAAGGGGATAAAACTTCGGGTGCTACATAAGCTGCAACGCGGTACTCATACGTCATTCCGGATCCCAGCAATCCATCACTGTATTGTGTTGTATTGGCACCCACTGTGCCGATGACTGCGAATATCTGTTCGGTACCTGCTCTTCGTTCAATCGTATACCCTGCTTCGTTTGAAGCATTGTCCAGCCACGACAAATTTGCAAACCGCCCATCGACAACAGCAGAAAGACCAGTTGGTGCCAAAACAACCGGAACTGATGTTTCTGTAATATCCATCACATTCATGTATCCAAAACCAGTCGGAGAAACGGGGCTGAAAGCAAGCTGAATTTCACCAGAACTTGTTGGCCTGATATTATGCAGGGTAATGGTTTGAGTGGTGTTATTCTTGCCGTCAATTACATACTGCTTTCCATTGATCGTGTACGTTCCTTGCCTGCTTGCAGCATCGGATGCTGCTCGGGAGCCGAAAATTTTAACGGAGTAATAACGATTTACATTCAAGCCTTTTAGCGTGTAACTTCCACCTGGTCCATACGCAAAGTAACTGTCGCGACAAGCAGTTGCTGGATAATCAAGGACTACACCGTTATAACCATCAGGGTTGAATACATCACCATTACCAAAACCGTTTGATGCTTTCGTTACCATTTGCACAGCTAACGTTGATCCATTGCCATTGGCATCAACCAGATTCTGTAATGTATACCCGGTTACGCTGCTGGTAAAATTGTTCCAGCCTGTAGCTGTTGTGGGATACGATGGACTTCCAAAGTCAATCAGGTATCTCCGGTCAGGAGGATTACCGGGTGTTGTTATGGTAACAACATTACTATAAGCAGAATTGACGTCACCATACGCTGCACTAATACGGTAGTGGTACTGCGTGCCAGTCATGGTGGAGTTATCCGTGTACTGGCTTGCTCCTGCTGCTATCTCGGCAATTTGTTTGAACAATGTCTCCTCAGGCAATTTTCGCTCAATACGATAGCCGGTTTCATTGGAGGCCAAGTCCGTCCACGTCAGAGAAACTCCATTGACTATGGTGGTAGCAGCCAGCGATGATGGGGTCTCAACAATAGGATTGCTTACTTCCAGTATATCCCAAACGTTCATGTATCCCAGAAAGGCATTGTCATCCACACCAAAGTGCATGATTAGTTCACCACTACTACTAGGGGCCAGATGATAAAATGTGATGGTCCGTGAACTGTTGTTAGACGCATCCAGAACTTTCTTCACACCATTGACCGTAAAGGTTCCTCTCCTGTCGTTGTTGGTAACACCAGTTCGCGATCCAAAAATGGTGATGGAATATAGTTTGGTTGGATCAAGTCCTTTCAACTTGTACGAGCCTCCGTTACCATGCGAGAAGAAATTATCCTGACACGCACTGGCAGGGTAGTCACCTACAATTCCATTATAGCCAATGGTATTGTAGTAGATTTGATCATTAGTAAATGTTGCACGAGCATCCTGCAACACTTCGATATCAATCGCAGATGTATCACCAATTGTATTGATAAGGTTGTGAAGCACCGAACCGGTCAATCCACTGGGCATGTTATTCCATCCTGTACCCTTTGTTTGGAACGCTGGATTACCGAAGTCAACGAGGTATCGTTTGTCAGGGATACCGGGAACTAAAATGCTTGCAATATTACTGCCGATTGATTCTTCACTGGCATTGAAAGCTGTTACTTTGTACTCATAGGTAATACCAACGGCAACAGTTTGATCGGTATAGGTATTGCTGTTGGCTGCAACATCAACTAACAACTGGAATCCAGTATCGCCTTCTTTTCTTCTTTCGATACGATAACCCGTTTCATTGCTGGCATTGTCGGTCCAGGTTAATACACCTCTACGGGCAACGACCTGTGCCGATAGACTGCTACCCGGACCAACGATGCCTGGAGCATCTTTCTGGACAATGTCGAGTACATTGATGTATCCCAGTTGAGAGCCAGCGGCCACACCAAAATCGAGCACAATATTCCCGGAAGATGTAGGCTGAAGATTATAGAAGTAAACAAAGCTGCTGTTGTTGTTGGCAGCGCCTAATGTCTTCAATGTTCCATTGATGGTGTACGAACCAATGCGATTATAAGTCGTTGATGAAACACGCGATCCGAAAATTTTAATTGTATAATATTTTGTTGGATCTAATCCCTTTAGCGTATAAGTACCACCTGCACCAGAAGAGAAATAACTATCACGGCATGCAGATTCCGGGTAATCGCCTACCACACCGAGGTAACCTTCATAGTTGTAGTAGTTACCATTCCCCCAACCGTTAGAGGCGTTCTTGGTGATCTCGAGTTGCAGGGTTGTAGTATCACCATCAGTATCGACAAGATATGATGATACTGCACCGGTCAATCCTGATGTCATGTTATTCCAACCGGTTACGTTGGTTGGGATGGTGGGATCACCCAGATCAATTAAGAAGCGTTTGTCCGTTCCAGTCAGGAAGAGTGAAGATTTGCCTATCGAAGCAACAGCATTAATTGATGAAACCTCGGCAGAATATGATCGACTTCCCAGTTCATCCGCCTGGTAATCTTTCAAGGAAATACCATTGTCTGCCATGTAATGGTTTAATAACTCTCTGAATAACGGCTTAGCAGCACTATAGTCGGTTGGCGAATACTGAGCCACATGATTGATAACATCCGCAGAGGTGACCATTGCAGGACGGATAAGTTCATCGATAGCGGAAGGAATCGAAGGTGAATGAGGATGTAGGTTATTTCTACCTGGCGTTAAAGAGGAAACTTCGAACAAATCGGAGAACTCACTTTCATAGTAATTCAAAAGCATACCGAACACATCCTTCTTGAAATCACTTCCCTCCGCTCCATCCTCTCCGGGATCCATCGTGTTATCCGGGTGATTAATTTGGGTCAGCCATCCATGAATGTTGTAGATGAAATCAATACCCTGAAGTTGATCGCCAAGTTCGATTCGTTTTAATGGGCCATGTAAATAGTACTCGTATTTTGCCCTGAGTTTCTTTTCACCCGTCTCGGTTAAGCTCGTGTATACATTATCAAGCCGCATGTCGTTGTCATATCCGTAATGGTGATAGAATTCAGACAGCAGAACATTGGATAGATTGAACGCTTTACTGGAAGCCATTAACACGTTACCTGAGAAGTCATACTTGTATTCGACCACAAATACGCGATTCAAAAGCGTTGGTCGTTGTGCCATCCAGGTTACTCTACCTAGTTCATCATAACTATACCACGTCCTGATATTTTCGTTCTCTGTCCAGGAGACTGCACCACGAACAAAAGCCTGTACATAATCGCTCGATGTTAAACCGGTCTGTGAGTAAAAATTGGGATCTGCATAGTCATAGTGACTGACAATCCAATCTTTACGAAGAATGGCAGCATACTGAACTTGTTGATCAAGTTCAAGAGATGATGACAACGATGAAAACAAAGCACTACCAATATACTCCCCAGATTCAACCGGCCGACCAAGCTTGTCATAGTTAGTATAAGAAAATTTTCCTTTTCCACTAAGCTGTTGTTGTTCGTGTTCACGTTGTTGAGCGTTTTGCGAAAATCTGATTTTCCCATCACGCCTGTATTGATATTTTGTAGTGCCTGCATCCGGCTCGGTCATTTCAAGCAGCCACCCACGGAAATTATACTTATAGGTAGTCTTGTCAATGGCACTGTAGGCAACAGATTCTTTTAACTGCTTGAAGCCATTTGGTGAAATCGATGCCTTTAGTCGTCCTACATCATCGTAGAACTGGTACGACACATCGGTAAAGTGATTGGCATAGGTAAGCGAGACGGATCCGCTTTTTAGCACTATCCGATAGAAGCCCGATAACCACTTGCCGTCTTGTTTGGGAACATTAGTAACCGAAGAATACCGAATGTCACTGACAATATCCTCAATAACATAGTCGCCTGTAGCTGAAAAAGTTACAAGCTGATTATCCAAGAGATAAAAATAAATCAGCGGGCGATATAAAGTCGATGCAGGATCCGCACTTGCTTCAATCTCATTTACAACACTTAAATTCGTAGGGCTTGATGTTCCCTTGCGGGCGCTCATCACAGTCTTACCTGACTTATCGGTTATGCTAACAGCATAGTTACCGTTTTGATCGCGCGAAATTGTCTGAGCACCCAGGTTTGCCAGCGTTTCCGGAAGACCGGTAACACCAAGTACTGTTTCTCGCATAGTCTCATAATCATCAAGCTCGCTATACACGGGGAACGTTCCGGAAAGCATCTCCCGATTCATTCCCAGGCGATGAACTTCGCCTGGCCCTCCGCTCTTACGTACTTCACCCGAACCGTCCTTGTAAAATTCAGTACGACTATAAGGATAACCAGTAACCGGTACATGGTCTTCCATGGTATTGTTTGCACTATAATACCAGCCTACCGTTCCCGGTGTGGTGTTATCAAAAGGTTCTTCAAAATCCTGATACGAATATTGTTCACCATCTGCATTGGTTGCAAAGTTATGTTTGTATTGAAAGAATGATCTGTTTAATGGAGCAGCCAGTGTACTAATCACGGGTCGTTCATACTCGTCTGCTATTGCTTGTGATGCCAGTACCTGATTTCTGGTAAAATTCTTTACCTGCGTTTGAAGGGGCCTCCCAGAAAGATCAAAATATGATTTTGAGTGTCCTACTTCTTTGGTGTCATCATAGGCAATATTTTCAACCCAGTTTAGCTTATTGTCACAGCTGGGACCCACTTGAACAGTAACGGTTGTTCTGGTCGCACTTACACAACCGTAGAGATTAACAGGCTCTGCGTAATATGTGTAGGTTCCTTCTTTTTTGGTGTTCTGGTCAACCACTCCATCCCCAAGATATTCACCATTCTCATTGTACCATTTGAGGGTAACAATTTCACCTACCGGTGAGAGTGACAACTTTACGGGTTCAAATTCACAGAACTGTAGCGTAGCATTCGACAGTGTGGGCGATGCATGAACAGGAAATGACAGGATACTAAGGTTCTGGCCAACGCATCCCACCGCAGTGGCCTTTACTTGCGCAGTTCCGATGTAATTGGCATTCCAACTAATAACGGCAGTAGTTCCTGGAACTGATGTTGGTCCAGCGGCAGAGGGTGTCACGGTACCCGCTGTTGAAGGTGTAATCTGCCATGTAAAATACTTGGCGTTCTCTGCGGCAGCATAGAATGTTGAGGTTCCATGTCCTTGGCATCGCTCTGGACCATTGAGTGACTGCATCGTCAGAGTTCCTACGGGCTCATTGATTTTAAAAAAATTTCCTGTGGCTCCAACAACAAACTGACTTTCTGCGGTTGATGGCGCAAAACAACCCTGTGTTGATGATGCCACTACCCGAATAACGTCTCCATCGTACAGGGTAGCAGGATCATATGTTAATCCGCTAGCCATCGAGATCCCATTTTTATACCAGGTATAAGTTGCCTGAGAGGAGTTTGATGTTCCCTTAAAGACTACTTCATCAAGACAATACACAGGTGGGTAGCGTACAGGGTCCAGTGATATTCCAGCACTAAGCGGTGTTATACTAGAAGCGTATGTTAAGGTTGATGTACCAGAAACGGGTCCACTTCCAACAGTTGGTACAACGGTGCATTTAATAACCATCCCGGATTGATGAGATCCAACCGGAATGACAAAAAGATGAGAGGATGGTGAGGAGCATGTGGAGCACGTTTGGTCATCAATCTTCCAGATGTAAGTGAAGCTTGCACTCGGAGAAAAATTGCTGGTCGCTGCCTGAAAGGTAAAACTGTCATTAGAACATGATCCGCTTAGCTTGGTAACCGTAACAGTCTGTGATAAACCTTGACCAAATAAAAAAGTCAAGAGTGTGAGTAGAATAATGTTTTTCATAACGGTTACTAGTTTGCGTAATGGTATCTCGTTTCACTAACTTTCGTTCTCCCTGCCTGAAAGGTTTCTTTGTGAACCTCTTTTAGCCTGCCCATTTCATCATAGATGTATTCGGTGTATAGATTCCCGTTATCGAGTATGTGCGATAGTTCTCCCCATTCATTATAGACATAACTAACCATTGCTGCATCAACTGGGCACACCCGGAAGTCGTCAAAGTTTGTCTGAGCTGTTTTAGCCTCACACCAAATCTCTATTCTATCCCAGGAATCCTCGATGTTGATGTCTGCTTCCAACAAGTACCATGCACCGGCTTGCCCAACATTCTTAACTGTTGCTGTTTGGATCGGATTATTGGTATCAAACCTGTACTTGACTTCACAGGTTGACTGGGTTGACCAAACACTAACGCGGTATGTTCGTTGATTAGGAACCATAAAAAAAGTAAACCCTCGATTTCCGGCTTGAGCTTTTATAGACTTTACACCCGTGTGTGCAAAATTGTCGAATTGAGTACCTGGCTGAACATCGTTTCCAAATTGCCCGTCTGTAGGAATATCCTCTGCACCTGAATAACCAAATTCTCTATACTCTGCATTGGCAGCAGTCGCCATAACTTTCGACTGATCGAATGACATCTTGGTGGCTGCAAACTGATTGTTGATATCTTTTGCTTCCAGTGCGTGAGAGTTGACATCATACAACGTTACCTCACTGGTTTTCTGCCAGACTGCCGGAGCTAGATCGTTCTTATTCCAGGCAGTAAATTCTGCCACCGGAAGAGGATACAAACCATCTTGTTGAAGAGGGACATTGTCATCTCCTATAAATGTATAACTCGCATGCTTTCTCCATATCCCTAGTTGATTAGCAGTCTGTGGAATATAAGCGCCAGGCTCCAACGCTGGAATCTGATCTGTCCAGGTTTGAACAGTGGCGGATACCAGACCAACCTTACTTTCTATATTGGAAGGATTTACTTTGTAAACTTGAGTAGATGCTTCCTGTGTTAACATATTCTTATTCCCGGAAAAGCCCAGTCCCATACTCCCATAAATATGATATGCAGGTTTAATTTCAGTCAGATAAGAATTACCATGCCCATCAGTAGCAAGAGATTTTACCACCTGGCCTGAGTAAAAATCGAAGGCAACATTTCGGGTAGTGGTCTTCGTACCCGTTCGATAATTGATTGTTGTGCTGCCAGTCTGAATGGCGGGGTATCTTACACGCTTGGATAGTGTGGCTTTCAGGGAGAATTTTCCTCCTTCCTTACGGATGGCGCGGGCATTCATAAATGTTTCTTGAACCACACCTTGATTCTTATATCCTGTATTAAGTAAATTTTCAAATTGGGGATTGGTCGCATTATCGTGTAGGTATTCATTGGTAGTTTCGGATATCTTAACATCATCTTCATTGAATACCGAAACGGACAATAACTCACCTACCTGGGTTGTAAAATCTTTTAACGTTACCTTAGTGACATGAGAATAATCATGATCATATTCGAGATCCAAATCTGCATTTACCTCATCCTGAAGATTAGAAGGAATACTCACATTACTCTTCTCCCCATCATTCATCTTCCAACTGTATACCCTAAAATGATATGTGGCATAGTTGGGTACAGGTTTGAAATCACTCTCGTTTGAATCTTTTATGATTTCACGGGTAGTTACATATTCATACAAAACACCAGGGGTAGGAACTTCAGTAGCCTTTGCAAGCAATGAAGAGAAGTGTGAATACAATACCCTTCGAAGCGTTTTAGCCTCCAACGAATTATCATCATAATCCTCCAGATAGTATTTATCCAGAATTTTTGGAGCATACGATGTCACACCAGAGCTTCGTTCCGTATCTGAAACATGATGGTACTGATAAACCACACCCTTTGATTTACCAATGAGTCCATTATCAACAGTGAGTTTGCTTACCCGAAGATCTCCACCTGGTATATTCAATTTGCTATTATAGATCACCATGTTGCCCCCCAAATAAGTCCGCATACGTGAGCTTACCGGGCATCCATTTGAGCCTGTTCCGCCCCCACCTTCTCCCGGAGGTTCCTCAGCGGAAAGTGCCATGGCCATTGGTAACTCTTCACCACCACCAATTCCACCACCGCCTCCGTACGTCTCCAGGCACTCAAACTCACCGTTTGCATTCGCATACTGAATTCCACGGAAACCCATCAGACATTGTGACCGAACGAAAACTTTGTTGCCTTCAATTTTGGTAATGTAACCAGACACACTATTGGTAACTTCCGGGTAGCCGGTTATATAATAAGGCTCACATTGCCCTGATGGACCTATTTGATAATGGGTAAGATAGGGACGATAAAGAATGTAGAAATTAACATTGTCACCAATGTCATAGAAGTAGCTGGCATCATCAACGTCTACATTCATGGTTACCTCAACCACATCTCCCGAGTTTGGGAAATAGATGTCTTTCATTATAATCGGATAACTATGGGTAAGTTCCGCCTTACTATAAATATCCGATTCATACTCCACATTGATTGTACTTCCCATGCTTGAATGTATTTGTCGCAGCGACCATACATCAACGTGATTCTTGGAAATGTTCGTTCGTACTCTATCAACATGATCATTTCCGATATCCTCATAGTCACCTTTATACATTCCCCATTCGTCCACCTTTTTACTATTATAGGGTGGGTTCTTGGTGAGAGTCCAGGTGATGGTGCTATCAAGCAACGGTTGGTTCATCCCCACAGTTTGAATGCGGAATGCTCCAGCCTCTACTTTATAGACTGTTGCATAGCATGTTTTTCCATTCGAGCTAAACTTAAGAATATCGCCACCCTTTAGATTGCCAACAACAGAAGTCAGTTTGTATTTACCTTTTTCTGTATTGGTCTGGTTTATTTCACGTATGGTGCCCGAGCCGGTTTGCGGATTAGCGTAGTCATAAGAAAATCTCATGGCTGGAATCAGATTCGCGCCACCCTTTCCCCTGAATTCAAGAGAGTTTAGGGAAAGCTTACTCTTCAATTCGTAGTCATCCTTGTTTGTTGATGCATTCTGACTTCCTAGAAATGGTGTGGACGGAATACTATTGATTGTTTCCGGAACAAGGTTATCGTTAGTGGAGTTAAATTTGATAACACGAATTGCCAAATTATCCAGATTTGTGCTTACATCATGAATATCTAATACATTGTCAGCAAGATGCTGCTGAAATACCGAATCAGCGCTTTGACCTGACACATCAGCCACTATACTTTGATCATATGAACTTCCATATGCCTTGTCTACCAATGTTTCGTTGATATTCTTATTTTCAATCAAGATAACTCTGTCCAATTTCAGGGAGCTAACTGGTTTGGCCGTATAACTAATTGTTCGACCACTCAAGAGCTCTAGCTGAGTTTGCGAAACACTTTTCGGAATAAATCCGCCTTTCTTACTAGCGCTCGTCACAAACTCCACTTTGGATAGATTTACCTTTTGCATGTATGACCGAAGAATCCTAACGGCGCTCTTTGCATCATCGCGAATATCCTTTATAAAAAACGCCGTGTGAGATTTGGTACGAATGGCATCCAGATAATACAATTCCTTTACACCTTCAGAGAAATTTCTAAAGTCACTATCCAAATCGATGTTTGTTCCTTCTCCAGGGGTCCTCCATGCGTATTGGTCTGTCCACTTGCCATATTGGAGATCGACCCAGTATCCCCAGTCCTGATCATCAAACCCGCCAGTCCCACGGTCAACATAATCCGGACCTGTTACAGCCGTAAGCAACCAGGTGTAAGCATACTTGGTAGGCTTAGAGATATAATTATGAGTCTCAACATCCTCATCATCCCTTCGTTCGCTGTATTGAAATTCGTCACTATTATAAACCGGAAGAGAGTAGTGATAGGTAACACCACTCTCATTGGTTACTTTAAATCCACCAATTTGTTCATCTGGTGTTTGCACTCGCTGGAATCCTGTTGCGGTAGTCTCAATAAATCCGTTGGCACCATTTTTAATCTGTGCATTTGTAAAATGTTGTATGTACTTTGAGCCTGCCAGCTTCGACCGCGAACCACCATCATTGCCATTGAGTCCCGTAACCGGAGGAGTAACAAAATCATACTTTAATAAAGGTTTAGCTGGATCCGTTGTATTGAACGCTATGGGATCTGTTTCATAGGTATAGCGATTGGAGAAATCATCAATAAACCGAAACTCCATGGTAGTGTTTCTGAAACCAACTTCAGGCTCGGTTGGTTGCTGAACGATGTCATGGAGGTACTTTTCGTCAGCGTCATCATAATGCCTGATATTTTGACTATACAAATGACCTTGAAACATGTGCGGCTTGAAAGAACCGCCAATACCTTGCCCATTAATGAGGTAATCATCATAACTGGGGAAAGAACCTTCATTGGTTGTGCGGGGATCTTCCCGATCGGCTAAAGTATGTGTCGCAGGAATCGCGTATGAATCGTATGCACGTGTGTTGTAATTTTTTAGTTTTAGTATTTCAGCATAATCCGTTGGGTTATGAAAGATTCCATTGGTTTTTACATTTTCCATTTCAGAAATCCAATACCTCCTATACTTATACCCGAGACTAATGAATGGAAGCGGAATTGTGCCACCTACTTGGTAGCTACTCACTCTTCCGGCTTTTCCATTATTTACACTGAAACCTGCGACAGAAGCAGAAGACACAAGTCTATTTTTTCCTCCAGTTGTCGACAATGACACACCAACACTAACCATACCAGCTACATCAACTCCCGCATTTGGAGATACAGTCTTAAAATCGGTACTTATACCAATGGATGCATTGACTGACCCACCGGTAAGTCCTGAAGTTGACAACCCAGCGTTTGCATATGGGTTTCCCCAAGGATCAATACCCATTCCTATTCTAGCTGGGCCAGCAACCACTCCTTCATAAAATCCAACACCATACCCCTGATAGGTATCATAGCCTACAGAAACTTCTGCCGTAACACCAACAACACCTGAAACTCCTAGTGTTACGCCAATTTTGCCCTCATGCGTTTCTCCTCCCTCCCAGTAAAAGCGTGACGTGTTCAAAGCATCTACATGATCATCCGCAAAACCATTAACATTTCTATTAATGGCACCAGGGTTTAATGTCCAGCCTAGGCCAACCCAGGATGCTTCTTCATCGGGCATAATACCCGCATGGTATGAAAGTGACAATGGATAACCGCCTGAAGGCCCCGGAACCTCAAGCAATGGAACGTTGTACACAAAGTCACCGGTTAGTGTATTCACCATATCAGTGGTATCAACCGGTTCAAAACTCGTTGCCTCTGGCGCAGTTGGTCCTGCTGTAAGTGCCCAGGTAACGGATGGCGCAATAATATTTACAACCATCTCAAGAATAAAAAATACTGCAAATGCTTTTAGGAGAATTCGACTTCGGATCAATTTCATAACTGGTTAACTAATGTTATCAAACAATTTCTATAACTGAAGGCCTATGCCTCTTCTAACTCACAAATTTTATCGTTGGTACGTTTAACAAATCCTTGATTCTAAATCGAAACCGCTGATTTCCTACACCGAGACCAAACTCATTTAGATTAAACTGAACCCATTCCTTCCCCTGTGCCTTTTCTCTATTAAAAACAAAAAGTAGCTGGGTATCCTCACCAAGTCCGAACGTGCGATTAAGCATAAAATCACCAACAGGAATTGTATCGGAAGTATTCGTAGTCAGTGTAACATATTCATTCATCTGAAAGGACAATGTATGGAGTAGATTACTATGCTGATCTAATCCACCATCTGCAGGATTCAGTGCCTCTTCGTAGTTTTTTGAGAGGCTTACAATGAAATAGAAATACTTTACATACTGCTCCCGCAGATTGGACACCTTCACAGCATCACCCGATTCTCCTGCAACCTCCTGTGCAACTAGCAAATCAACTGGCTTGAACAAAACATTTATTCTGGTCTCCCCTATGACTGTGGATTTCTTAAGGCCATTCTCTTCATCTGACATATACGCAATCAATTCCTCTTGTGTGAGGTAACCAGGCCGACAGGAAGTGATCAACAAAAGGACCCAAAGCAAACACAACAATGTTCTCATAATCTAACGTCCTCCGTATTCTTTGTTAAGACCTTCCAATACAGCTTCAGTGATGTCTAATCCCTCATCAGCGTATGCCAGATTCCCATACTCCGTAGCAGCAAGGATAATTTTATAACCATTGGATTCACCGTACTTCTTTAAGTAGGCATTGATCTGCGTAACAACTTCACCCGTCATCTTCGAGTCCTCCTGCTGTGCTTGAGTGTTCGTTGCCTGTTGATAATCAGTAAACTGTTTCTGTTTCGCGCGGATAAGTTCCTCCGAGAGCTGACGCTCTTTCACGGTCATCTTGGAACTTTCTTTTTCATACTTGAAAATCTGCTGCTGTACTTCATTGGCAAGCGTATCAATATTCGCCTTCCACGCTGAGGCTTTCTGCTGATAAGCAGCACGCGCATCAACCATGCCCTGATAACTATTCAGGAGTTTATTGGAGTCGACATATACGACCCGCTGATCTTTGGTGAAAATGAAAAAAGAGAGAAGAATAACGGCTAATAGGTTGACTACACCTATTCCTACAAGAAATCGTTGCATTTCGACAAAAGGTTTAAGGTTTCAAGAATTACCACAACGGTTTCAAAGCCGTGTAATATTGATCGCAAAAAGAATCAATTCAATCCAACCATACCGCTGAACTTTGTAGTCAAAATCACGCAAACACAAGTGTTATGTTTTCCCTACACCATCCTTGAATAATAACTTCAAATTAACTGTCACAACTTCGAATTATTTAAAAACCTGTTATAACTTACAGCCGCAAAAAAAAACTCCTCAAAAAAATAATGCTTACCGTTAACATCCATCGATTAGGTCATGTCAAAACCTACCATCCTGCTGGCGGACGACCATCCGCTCTTTCGTAAAGGCGTTAGAGGAGCCATTGAAATCCTGAACATCGCAGAACAAGTATTGGAAGCCGCCGACGGTCGTGAGGTCCTTGAAATTGAAAGCAAACAAAAAGTCGACCTCTTCATCTTGGACTATCGAATGCCACGACTCGATGGCCTCGAGACCGCGCAAATACTGCTGCGCAAAAATCCACGCGCGAAGATCATCACCTTGACCATGTACTCGGAGATACCACTCATCTTCAACCTGATGAGCATGGGGGTAAAAGGGTTTCTAATCAAAAACTCCGGAATTGACGATTTTGAAAAGGCAATTCACGCCGTCCTGAACGGCGATGAGTATATGGACCAATCGCTCAGATCCCGTGTACTGGACTTTGAACAAACGGAATTTATCATCCAACTCACGGACCGAGAACGCGAGCTGCTGAAGTTGCTCGGTGAAGGGCTCACCAGTAAACGCATTGGAGAACACATGGGTATCACCGGAAAGTCTGTCGAGGTGTATCGAAGTCGGCTGTTCAATAAGCTCGGCGTGAAGAATACCTCCGAACTGGTCAACTATGCCCACAAGAATGGAATGCTCTGAATCAACAGTCTCTTCTCTAATTACCAATGTCAACGTCCAACAAGAATAAAATAGTACAAAAGTACTATTGTACGCCTCATCCGGAACGCATAACTATGTACTCGTATGCAACACCCTTCAGGGGCTAACATCGGCGCAACGGGTTAGCCCCTACTTTTTCTGGTCTCCAATCATTCCTTCAATATCACATTCTTGTTGAAACACGTTTCGAGCGTGTGCCGCTAGATAAGATATTAACCCTAAACTTTAGTATATTATATCGCTACCACAAATGAATAGGAGTACCATCAGGATGCGATAGCCCAGGAGTTATTTCGAAATACCGTTAATCTAAACTGAAGTCTGGATGTCAACAGACAACGAACGATTCAGAAACATGCTGCAGGCCAACCCGGCGGCCGCGGTAACCTACCTCTACGACATGTACTATGAGTCACTGTTCCGTTATGCCTGCCTGATCACGAAAGACCAAGAATGCGCAAAAGACATCGTGCAGGAGGCAATCCTCCACGTCTGGTCTAATCGTAAACACCTGACCAGCCATCCAAAATCCATTGAGCACTACTTAATGCGCATCGTCCGTAACAAATCGCTCTCATACTTCCGAAAGGCTCCTCATCTCGATATCAGCACGATCCGACATACCGCGCAACCGGGAGACCACGCGAATGCTGAAGTCACGATCATCGAAACGGAAATCCTGCAACAAATTCGCAAGGTCATCTCAACGTTCCCAACGAAAGAACAGGAATACCTCTTGCTCAAAATAGACAATGGAATGTCGCTTGACGAAATAGCCAGCATAAAAAACGTCACCCGCAAAGCTGTAGAAGGAAGAATCACCAGCGCCCTCAAGCGCCTCAGAAAATGGGCCTCCGATAATAAGTTCCCGTAGAAAAAAATGACGACGGACGTAGGGATCATAGTGTTTTTTGCGAGTATACAAAAAGACGAACGATGAATATTGAACTACTCATGGACAAAATCCTCAGCGGGGATGCATCACCCGAAGAACAAAAGTCATTTGAATCGTGGCTTTCAAAAAGTAATGCAAACCGTGAGGAATTTGAAGATCGCAAATACTTGGTGGAAAATGCTAACCAGTTGGAACGGGAAGGTAATGATACCTTTTACGACGACCTGCGCAAAATCCAACAGCAAATCCAAATACGTCGACACCGTAAAAAACTGCTCCGCAAAATAGTTATCACGGTTGGAACAGCCCTGGTCTTGCTGGCGCTCTACTTCCTCTTCCTTCAACTTGGAATTATCACAGCAACTACCAGAACATGGAGCCATGAATAGCGACAGACTAATCACCGGCTCGAACGATTGATACCTATCCGTTAACACAATGCATCCAACCGTTAAATACGAACTGCAGGAACTGGAACGACTGACAAGTGCTGACGTGGATGAATGGAATGACGCGGACATCACACCAATCGTAAAAAGGGAAGTCGAACGTATCAAGGCGACATTGATTTACGAAGTGTTTCACTTCGAAGACGAACGACACCTGGAACGCTACATCCAGTACCACCAACAATCCCTGATCCGCCTGATCGATCGCGCGATTGCTCAGACAGAAACTACCGCAGGAAAAAATACTGCGAAGGCTACGCTCCATAACGCGCTGGACGAACTCCTCTCCTTCGTCGAACGACATTTCACCAAATACTTTGACCAGGATGCAAAAGCCCCGGAAGGTTACCTGAAATTGGCCCGCAAGGAAGCATCAGCAAACATTAAAAATTTTCGGAAAGCACTGGAAGCAATGAACGCGGAAAGCAGCCTGATCGAGTTGATACTCCGGGTACTCACAAAAATAGAATCCAGCAATGTTGAAAAAGGTACCACCTACAGAAAGGTCATGTACGCCAAGGCAATCCAAAAAGAACTTCATCAAATGACAGACGGTCGTGACGTCAAAGACGTCAATGAAGAACTACGCCAATTAATGTATTACCTCAACTACAACTCGATCAAAGTCGTCACCTACCACGCGCACTACATCAGTTCGCTCCTGGACAAAAAAGAAACGCGCGTTGATAAAATCGAAACACTGTCATTACTTTTAAAAAATATCAGCCAGGCACAGGTAAAGCCAGGCATTGGATATAACCTGCACGCACCATCGCTGAAAAATCAACTAAGCGAATATATCAGTGTTGAACTGGAATACCACGAACGACTGCAAAAATTATCCAACCGATCATCGGGACCTCCCGAGGATGACCTGCTGATGGGCTTCAAGCTGAAGTTCGAAGCTTCTGTATCCCAGCTGGCATACCTCATCAAAGTACTCATGGAAACAAAGATCATCATCAACAACAACGTTACGCACGTCATCAACTTCCTGGTACGATTTGTCATCACACGAAAGTCAGAGGCGATTTCCTACGGAAGCCTGCGCTCGAAATTCTACCACGTGGAAGCCGGAACCAAACAATCCGTTCGTAGTATGCTACAATCTATGATTCGATACATCGATCAAAACTAAAATCGTCACTTCTGAATACGCCGATAGGCTTGAAGCCACCGAACATCGTGACTCCAGCGAACATAAACGCAGGCATACTCCTTCTCAATAAAAGTCGTTAACCAGGATAACCGCGCCTGTGTTTCCTCCAGCCGCTCACGCAACACGACAAACTCCGCCTGCTTCTGCATATAATAAAAGTGATTAATCCGTTGATGCACAGTGAAGTCGCGCAACAGCTCCAACTCTACTGAGAAATGTTGAAGGTGGTCAATAAACTTGGCTAACTTTCTACTGTCCATGCTGATGTAAAGTTTAACACGAACAAAACAGACCGGACACCGCTAACCTAAACATGAAGAGAGATGCTTTACAGGTAGCATTCCGGTCTGTTTCATCCGCTAAGGTCTTGTCGAAACGGTTGGTATCGCAATTGTAAATTCCTCCTGCCGTGGTATTCTCTG
>Ga0315910_10000560_pt1 | contig 36707 bp, 28 predicted proteins | sample EdamamesoilMG_FD_204470 | JGI IMG/M metagenome (GOLD analysis project Ga0315910, IMG submission 204470) | Garden soil microbial communities collected in Santa Monica, California, United States - Edamame soil | ecosystem: Environmental > Terrestrial > Soil > Garden | place: USA: California...
GATCGCCGCGCGGCTCGGGCGGGACCTCGCGCGGCTCCGGAAGCCAGGTGAGCAGCAGCTCGAGGCGCTGGTCCTCGGCCAGGGTGGCCGGGCCGGCGCAGCGCGCGATCTCGTCCAGGACCGCCAGGCGCGCCGGGCCGCCGCGCGCGCGGCGGATGCGCTCCTCGCGCAGGAGCAGCGGCAGGCGCTCGGCCGGGCCGGCGGCCAGCGCGCGCGCGTCGGTCAGCACCGCCAGGGCCGCCTCCTCGCGCTGGCGGCGGTAGAGCGTCTCGGCCAGGTTCGCGGCACAGGCGAGCTCGGCCGCGGGCGCGGCGCCCGGGACGAGCGCGCGGGCGCGCGCGTAGAGGCCGCGCGCCTCCTCGAGTGCCAGCTGGGCCGGCTCCAGCTCGCCCTGGGCAAGACACAGGGCGCCGCGCCGCGCGAAGAGCTCGGCCGCCGCCAGGAGCTCGGCCTGGCCGGCGCCGGGACCGGCCGTGCGGCGCGCGCGCTCCAGGCGCACGCTCCAGTCGAAGTAGCCCGAGAGACCCTGGTTCGAGAGGCTGAAGAGCGCGCCGTCCGTGACGAACACGTTGCCGACCTCGCCGCCGCTCCAGGAGCCCGAGAGGGCCGGCACGCGCTCGCCCGTCCGACGCGCGAGGACCTCGCGCCGCAGCGGACTCGGGGCCACCACGTGCTCGCCGAACAGGACCGCGCGCGGCGAGGTGTCGGGCCGCTCGAGCGGCACGGTCCAGCCCGGCAGGAAGTCCGCGCCGCCCGCCAGGCCGCCGGGCTTGTGCAGGGCCGAGAGCTTCGAGCCCGCCAGGTAGAGCGTGCCCTCGTCGGCGCCCAGCAGCTGGCGGAAGCCGAGCGCGCGCGTGCGCGGGTCGAGCTCCTGCAGGTACTCCTCGCGATAGGACCAGACCGGCGCGCCGTCGCGCAGGCGCAGGGCCACGATCTCGTCCGAGTCGGAGGGCGTCGCGATCAAGAGCTCGCCGACCACCAGCGGCGGCGCCAGGCGCCAGGTCACCTGGCGCGGCGGGGGCTGGTAGGAGCGCGTCTTCGGCAGCGGGATCTGCGGGTAGATCGCCTGCCACTGGATGTGCCCCGTGAAGAGGTCGAGCGCCGCCAGCGTGCCGAGCTCGGTCTGGGCCAGGACGCGGTCGCCGACCACCACCAGCGGCGCGGCGCAGAACTCGCTGACCGAGCGCCCGAACATGTTGCGCTCGCGCTGGCCGCTGATGAGCTGCGTGCTCCACAGGAGCTCGCCGGTGCCGAGCTCGTAGCAGGCCACGTGGTAGTCGATGCGCCCCTGCATGCGGTAGCTCGGCACGAGCACGCGCGCGCCGGCCAGCACCGGGCTGCCGGCGATCATCATGCGCTGCGCGTAGCTGCCGGTGCCGTCCCAGTGCCAGCCGCGCTCGCGCGCGTCGTAGTCGAGCTCGGGCGCGTGGCTCCACAGCTCGGTCCCCGTGGCCAGGTCGTAGGCCTGCAGGCGGCGCTCGGGGATCGCGACCATGATCTGGATCCCCTGCCACTCCTCGTTCTCGTTCTCGGTGAACGGCTGCTGCATGACCGCCACGGCGATGCCGTGCTCGGCGGCGGGAGCCAGGTACAAGAGCTGCTCGCCGATGCCGGCGAAGAGGTCGGCTTCCTTCGAGCGCGAGAGCGCGCTCCAGCCGCGCGGCGGGCCCGCCTCCCAGCGCAGCTCGCCGCTGTAGGCGTCGACCGCGAAGAGGCGCAGAGTCGAGCCCACCAGCACCAGGTCGTCGACCGCGATGGGCTGCAGGTTCCTGCCGATCGCGGTGCCCCTCTGGAAGGGGGTCAGGTCGAGCGGCAGCGTCCAGTGCTCGGCGTCACCGCGCGGTAGGGTCGGGGGCGGCGTGCGCTCGCCGGCGCGCGTGCGTGCGCGCTCGGCCAGCCAGGCGGCGCGCGCCGGGCTGGCGGGGGCGACGCTGCCGAGCTTCCCGGCCAGGTCGAGGGCGCGCTGCCAGGCCAGCTCGGCGGACTCGGCCCGGCCGCACTCGAGCTCCAGGTCGCCCAGCGTCCACCAGGCGGCCACGGCCGAGGGCGTCAGCGGCCAGCGGCGCGGGATCGCCGCCAGGCTCGAGCGCTCGGGCACGGCGCGCGCATGCGCCAGGGCCTCGGCCGCACGCGGCTCGAAGCGCGCGCGGTACTCGGCGCGGGCCTCCTCCGGCAGCGCGAAGAGCCGCGCCAGGGCCCACTCGGCCGCGCCGACGTGGGTCGCGTTCCCGCCTGGCCCGCGTCCGGGCGCCAGGACCTCGTGGGCGTGCTGCTCCAGGATGCGCTGCAGGGCCTGCACGGCCTCGGGGAAGCGTCCGGCGGCCACGTGGCGCTCGGCCACGTCGGCCAGCTCCTGCGTGTCGCGCACCATCGGCAGCGCGAAGAAGCGCGTGGCCTCGTCCTCCCCGAGCTGGAGCGGGCCGGCGAGCAGCGCGAGCAGGGGCGCGACCGGCGTCACAGGAGCTCCGCCCGCTTGCGCAGCAGCCACTCGAGCCCGAGCAGCCCGAGGGCCAGGAGCAGCGTGTGCCAGCCGTCCCAGGCGTCCTCGAGGCGCGAGGAGATCGGCTCGCGACGCTCCTCGCCGCCCGGGAACTGGGCCGCCAGCGTGCGCGCGCCGGCCAGCTCGAGGAAGCGCCCGCCGGTGCGCTCGGACAGGACCCGCAGGCTCTCCGGGTCGGGCGAGGGATCCTGGTTCTCGCGCGAGGGCAGGACGACCTCGAACTCGGTCGTGCTGACGCGCGTCTCCTGGCCGCCGGAGCGGGCCGTGATCCAGGCGCGGTAGACGCCCGGGCGCTCGGCCTCGAACCCGCCGCGGTAGACGCCCGGGCGGTCCTTCTCGCGCGTCAGCACGAGCTCGTGCTCGAGGCCGTCGGGGCCGCTCCAGCCGACCGCCTGGGAGGCCTCTTCGCTCGGGCGGTAGTCCTCGTCGAGCACGCGCGCCTCGAGCTGCACGCGCTCCTCGATGTCGTAGCTCGAGCGCGAGCTCTCGATGCGGTAGCGCCGGTCGCCGCCCTTCAGGCGTCCGAGCGCGAGCCAGCGGATCGCGTTGCGCCAGAAGGTGTCGAGGTAGCGGTCGCCGTAGCGGTAGCGCCAGCGGTAGGTCGAGTCGAGACCGAGGAACAGCGTGCGCCCGGCGGGGAAGTAGCCCAGCACGAGCAGGGCCTGGTTCTCGCCGCTGTGCACGTTGCGGTCCGAGGGGTGGCGCAGGAGCACCTGCGCGCCGGGCTTCACGCGCTGCACCGGCATGTACCAGTAGAAGCCGCGCAGGCCCTGGACCGGGTCCTCCCACAGCGCGCGGTTGGTGGCCGGGTCGGAGGAGAGGCGCAGGATCTCGTGCGGGCTGGCGGCGTCCTCGACCAGCGGGCGGAACTCGACGCGCGTGTCGCCCTCGAAGGCCAGCATGCGCGTCGGGTCGAGCTGCACCGGCAGCACCTCCTCGAGCGGGGTCTGGATCAGGGCGCGCGGGTTGTGGAACTCGCCGGCCTGGAACAGGAGCCCGCCGCCGGCCTCGACGAAGGCGCGCAGCGACTCGAGGAAGTCCTCGCACTCCTTCGGGTCGGGCGAGATCGCGTAGGGGTCGACGTCGCCCAGGATCACCACGTCGTAGTCGGCCAGGAGCTCCTCGCGCGTGGTCGGCACGCGCGTCAGGGAGGTCAGGCCCGGGGTCGATTCCTGCGGGAAGTCGCGCGTGGCCGAGAGCAGGTAGCAGCGCACGTCGATGTTCTTGTCCGCGCGCAGCAGCAGGTTCTTCACGAAGCGGTACTCCCAGCGGGGATACCCCTCGACGAACAGCACGCGGATGCGCGCCGGCGAGACGTGCACGCTGAACTCCAGGCGGTTGTCGTCGACCATCGTCTCGCCCGGGAGCGGCGGGACCGAGACGCGCAGGCGGCGCTCGCCGCGCCCGGCCACGGTCAGGCGGCTCGGGGCCACCAGCACGACGCGCTCGCCGGCCTCGCTCAGGGCCACCTCCTGCTCGGCCAGGACCTGGCCCGCCTCGCTGCCCTCCAGCTCCTCCAGGAGCACCAGCACCGACTCGCCCTCCGAGGCCCCGCGCGCGCGCACGCGCACCGTCAGCCCGATCTCGTCGCCTTCCAGGACGTCGCTCGGCGCGTCGACCAGCTCGAGCACGGCGTTCTTCTCGGCGTGCGTGTTGCCGACCACCAGGGTGTGCACCGGGATGCCGGCCAGCCCGGCCGCGCGCGCGGCCTCCAGCGGGGTCGCACCACCGTTCGAGCGCCCGTCGGAGAGCACGACCACATCGGTCACGTTGCGCCCGCGCTTGGCCGCCAGGGCCTGGTAGAGCGCGTCGCCGAGGTGCGTGGACCCGCCGCGCCCGCCCAGGCTGGCGAAGTCGGCCACCGGGGTGGCGCGCTCGGCGAAGGCGAACAGCTCGCTCGTGTAGCCGCCGCGCGCCAGCAGCGGCTGAAGCGTGCGCGCGTACACCGCGCGCGCCAGGTCCAGGCGCGTGGCCTCGCCCGGGGCGAGGCCGGCCGCCTCCTCCAGCGCCTTGCGCGCGCCGTCCTCGGGGTAGGCGTCGCTGCGGCGCATGCTGGCGGAGTCGTCCAGCAGCACCAGCACCGAGGCCGGGTGCACCTCCTGGCGTCGCTCGACTCGCACCGGGCGCGCCAGCACCAGGCCCAGCAGCACGAAGGCCGCGAAGCGCAGGGCCAGCAGCGTGGCGCGCATCGTGCGCGACAGGTTCTCGCGCGCGTAGCCGGCCCAGGCCAGGGCCGCGAACAGCGGCAGGATCACGAGCACGACCACCCACATCGCCGGGAGGTCGAGCAGGCGCAGCGTCTCCTCGACGCCGGTGGGCTCGATGCGCTGCAGGGCCAGGCTCACGGCACGAGCCTCCGTCCGCGGCCGATCCAGGCGGCCCACAGGGTCTCGGCCACCAGCAGGAGGAGCGTGGCCGCGGCCAGCCAGCGCCACAGTTCGCCCTGGCGCGCGGGATCCTCCTCGGCGCCGCCCAGCGTCTCACCGGCGCGCGCCAGGTGCCAGGCCGGGTGCAGGCCCTCGAGCTCCTCGGGCGCGATGCGCGCGAGGTCGCTCTCGGAGGGCTGGAGCTGGGCCGCGATCCAGTGCGGGCCCGAGCCGTCGGCCTCGACGCGCCACAGGCCGGCGCGGTCGAGCGGACCGAGCGGGCCGATCTCGAAGCGCCCGCCGTCGATCTCGCGCGGCTCGCGCTCGAGCGCCGCGCGCGCGCCGTCCGGACGCACGAGCATCGCCCCGCGCGGGAAGCCGTCGAGCTCGAGGGCCAGCGAGGCGCCGACGGGCGCGCTGCGCGGCGGCACGAGCCCCGTGCCGCCGTAGCGCAGGAGCTCGTGCATCAGCGGGATGAGCGTGGCCGGCGAGCGCGGGAAGGCGTTCCAGTCCGCGTCGATCGAGGTCGTCCACAGGAACACGTGCCCGCGCTCGTAGACGCGCTCGACGAGCAGCGGGCTGGTCCCCGCGTCGTCCAGGCGCGCCAGGACGCGCGCCCGGCTCACGGGCTCGCAGGTGACGAAGGCATAGACCGGCAGCTCGGTCAGGTAGGGCCGCCAGCGTTCGTCGGCGAAGAAGGCCAGGGCCGGGTGCTCCTCGGCGAAGGTCGTCGCGCGGTAGTAGAGGCCACCCTGCGGGTCGCCGCTCTCCAGGCGGCCGAGGCGCGCCGGCAGCAGGCCGGTCTCGTCGCTGCGCCACAGGCGTCCGTTGAGGGCCTCCACGGCCGAGGGGTCGGCCGAGCGGTCGCCCAGGGTCACGAGGAGGCAGCCGCCGTGCGCGACCCAGCGCTCGAGCGCCTCGATCGCCTGGGCCGGAACGGCGGGCACGTTGGCCAGCACGACGACGTCGAACTCCTCGAGCGGCGTCTCGGTCGCGCCGAAGGCGGGGGCGGTGATCTCCGTGCACAGGAACGGGGCGTAGCTCGCGCCCAGGGCGCGCACCACGGCCTCGTCGTCGGGCGGCTCCAGGGCGGCGCGCAGGACGCCGACCTCGTCGCGTCCCAGGTCCTCGCTGGGCGCGCCGTTGACCAGCAGGACGTGCAGCGGCGCCGGCACGGACAGGACCTCCGCGCGCCGGTCGTCCACCGCCAGCCGGTCGCCCTCGATCTCGGCCTCGAAGGCGTGGAAGCCGGGCTCGTCGATGGCCACCAGGAACACGGCCGGAGCCGAGCCGTGGGCGTCGACGTCGAGCTCCTGGCTGGGCAGGCGCTCGCCGTCCAGGGCCAGGGCCACGCGCACGCCGCTGCGGCCGACCGGGCCGTGGTTGCGCACGCGCACGGCGACCTCGCTCGTCAGGCCGGCGCCGAGCATCGGGGTCAGCGGCTGGATCGCCTCGATCGCCAGGTTCGCCGGCAGCGGCACGGGCGGGCCCAGGTCCTCGACCAGTAGCTCGATCCCGAGCGCGTGCAGCTCGTCCAGCCCGGTGGTGAGCGGATCGGCCGCGGGCGCGCCGGTCTCGGTCGGAGCGGGGGGCGCGAAGGTGTTGCGCTGCAGGTCCGTGAGCAGCCGCACCTCGAGCGCGCTGTGGCCGCTGCCCCCGGCGTCCTCGCGCGCCAGCGTGACCAGCTCGGAGACGAGCGCGGCCAGGTCGAGGGGCTCGTCCAGCGGGCCGCTGAGGGTCGTCAGGGCCGCCAGGGCGTCCTCGGGCGAGTGCGTGGAGAGACGCAGGCAGCCGCGTCCGGCGAAGTAGAGCCGCGCGCGGTCGCCGCGCGTGCCGTCGAGCTGCGAGAGGATCTCGCGCGCGCGCTCGAGCAGGGCCTCGTGCACGCTGCGCACGTCGCGGTAGCCGGTCGAGGCCGAGCCGTCCAGCACCAGCACGAGGTCGCGCCGCCGCTCGGTCAGGCTGGCGAGCGGGCTCTCGGTGCCGATGAAGGGCCGCGCGATCGCCAGGGCCAGCACCGCGACCGCGGCCATGCGCAGGAACAGGAGCAGCCAGTTCTCGAGCTGCACGCGCCGGCGCGTCCGGCGGTGGGCCGCCTGCACGAAGCGCATCGCCGCCCAGGCGAGGGGCCGGTGCCGGCGCCGGTTCAGCAGGTGGATGATCAGCGGGACCGACGCCAGGGCCGCGCCCCACAGGAGCGCAGGGTGCAGGAAGCCCTGGACCAGGCCCATGGCGGCATCACCCTCGCGCGCGGGCCCGCGCGATGCGGTGCGCCAGGTAGGTGGAGAGGGCCACGTCGAGCGGCTGCGCCGTCGAGAGCTGCACCAGGTCGAGCGACAGCTCGCGCGCCGCGCGCGCCAGCTCGTTCGTGTGGCGCGCGAACTCCTCGCGGTAGGCGTTGCGGATCGCGTTCGGGTCGACCAGCATGCGCCCGGCGCCCTCCAGGCCCTCCAGGCGCAGGAGGCCCGTGTAGTCGAACTCGAGCTCCTGCGGGTCGACGACCTGGAACAGGATCGGCTCGTGTCCGGCGTGGCGCAGGCGCCGCAGCCCCTCGATCAGCACGGCGGGCTCGTCGAACAGGTCCGAGAACAGGACCACGATCCCGCGCCGGCGCAGGCGCCCGCTGAGCCAGTTGAGCACGCTGCCGACGCCCGTGGCCCCGCCCGGCCGGGCCTGCTCGAGGGCCTGCACCATCTCGTTCTCCTGCCCGAGCCCCGTGCGCGGCGGCACCTTGTCGCGCACGCCCTCGTCGAACAGCACCAGGCCCGCCGCGTCGCGCTGGCGGATCACCAGGTGCGCCAGGGCGGCGGCGCACCAGCGCGCGTAGTCGAACTTGGTCCAGGCCAGCGAGCCGAAGGCCATCGACTCGCTGGCATCCACCAGCAGGTGGCAGGCGAAGTTCGTCTCGGCCACGAACTCCTTGACCACCAGGCGGTCGCTGCGCGCGAAGATCTTCCAGTCGAGCGCGCGCAGCTCGTCGCCGGGCACGTACTGGCGGTGCTGCGCGAACTCGACCGAGCTGCCGCGCTGGGGCGAGCGGTGGTGGCCCGACATGAAGCCCTCGACCACCGTGCGTGCGACCAGCGCCAGGCCCTCGAGCCGGTCCAGCACCGCCGGATCGAGCGGCGCCGCGGATTGGGTCGCCTTCACGCGCCGGTCCTATCCGGCCGAGCGCACGCCCGGGACGCCCGCGCCCACCGCCGCCGCGGGATCGACCTCCGCCAGCAGGCGGTCGACGATGTGGTCGCTGGTCATGCCCTGCGAGCTGGCCGAGAAGTTGGTCACGATGCGGTGGCGCAGGACCGGGTGGGCCACGGCCTTGACGTCGTCGATGGAGACGTGGCTCTGGCCCTGGATCGCGGCGTGGGCCTTGGCGCCCAGCACCAGGAACTGGCTGGCGCGCGGGCCGGCGCCCCAGGTGATCCACTCGCGCAGCGAGGGCAGCGGGTCGCCGGCGTGCACGCGCGTCGCGCGCGTCAGGGCCAGGGCGTAGTCGAGCACGTGGTCCGCCACCGGGATCGCGCGCACCGCCTCCTGCAGCTCGCGCAGCTCGACCGCGCCCAGGACCTTGCCCAGCTCGCTCTCGCCCGTGCCGGTCGTGCGCCGCAGGATCTCGCGCTCCTCCTCGCGCGAGGGATAGGGCACGTGGACCATGAACATGAAGCGGTCGAGCTGTGCCTCCGGCAGGGGATAGGTGCCCTCCTGCTCGATCGGGTTCTGGGTCGCCAGCACGAAGAACGGGTCCGGCAGCGGGTGGCGCATGCCGCCGATCGTGACCTGGCGCTCCATCATCGCCTCGAGCAGCGCCGACTGCGTCTTGGGCGGGGTGCGGTTGATCTCGTCCGCCAGGATCACGTTGGCGAAGATCGGGCCCTTGGCGAAGCGGAAGCGGCGCTCGCTGGTCTCCGGGTCGATGTGCAGCAGCTCGGTCCCGGTGATGTCGCCCGGCATCAGGTCGGGCGTGAACTGGATGCGGTTGAAGGAGAGGTCGAGCGTGCGCGCCAGGCTCGAGATCAGGAGCGTCTTGGCCAGGCCCGGGACGCCCACCAGGAGGCAGTGGCCGCGCGAGAGCACCGCCAGCAGCAGGAGGTCGATGGCCTCGTCCTGGCCGACGATCACGCGGTGCAGCTCCTCCTTCATGCGCCGGTGGGTGTCGCGGAGGCGGGTCAGGGCCTGGAGGGGGTCGCTGTGGGACATGGAGACGGGACCGGAGGGGGGCTCGGAGGGGCGCCCGGGGACGGCAGGCGGCGAGGCGCGATTAAATACGGCCGGGGAGGGTCCACTACAGGACCTAGTCCCGGAATCGGCCGTCAGGACAGAAAGTTTATCGCGTCCGGAAGGACCACAGCGCGCTCGTCCCGACCACCAGCACGTGGGCGTCGCGGGCGTAGAGGTCGCCGCCGGCGGGGGCCTCGCCGGCGGGCGGGAGCAGCTGGCTGTCGAGCAGGTACAGCTCGCGCGTGCGATCGAAGAGGTAGAGGCCGCGGTCGGTCGCGACCCAGGCGCGCTCGGAGGAGACGAGGCCGGTGCCCCGGAAGCGCTCGTCCTCGCCCAGGTCCAGGGCCTCGATCCGGTCCTGTCCCGCGCGCCGCGCGGAGACGGTGCGTTCGCGGCCGGCGCTGCCCAGCACGACCTGCTCGCGCGCATCGCCGCCGAGCAGCGTGCGCGCATCGTGGAGCGGGGCCGGGGGCGCGACCCAGACCGCCTCCTCCTCCGCCCCCAGGCCGGCCAGCGCGAAGGGCCGCAGCGCGTAGAGCCGGTCCGAGTCGGCCGGGGCCCACAGGATCGCCGGGCTGTGCTCGGCCGTGGAGAGGAGCGGCCGCTCGCCGGACCAGCCCGGCTCGTGCTCGGCCCGCCGCCGGTTCTTGAGCCCGTAGAGCGGCTCGCCCGTCAGGCCGTCCACCAGCGCGCCCAGGCCCAGGTGCGTGCCCGCGAAGACGCGCGGCTCGCCGTCGAGCTCGAAGGCGAGCAGCGGCTGGGCCGAGACGCGCGCCGCATGGGCCGCGAAGCGCTGCGTGGGCACGCGCTCGGCCCCACCGGCGAGCTCGAGCAGCCAGGCGAGCGCGCCGTCGTGGCGCTCGAAGGCCGCCAGCCAGGCGCGCACGCGGCCGTCGTACTTGCGCAGCTGGACCACGATCCGATCGGCGCTGGCCACGGGGCCGGGCTGGAACTCGAAGGGCTCGAGCTCGGCCAGCGCGGGCACGGTGCGCGCCTCCTCGCCGCGCAGGAGCTCGCTCCCGACCAGGGTCCAGGCGACGCGCGCGGCCTCCGTCGGGCGTCCGAGCGACAGCCCGAGACCCGCGTGGGGACTGGGCTCCGCCAGCTCGAGCACGAGCAGCACGTTGGGCTCCTCGCCCTGCGTGCGACCGACGACGAGCGCCAGGTGCTCGCCGGCCGCGGCCGGCAGGAGCGGCCAGCCGGGCGCGGCGCGCGGTGCGTCGAAGGCGAGCTCGGGCGTGGCCGGGCCGAGCAGCTCGTCCAGGCGCAAGCGTGCCGTGACGCTCGGCGCGCCGCTGGCCGCCAGCTCGATCAGGCGCAGCTCGTCGAAGGTCTGCAGCGCGCAGCGTCCGTCGGCGAGGAACGCCGCGCCGGGACGGGCCCGGCGCTCGGCCGCAGGCGCGGCGCCGCCGCGCGCGGTTGCGGGCGGGTAGGCCACCTGGCCGGCGAAGCTCGCGCCGCGGGCCGCGCGCCAGGCCTCCGGGCCGATCGTGGGCTCGGCCGCGCTGGCCTGGAGGCGCGGCCCCAGGGCGGCCGCCAGGGCCGCGGGCTCGCCCGCCAGCTCGGCCTCGAGCTCGGCGCGCACGTACCAGCCGCGGGCACGGCCGCGCAGGCCGGCGGCCAGGGCCAGGTCGCCGAGCTGCAGCGCGGCCCGCGCGGCGGCGAGCGTCAGCGGATAGGCGCGCACGAGCTCGGCCGCGCGCGCTGCGCGGGTCTCCGGCGCGGCGCGCTCCAGGCGCGCGAGGGCCGCGCTCGCGGCCGGTCCATGGCGCAGGCTCCAGCGCCGGCGCTCGGGCTCCTCCAGGGTCAGCAGGCGCCGCTCCACGGCCGCGCGCACGCCCTCGCACAGGCGCGATGCGGCCCCGGGCGCGAGGTCGTACCCGCACCACGCTCCGGCGCCGCTGCGCGCGAGGGCCGACTGCCAGGCGTCGAGGGCCGCGTCGAGGTGCCGCTCGCGCTCGCCGCTCGCAGCGCCGGCCGGCGTGGCGCGCGCGCGCGCCAGGGCCGCGTCCCCCTCGGCCAGCGCGGCCCGGGCCGGCTCGGAGACCGGGACGAACACGTCGTTGTCGAGGGGGCCCTCGAGCGCGGGCGCCACGCTGGCGTCGACCTCGGCCGGCACCTGGGACGCGCCAGGAGCCGCGAGCGCCGTCAGGAAGAGCGCGGCGAGCCCGCTGCGCACGCTCACGGCCGGGGCGTGCCGCGCGCGCGCTCGAGGCGGAGCGGCGCGGCGGTCGGATCGACCAGGCTGCGGCGCACGCGCTCCTGGTACACGGGATCCTCGAGCATGCGCGCCTCGCGGCCCAGGGCCTGCTCCTCGCTCGCCAGGGCCGCAGCGCGCGCGCGCACCTCGGCCTCGGCGCGGTCGAGGCGTGCCGACTCGGCCTGGGCCGGCCGCAGGCCGAGCCACAGGAACTGGGTGAGCAGCGCGAGCGGGATCCACACCGGCGTCCAGTCGAGGATCGGCGCGGCCAGCGCGCCGGCCCGGCGGAACCCGGTGCCGAGCGCCGCTCGGGTGCTCACGGCGCGGGCCATCTAGCCGTGCTCCTCGGCGCGGCTGGGCGCGCGGCGCGATGCCTGCGGAGCGGTGCGAGGGTGCCGCCGGGGGGCCATGGGATCGGGCTAGCCCAGCGCGTGGGCACCGAAACGCGCCCCGCTCCCGAGCTCCTCCTCGATGCGCAGCAGGCGGTTGTACTTGGCGACCCGGTCCGAGCGGCACGGCGCGCCGGTCTTGATCTGGCCGGCGTTGGTGGCGACCGCCAGGTCGGCGATGGTCGTGTCCTCGGTCTCGCCGGAGCGGTGGCTGATCACCGCGCGGTAGCCGTGGCGGTGCGCCAGCGCGATCGCGTCGAGCGTCTCCGTCAGGGTGCCGATCTGGTTGACCTTGATCAGGATCGCGTTGCCGACCTTGCGCTCGATGCCCAGGCGCAGGCGCTCGACGTTGGTGACGAACAGGTCGTCGCCGACGAGCTGCACCTGGCTCCCGAGGCGCTGGGTGAGCTTGCGCCAGCCGTCCCAGTCGTCCTGGTCGAGGCCGTCCTCGAGGCTGAAGATCGGGTAGCGCTCGCACCAGGAGGCGTAGAGCTCGACCAGCTCGGCGGCCGAGAGCTTCTTGCCGTCGACGTGGTACTGCCCGCCGTGCAGGAACTCGGCCGAGGCCGCGTCGATCGCGATCTTGACGTCGCGTCCGGGCGCCAGGCCGGTCTTCTCGACGGCCGAGAGCAGGAGCTCGACCGCCTCGTGGTTCGAGCCCAGGTTCGGCGCGAAGCCGCCCTCGTCGCCGACCGCCGTCGCGAGCCCGCGCGACTTGCACACGCCCTTGAGCGCGTGGAACACCTCGGTGCCCATGCGCAGCGCCTCGGAGAAGCGCGTGGCGCCGAAGGGCATGACCATGAACTCCTGCAGGTCGACGTTGTTGTCGGCGTGCTGGCCGCCGTTCAGGATGTTCATCATCGGCACCGGCAGCACGTTGGCCGCCGCGCCGCCGAGGTAGCGGTAGAGCGGCAGGCCGCAGTGCTCGGCCGCGGCCTTGGCCGCCGCCAGCGACACGCCCAGGATCGCGTTGGCGCCCAGGCGCGCCTTGTTGCGCGTGCCGTCGAGCTCGATCATGCGCTGGTCCAGCGCGGCCTGGTCGAGCGCGTCCAGGCCCTCGAGCTGGCGCGCCAGCTCGGTGTTCACGCTCTCGACCGCCTTGAGCACGCCCTTGCCGCCGTAGCGGCCCTCGCCGTCGCGCAGCTCGTGCGCCTCGTGGTGGCCGGTCGAGGCGCCCGAGGGCACCGCGGCGCGCCCGGAGGCGCCGCTCTCGAGCACCACGTCGACCTCGACCGTCGGGTTGCCGCGCGAGTCCAGGATCTCGCGAGCACGCAGGGAGGCGATCTGGCTCATGCGGCGCCAGCGTATCGGGCGCCTGGTGCCGAATCGAGGGTCCCACCACGTCCGGTGGCCGGATGCCCGGGGCACGGGACGGTGTTCGGCCCTGCACGACCCCCGTGGCCCGCGCGCCGGCCGGCGTCGAGCGGGGGCCGGAGCGCGACGGCCTTCCTTCCCGCGGCGGCGGGGGTAGCTTGGAGCCCGATGCGCTCGCGCCGGGCCCAGCTCCTGCCCAACCTGATCACCCTGGCCAATGCCTTCTGCGGGCTCCTGGCCCTGTCCAAGGCGATCGACGCCCTGACGCTCTCGGCCGACCGCCCCATGGTCTTCTACGAGAAGATGGAGGCGGCCTGCTTCCTGGTCTTCCTCGGGATGGTCTTCGACGCGCTGGACGGCCTGGTGGCGCGCATGACCGGCGGGGGGAGCGAGTTCGGCGCCCAGCTCGACTCCTTCTCCGACGCCCTGACCTTCGGGGTCGTGCCGGCGATCCTGGCCAAGGTCCTGATCGAGCACGAGAGCGACGACCCCAGCGCGCGCCTGCACTTCCTGGCGTCCGCCTCCTTCGCCCTGATGGCGATCCTGCGCCTCGTGCGCTACAACCTCGAGCCGGCGCCGCGCGAGGAGGACGAGGACGAGGGCGGCGTGAAGACCTTCCAGGGCTTGCCCTCGCCGGCGGCCGCGGGCGCGGTGTGCGCGACGATCTGGCTGTACCTGATCCTGCGCCGGCCGGAGCTGGAGGTGGAGGAGGGCACGCCGACGTGGATGCACAGCCAGCTCGCCTTCATGCGCAAGGTGGACTGGGCCCCGGTGCTCGACCGTGTCCCGGGCGTCCTGGTCGGACTCCTGCCGGTGCTCGGGCTCCTGATGGTCAGCAATCTGCGCTACGTGCACGCGACCTCCTACCTGGCCGCGCGCGGCGCGCAGTTCCTGACCCTGGTCGTGTTCGCCTTTGCCCTCATCCTCTTCTACCTCGCGCCGGTACCGATCCTGTTCTTCGTGGCGGTGGCGTTCCTGCTCTCGGGGCTGGTCTCGGGTCCGCTGGCCTGGCGCCGCGCGCGCGCTGCGCGGCGCGCCGCATGAGCCCCGTGCGGGCCTGGGTCGCCCTGGGGAGCAACCTCGGGGACCGGCGCGCGACCCTGGAGGGCGCGGTCGAGGCCCTGCGGGCCGCCGACGAGGTCGAGGTGCTGCGCGTCTCGCCCTGGCTCGAGACCGAGCCGGTGGGCGGGCCGAGCGGGCAGGGGCAGTACCTGAACGGGTGCCTGGAGGCCGAGACGACCCTCGACGCCGCGACCTTCCACTGGCTCCTGGCGCGCATCGAGACGCAGTTCGGGCGCGAGCGCGCGCGCGAGGTTCCGCAGGGGCCGCGCACGCTGGACCTCGACCTCCTGCTGTACGACGAGCTCGTGCTCGCGACCCCCGAGCTGGTCGTGCCGCACCCGCGCATGGAGGAGCGCCTTTTCGTGCTCGAGCCCCTGCTCGCGCTCGAGCCGGAGCTCGTCCTGCCGCGCTCGGGGCGCACGGTGCGCGCGCGCGTGGCCGAGCTGCGCGCGCGAGAGCGAGGCGTCGCGCCGTGAGCCTGCCGCCCGTCGCCACGCCGGCCGAGGCCGCGCGCTGGTGCGCGCAGCACGGCCAGCGCCTCGGCTTCGTGCCCACCATGGGCGCCCTGCACGAGGGCCACGCGACGCTCGTGCGCCGCGCGCGGGCCGAGTGCGCGCACGTGGTCGCGAGCGTGTTCGTCAACCCGCTCCAGTTCGACGACCCGCGCGACTTCCAGCGCTACCCGCGCGACCTCGCGGCCGACCGCGCCCTGCTCGGGGCCGAGGGCTGCGCGCTGGTCCTGACCGGCACGCTGGAGCAGTTCTTCCCCGAGGCGGCCGGCCAGCCGCCGCCGGCGCGCGACCCCGGCCCGGACGCCGCGGGCCTGGAGGGCGAGTTCCGCCCCGGGCACTTCGCCGGCGTGGCCACGATCTGCGCGCGCCTGTTCGAGCTGGTGCGCCCGGCGCGCGCCTACTTCGGCGAGAAGGACTTCCAGCAGTGCCGCGTGGTCCGGCACGTCGCGCGCGGACTGGGCGGGCCCGAGATCGTCGTCTGCGCGACCTCGCGCGACCCCGACGGCCTGGCGCGCTCGTCGCGCAACCGCCTGCTGGCGCCGGAAGAGCGTGTCAGGGCCCTGGCCCTGCCGCGCGCGCTGTTCGCCGCTCGCGCGGCCTGGCGCGAGGGCGAGCGGCGGGTCGAGCGGCTGGAGGCACTGCTCGCCGCCGAGCTCGCGCGCGCGGACCTCTCGGTCGAGTACGCGGTCGTGCGCGACCCGGAGCGCCTGGCCGAGCGTCCGGCCGAGCTGGCCGGCGCCGCCCGCGCCCTGCTCGCGGCGCGTGTCGGACGCGTGCGCCTGATCGACAACCTCGACCTGGCGGACGGGAGCGCGGCGTGAGCGCGCGCGTCACCGTGCGCGCGCCGGCCAAGCTCAACCTGTCGCTGGCGGTGCTCGGGAAGCGCGCCGACGGCTACCACGAGCTCGACACGGTGCTCCTGGCACTTCCGCTGGCCGACGAGCTCGTGCTGGAGCCGGGCGCCGGCGCCGCCGACATCCTGGAGGTCTCGGGGCCGGCCGGCGCGGGCGTCCCCGTCGACGGCTCCAACCTCGCGCTGCGCGCGCTCGACGCCGTGCGCGCGCTGGCCCGCGTGCGCGGGCTCGCGGCGCCAGCCCTGCGGGTCGCGCTCCGCAAGCGCGTCCCGGCCCAGGCCGGCCTCGGCGGGGGCAGCTCCGACGCGACCGCGGCCGCGCTGGGCGCCTGCACGCTCTTCGGGCTCGACCCGGACCTCCCCGAGGTGGCCGCGGAACTGGCCAGGCTCGGCAGCGACTGCCCGTTCTTCCTGCGCGCGCGCGCGAGCGGGGTCGCGCGCTGCACCGGGCGGGGCGAGCGCGTCGAGCCCTGGCCGGCGCTCGTGCTGCCGTGGACGATCGCGCTCGTCACGCCGGGCTTCGGCTGCGCGACGGGTGACGTGTACCGCGCCCTCCAGGTTCCCTCGAAGTCGACTCCCGCGTCCTTCGAGCGCGCTGGCCTCGGGAGCGACCTGACGCGCGACCGCGCCCGGCTCCGGAACGACCTGGAGGCCGCGGCGGAGCGCTCCCATCCGCCCCTGGCCGCCTTCCGCGCGCGCCTCGAGGCGCTCGCGCCAGGGACGTTCCGCCTGGCCGGAAGCGGATCTTCCTGCTTCGGATTGTGCGCAGATGCGAGCGAGGCGGAGGACCTGCTCGCGCGCCTCGCGGCCAGCGAGGAAGCCCGTCGTTACGGCCTCCGCGGGTCCTGGGTGCTGCCGGCGCGCAGCGCGCCGGCGGATCCGCCACGTAGCAAGGTGCAATGATGCGGGCGGGTCCCGCTTGCAAACCCCCCCGGGGCCTGCGTCTCCTCACCCAAGCCCAGACGGGTTCGCCCGTTACGGCACGCATGAACATCACCGAGGTGCGCGTCAAGCTGCTCGAGAACCAGCCCGACAAGCTGCGGGCATTCGCGAGCATCACCATCGACGACTTCATCGTCATCCGCGACCTGAAGATCATCGAGGGGGCGAACGGCCTGTTCATAGCCATGCCCAGCCGGAAGCTCTGCGACCGGTGCCTCTCCTGCGGCGGCAAGAACCACCTGCGGGCGCGCTTCTGCAACGACTGTGGCAAGCGCCTGCGGGCCGACCGCGGCATGCAGGACGAGCGCGGGCGCATGCGCCTCTACGCCGACATCACGCACCCGATCCACCAGCGCGCGCGCGACTTTGTCGAGGGCTGCGTGCTGCAGGCCTTCCAGCAGGAGCTCGTGCGCTCCAAGCAGGAGGGCTACGTGGCGCACTCCTTCGCCGACATGGACTACGAGTCCTACGAGAACGGGCACCACCCGGCGAGCGGCGTAGACTAGGCGCGTGAAGCGCGCGGCACGGCGGCCGAGGGTGGCGATCCTCGGGTGCGGCAACGTCGGGCGGGCGCTGGCGCGTGCCCTGGCCGGGGTCGGCGGCTGGCGCAAGTTCGTCTCGTTCCGGGGCGATGTCGTCGTCTGGTCGCGCTCGCGGCGGAGCACTCGCAAGTGTCTGGAGGAAGTCGCCGGCTGGAGCCCTCGTCCCGCGCGGCGGCCAGTCCACGCCGGGGGCAGCCTCGAGGAGGCCGTGACCGAGGCCGACGTCGTGCTGCTGTGCGTGGCCGAGTCGGCCCTGCCCGATGTGATTCGCGCCACGGTGCGCGCCACGAGCCGCCAGCGCAGGAAGCCCGTGCTGCTCGTCGCCTCGGGCTTCCAGGCGCTCGCTCCGCTCCGGCGCTCGCTGGCGCCGGGGGTTGCGCTCGGACGTCTCCATCCGCTGGCGCCCTTTCCGGAGGACGGCCTCATCATCTCTCGCACGCACTTCGCGATAGAGGGCGATCCTCGCGCCGTGCGCACCGCTCGGCTCGTGATGGGCTGGCTGGACGGCCGCGAGCTGGAGCTGCGGCCCGGGAACACCGCCCGTTACCACGCCGGCGCGGCGCTCTTCGGGGGCGGCCTCGTCGCCCTGTTCGCGCTGGCCGAAGCCGTCATGGCTCCGGCCGTACGCTCGCGCGAGGCCCTGCGGAGGGCGCTGTATTCCTTCGCCGGGGCGAACGCGGTCCACGCAACAGGCCCAGGCGGACCACGAAGGGCCCTGACCGGCCCGCTGGCGCGGGGTTCCGAGGCCACGGTGCGCCTGCACCTGCGCGAGCTTCGCGCCGTCCCGGAGGCGCGGGCCGCCTATCGCCAGCTCGGCCGCACCATGCTCGCCCTGGCGCGTGCGCGCGGATCCATCGATGCGGCCACCGAGCGCCGGCTCCGGAGGCTCCTGAGCGGGGCGCGCCGCGCACGCTAGGATCGCCGCGTGGCCATCGTCGTCTCGCACCTCGACCCGGACTTCGACGCGCTGTGCGCGCGCGCGCTGCGGCAGGAGGCGCTGGCGGACCTGATCGAGCTGCGTCTCGATCGGATCGGGCACCCGGGCAAGGAGAAGCTGCGCGCCTTCGTCAAGGCCACGAAGAAGCCCGTGATCGTCGCCTGCCACGGGCCGGAGACCTTCGGCGAGCGCGCGCACGGCGTGGACGAGCTCTGCACGCTCTATCACGACGCGGCCGAGGCCGGGGCGCGCTTCGTCGACGTCGACTGGACGCTCGCGCTCGAGGTGGGGGAGGTGAAGGCCCCCTGCCACCGCATCGTCTCGCGCCACGAGCGCGAGGGGACGCCGGAGGACCTCGATGCGCTGCTGGAGGAGGTGCGCGCGGTCCTGGGCGAGGGCGACGTGACGAAGCTCGTGTGCCACGCCGAGGGCTGCGAGGACGGCCTGCGGCTCCTGCGCTGGCTGGCGACGACCAGGGGCGTGGTCGCGTTCTCTTCCGGCGCCGCCGGGAGCTTCACGCGCCTCCTCGCGCCGATCTTCGGCTCGCCCTTCACCTACTGCGCGCCGGCCGAGCGCCCCGGCGAGGCGAGCGCGCCGCTCACCGCCCCCGGGCAGTGGCGCGTGAACGACCTGCGCGCGGCCCTGCCGCCCGGCGGCATCAGCCAGGAGACGGCGATCCTCGGCGTGGTCGGGCGCCCGGTCGGGCACTCGCTCTCGCCGCGCGTGCACGGGATGCTCCTGAAGGCGGCCAAGCTCGACGCCGTCTACGTGGCCTTCGAGCCGCGCGACTTCGGGGCCTTCCTGGCCCTGGCGGACGCGCCCAACTTCCGCGGCTTCTCGGTCACGGCGCCCTTCAAGGCCGAGGCCTTCCGGCTGGCCGGCGCGCACGACGAGGCCAGCCGCGCGACCGGCGCCGTCAACACCCTGGTGCGCGAGCAGGCCGGCTGGCGCGCGGCGAACACCGACGTGGCGGCCGTGCGCGAGACGCTGGTCCAGGGCTTCCACCTGCACGCGCGCGCGCGCGGCGGCGCGGCCACGCTGGCCGGCGCGCGCGTGCTCGTGCTCGGGGCCGGCGGCGCGGCGCGGGCCGTCGTCCACGCGGCGCGCACGCTCGACGCGCGCGTCACCGTCGCGGCTCGCGACGAGGCGCGCGCGCGGGACCTCGCCGCCACCCTCGCCAGCGAGGCGATTCCCTGGGCCGGGATCGCGACGCGCCCCTGCGAGGTGCTGGTCCACGCCACTCCGGTGGGCTCGCACGCAGGGGACCCCGCTGAGCTGCCGATCCCGGCCGAGTGGCTGCGCCCGGGCACGCTCGTGCTCGACGCCGTCTACCGGCCCGTGCGCACCGCGCTGCTCGCCGCGGCCCACGCGCGCGGCTGCACGGCCGTGCCCGGGGCCGAGTGGTTCGTGCGCCAGGCGGCGCTGCAGAGCCGGCTCTTCACGCGCGCGGAGCCGGACATGGCGCTCCTGCGGCACGCCTTCGAGGGCGCGCTGGCGGCCGATGGACGCTGACCCGGGCGCTGCCCGCGCGACGATCGCGCTGCTCGGGCCGCGGGGAGCCGGCAAGAGCACGGTGGGCGCGCTGCTGGCGCGCGCGCTCGAGCTCCCGTTCGTCGACCTCGACCTCGAGACCCTGCGCGCCGGGCGTCACGCCGGCCTGCGCGCGCCGTCGGTCGGTGCGCTGCTCGCGCAGGCCGGGCAGGCCCTGTTCCGCGAGGTCGAGGCGGGCGCGCTGCGCCGGATCCTCGAGCCCTGCCCGCGGCTCGTGCTCGCCACTGGCGGCGGCGTGGTCGAGCGCGCCGACAACCGCGCCTGGCTGGCGCGCACGGCGCGCAGCTACTACCTGCGCGTCCCGCCCGACGTGCTCGCCCGGCGCCTCGCAGCGGACGCGACCCTGCGCCCGGCCCTGCTCGGCGGCGACTCGCTGGAGGAGATCGAGACCCTGCTGGCGCGCCGCGAGCCCCTGTACCGCGCGCTGGCGACGGCCGTGATCGAGTGCGGTGACGATCCGCCCGCGCGCGTGGCCGAGCGCCTGCGCCTGGCCGAGGCGGGCGCCGCGCGTTGACCGGTCTTTTTCCCGCTTCCGGTCCAGAAGCCGCGGGAATCGCCCGATCCCCATCCCTATCCTCGCGCGGATGATCGGCTCGCCGCCCTCGACGCTGCTCGCGCTCGCCTGCCTGAGCGTGGTCGGATGCCGTGGACCGGTCGAGGCGCCGCTGCGAGCCCCGCTGCGTGGCCCCGACGAGGTCCGGGTGCGTGCGACGGACGGCGCGGGTGCGCCTGGGGCGCCGGACGCGCTCGCCGAGACTCCTGTGGCCGGCGCACCCGAGCCCCTCGAGGTGCGCCTGTGGCGCGCCGGCCGCCCGATCCCGCCCGGGCTCGCGGCGACGCGCGCCTCCGAGGTCGAGGCCGCGCGCGCGCGCGCCGGGATCGAGCTCCGGCGCACGCTGACGCCGGAGGAGCGCGCGCGCCTCGCAGCCTGGCTCGAGGATCCGGCGACTCCGCGCGAGCTGTGGGCGGCGGCGGCCCGCTGCGTGGTCGTGCTGGAGGCCTACGACCTCGCCGCGCGCGTCGCGCGCGCCCTCGCGCCCGAGGCGGACCTGGCGCGCGGCGCGGCGGCCCGCACCAGCCTGCACGCCCTGTACGGCCGCTGGTTCCGGAACCCCGAGGAGGTCGCGCCCTTCCTCGCGGCGGTCGAGGGCGGGCCCGGGACGCGGCTCCTGGTCGGGGCGCTGCTCGAGGAGGAAGCGCGCTCGCGCGAGCGGCTCCTGGCGGAGCTCGAGCTGCGCCCCGCCGGCGCGGCGGCCTGGCTCGCCGATCCGGATCCGGCCGTGCGCTCCGGTGCGGCGCGCGTGCTGGCGCGCTCGCTGGCCGGCGGTGGCGGCGAGGCCGCGCCGCTGGCCGCGCTGGTCGCGCACCTCGAGGGCGAGCCCGACGCGCGCGCGTTCCACGAGGCGCTGCTGGCCTGCACCGCGCCGCTCGAGCGCATGGAGGTCGATCACGCGGTCTCGCTGCGCCTGCGGGCGCTGCTCGTCGACCTGGCGCGCGCCGGCGGCGAGCCGCGCGCCCTGACCCTGGCCCAGGTCCTGGCGCGCCTGCCCTGGCGCACGAGCGGGGCGCGCGACCTCGGCCACGTCCTGACGGCCGTCGACGCGCTGGGCGCGCTCGCGCGGGCGCTGACCGCCGCCGAGCGCGCGCGCGGGACGCGCGAGCCCGACGCGCTGGTCGCCGTCCTCGCCTCCACGCGCCAGCTGTGCGGCGTCGCGCGCGCCGGCGGCCTGCGCGCCGAGCTGCGCGGCGGAACCGCACGCGAGGGGCTCCTGGCGCTGCTGCTCGACGAGGCCCAGGACGACGCGGTACGCGCGGCCGCGGCCGCGGCCCTGGGCCTGCAGGCCGAGCCGGCCGATGCGCTGGAGCTGGCGCGCGTGCTCTCGGATCCCGGCTCGCCGGCGGCCGTGCGCCTCGCGCTGCTCGGGGCCCTGGGCGAGATCCTCCCGGAGCTCGGGCCCCAGGCGGGTCGTGCGGAGCTGGCCCAGGCGCTCGCCTCTCAGATCGCGGCGGCCGACGCGGACCTGCGGCGCCGTGCGCTCGCGCTGCTGGCCGAGCCCGGGCTGGAGCCGGTCGCGCGCGCGCTCGAGGGCGAGCTCCTGGCCGCGCGGCTCGCGGCCGAGACGAACCGCGAGGCGCTGCTCGCGCTGCTCGCGCTGATCGGGCGCTACGGGCCGCCGAGCGTGCTCGCCCCGGCCCTGGCGGCGCCCAGCCTCGAGGGGCTGTGCTGTGATCCGGGCCTGCTCGAGACGCTCGTTCCGGCCCTGGCGGCCGTCGCACGGCGCGGCACGTCGGGCCTCGTCGCCCTGGCCGAACGCCTGGCGTCCGTGCGCTGCGAGGCGACGCGCCTGCAGTGCCTGCGCCACGCGCTGGCCCTGGCGGCCGAGCTGAGCGAGGCCCAGGTCCACGACCTCTCCCCCGCGCAGCACGCCGCGATCTCCTCCTGGGTCTGGCTCGCGCTGCGCGCCGGCGTCGGCCCGCGCGAGCTCCCGGGGGTCGGCGGAGCCTTCGCGCGGCGCGTGGTCGAGGTGCACCTCCCGCACGCCGCGGGTGCCGGGGCGATCCCGGGTGGCCTGGGCGCCTTCGAGTCGACCCACCTCGCCGCCGTGCTGCGCGCCGAGCTGTGCCTGAGCGCGACGGGCGAGAAGGCGCCGGCCAGGCCCGCGGTCGAGAGCGCCTTCGAGGAGTCCTTCGCGCGCGCACCGGACACGGCCGCACGCTGGCTCGTGCTGCGCGACCGCGCGCGCTTCCGCGCGGCGGCCGGCGAGGGCGTGAAGGCCCTGGCCGACTACCGCCGGCTGGTGGAGGCGGGGCCCGAGGCCGAGGCCCTGCTGGCGATCCCCGACCTGCGTGCCGCCTTCGCGCTGCTCGGGCGCCTGGACGTGACGGTGGGCGAGGGCAAGGGGTCGAGCGCGAGCGAGGCCTGTGCGCTGCTCACGCGCATCGTGCTGCGCCCCGAGTGGCAGGCGGAGCCGGCCGCGGTGCGCCTGAAGGACCTGCAGGACTGGGTGCGCGCCAGCCTGGCGGAGGGCCGGCCCGAGAGCCTGCGCCGCATCGAGGAGGCCCTGGCGGACCTGCCCCAGATCCCGGGTGAGACCCGCTCCGAGCGCGTGCCTCCGCCGCTGTGGCTGGGCCTCTCGCGCGAGTCGGACTCCCTGCGCACCCTGCTGGACCTGCGCGCCCAGGTCCGCGCCCGGCTCGGCGAGGCCTCGCGCGGCTGAGGCGGGCCCCGGGGGCCCTGGCGGCACTCCGCTCAGCGGAAGGTTGACTCGCGCACCTTCCGACCTACACTGCCTGCCCGGCCGCGGGGTGGAGCAGTCTGGCAGCTCGTCGGGCTCATAACCCGGAGGTCGCAGGTTCGAATCCTGCCCCCGCTACCACTTCCAGGAGAGGACCGCAGCCCACCCGGGCCGCGGTCCTTTTTTCTTCGGCCTGCCCCGGGGCGAGCGCCTCGCGCCGGTGGGTCGCGGGCGCCCGATTGCCGGCTCCCTCGCGATCGAGGTCACCGTCTGCCGTACGCTCGCAAGGGCCCGCGAGGCGTGGAGCCCTCCTTCCGGCCCGAGCGGGCCGGCCCTACACGCCGCGGATGTAGTGCTCGAGTTCGTCGATCGTCTGGGCCTGGTCGGAGATGATCTGCTTGACCACGTCTCCGATCGTGACGATCCCGACCAGGACGCCCTCCGCGAGGACCGGCAGGTGGCGGGCGCGCCTGGCGGTCATCAGGGACATGCACTCGTGGATCGACTGGCCGAGGCCCACGACCACGGCGGGTGACATCAGCTCGGCCACCGTCATGTCGCGCGAGGAGCGGCCGCGCAGGACCACCCCGCGTGCGTAGTCGCGCTCGGACAGGACGCCCACCAATCGCCCGTTGTCGACCACGGGCAGGCCACCGATGTCGTGCCGCTGCATCAAGGCCAGGGCGTCGTAGACGCTGCTGCGGGGTCCGGTGGTCACGACGCCGCTGGGCTTGCTCCGCAGCAGGTCTCGGACGGTGATCATGGCTCGGAGGGGCCTCTGGTGCCCTCCCCGACCTCAGTCTAGCGGGGTCAGGCAGGGTCGCCAGGGGCGCCCTGCCTTCTCCGCGCCGGAACCGGCAGCGCGCGGAGATCGCGCGCGCCCCTTGCGGGATGCCTGCGACTTCCTTGGTCCCGGAGGCTCAGGCCGCGAGTCCGAGCCAGCGACGCAGCTCGTGCAGCAGGGCTCGCCAGGGATGGCGGCCGCGGAGGAAGGGAAGGGGCGCCCGAATGGGAGCGCGGGACTGGGCGTGGGACGAGCTCGACATCGAAGAGCCCTACGCGCGCCGCGCCCGGAGCTTCCGGCTCCGGCCCGAATCCACGGACCTCTTGCAGGCCGCGCCGGTCAGAGGATCTCGACCTCGATCAGGACGTACTTCGGGGTGCGGGCCCCGCGGATCGAGAACTTCTTCGGGCCGTCCCAGACGAGGTCGCTCTTGTGCAGGAAGCCGTCCCACCCGCCGGCGATCTCGAAGTCGTCCACGACGATCATCTTGCGGCCCTCGCGGGCGGCCACGAAGACCACGTGCTGGCCGTCGGGGGAGAAGTCGAGGGCGCTGCGCATCACCAGGTTGAAGGGGCGGCTCTCGACCCCGTCCACCACGGCCACCCAGCCCGTGTCGCGCACGCCGACCCAGGCGGCGCGCTTGCCGTCGGGGCTGAAGAGGGGCGTGCGCTTGCCCAGCGAGGTGTAGGCCTGCGTGTCGTCGGGGCCGAGCTTGCCCCCCGGACCGAAGCGTTCGCCGTCGACCACCACGATCCAGCGCTCGGTGTCCAGTTCCGCCGCGTAGGCGTAGCGCTTTCCGTCCGGGCTGAAGGTCATCGAGCGATAGGACTTCACGGCCGGGCCCTCCTGGCCGTTGATCACCAGGGCCTCGCGCTCGCCCTTGCGGATCGAGTACATCACGCCCGCGCCGTTCGGGACGAAGGCCAGGGGCGTCTTGCCGAGGCGGCGGAAGGGGGGGCCTTCCTGGCCGTCCAGGACCACGCGCTGCTCGCCACCGCTCTCCGCCAGGTAGGCGGTGTGCTGGCCGTCGTGGCTGAAGCGCACACCGGGCTCGGCGATCGAGTCGAAGTCGGGGCCCTCCTGGCCGTCGATCTGGGCATAGGTCCGGCCGTCGCGGCGCAGGATCGAGGCCAGGCGCTTGCCATCCGGGCTGAAGGACAGGCTCTGCATGCCCTCTCCGGGCTGCTCCTTGCCGTCGATCACCATCGTCCAGCCCTCGCCGCGGCTGGCCAGGAAGGCCACGCGCGAGCCCTCGGGGCTGAGGGACAGCCCGGCGACGTTCTCGTAGGGGCCGAGCTCCTGTCCGTCCACGACGACGAACCACGACTCGCCGCGCTGGGCGACGAAGCCGATGCGCGAGCCGTCGCTCGAGATCTCGAGCACGTCGAGCATCGGCGTGTTCCGGCCCGCGGCCGTGCCCAGCGTGCGCAGCTCGTCGTAGGGCCCGAGCGTCTGCCCGTCGACGACCACGTGGCGCTTGCCCGCGCGGGACGCGAGGTAGACCACGCGACCTTTGGCGGTGAACTGCAGGCCGCCCACGGAATCGAACAGCGGGCCGTCCTCGCCGTCCGTGACGACGAGTTGCTGCCCGCCGGTCGCGGCCGCGTAGGCGACGTGCTTCCCGTCGGGGCTGAAGATCACCCCGGGCGGCGCGACCGAGTCGTAGGGCGGGCTCTCCTCGCCGTCGATGACCGCGTGGTGCTTGCCGTCGCGCACGGCCGACCAGCCCCAGCGCGTGCCATCGGGCGAGAACACGACTCCCTGGCGGGACACCGCCCGGTAGGGGTGGACCTTGCCGTCCAGGACCACGAACTGCAGGCCCGGGCGCGTGCCGACGTAGGCCAGGTGCCGGCCGTTCGCGCTGAAGGCGATGCTCTGGTCGGCGATGCCCTCGAAGAGTTCGCCCTGCTCGCCGTCGACGACCACGGCCAGCCCGTCCCCGGCCATGATCATGTAGGCGACGCGCCTCCCGTCCGGGCTGGCCACGAACGACTCCTCGTTCATGGCCGGGTCGTTGAAGCCGATCAGCGTCTCCTCGATGCGCACCCGCGCCCGCCCGGAGGAGTCCTCGTAGGTGCGCGGACCCTCCTGCTGGGTGGCGGGGGTCTGGAGGAGGAGCGCGAGGGGCAGCAGGGGACTCGGGATCATGAGGGCCCGGCAGGGGGCGTGAGGAGGACGGGGCCGGGCAGCGGGCCGGCGGCGCGCTGGATACGCGCGAGGGCCCGGCCCGTGAGCCGCCGCCAGCACGGTAGGGGCGCGCTGCGGGGCTGTAAAGGCGCCCCTGCGCGCCGGAAGGAGCATCCGGCGCGCGGCGCTCCAGGGCTACTTGCCGGCCTTCTCCAGCTTGGGAGCCTTGTCGAGCTTGGTCAGGTACTTGGCCGGCTCCTTGGCGAACTCGGCCGCGCACTTTTCGCAGCAGAAGCGCGTCAGCCGGACGCCATAGAGCTGGTCGAAGCCCTCACCCTCGATCGGCTCGCCCGCCACCAGGCAGACCTTCAGGGGGTAGGTCTTGCGCTGCTCGGCGATCAGGGCCGCGTCGACCTTGGCGAGCGCGGCGGCCGGATCCTTCTGGAGCCCCTTGAGGCAGCCCTTGCAGCACAGGCGCACGAGGCGCGTGCCCTGCACCACGTCGAGCGGCGCGCCCATCTCGGGCGCGCCGAGCGCTTCACCGCTGATCACGCACGTCTTCAGCGGGTAGGTCGGCCCCTGGGCCTTGATCACGGCCTCGTCGATCGCCTTCACGGTCGCGGCGGGATCCTTCTTGAACTCCTTGATGCAACCCTTGCAGCACAGGCGCACGAGGCGACCCTCGTGGACGAGGTCGAGCGGCTTGCCCATCGCGTCGAGCGGCTCGTGGCTGACGGGGCACTCGGTCAGCGGGTAGGACGGCAGCTGCTGGGCGATGACCTTCGCGTCGGCGCCGGTGTCCGCCGCGATGGGGACGGCCTTCTCCTTCTCTTGGGCGACGAGCGGGAAGGCGCAGACCAGGGCGAGCAGGGTCGGGACGAGGTTCTTCATGGGAGCAGTGGGGTCGGGTACCAGGGCAGCGCGGCACAGCCTACGCATCCCGGCGCGCCGATGCGACCGGGGATCCGGGGTAAGGAGTATCCCTTGCGGAGTGCCGCTCGCGTGGCTTCCCCGCGGGCCCGCGCCTATACTGGCCTGATTCGCGGCCTCGTCCGCGAGCGCCCGGAGCGCTTCCCGCCGCGCCGGCGGCCTCCCTGTTCCCCGTTTCCCTGATCAGATCGATGGCATCGGACCTGGCCCTGCGCGGTTCTCCCCGCCCGACCCGCGAGCAGCTCCTGGCGGACTTCGGCGACGAGTACCTGTCGATCCAGTCCCTGTTCCAGTTCTGCTTCGTGCCCGGCGGACGGCTGAGCCTGCTCAAGGAGCTCACGCCGATCGAGGAGTGGGGCATGAACAACTTCGTGCTCCTCAAGTACCTGGCCGTGCACATCCGGCTCGCGATCGAGCAGGGCCGCTACCTGTGGAACGGGGACCAGATCGTGCTGACCGCCGGTCGCCTGTTCTCGACCAAGGGCGTGCCGCTCTACGTCGGCCTCGTGCGCAACAGCTCGCCCGACGAGAACCCCTGGGTGCTCAACTGGGTCGGTGAGCGCCCCAGCACGGCCGAGCTGCCGGAGCCCGCCGACCTCGGCGAGTGGCCCGCGCTCGACGTGCGCAACGAGGTCGTGATCGCCTGCGACCTCTCCTCGGAGGAGCGTCGCGCCAAGCTCGGCCTCCTGGCCGATGCGCCGGTCGTCGCGCAGAGCTCGGCCCTGGCCGGCGCCGTGCACTGGGCCCTGCACCGCGGGCTCGCCGTGCGCCAGATCCATGGCGGGGGGCGCGGGTACTTCGTGCCGGTGTACCTCACCAGCCGCGAGGATCTGACCGTGGCGCCCGAGCTCGTCGCCCCGATCCAGGTGCAGTCGAACCGGCTGGTCGTGCGCACGCTGCTCGATCCGCACGTGGCCTACTCGCCCGCGCGGGCCGTGGTCGAGCGCTGGGAGCAGATCGCGAGCTGGCTGCTCGATGCCTGGGACCAGGCCACCGAGCAGAACCCCGAGCGGCCCGCCGGTCCCGCAGCCGCGGGACAGACCGAGGAAGAGGGCGACGAGCGGGACGACGAAGAGGACGACGACGGGGAGGCCGAGGAATAGGCGAGCCCGCGGGCAGGCGTAGCTGGTTCCCGAGCCCCGCCCTCGTCCGGGGGACCCTGGCCGCCGCGGGCGGGCTGGTGCTGCTCCTCGTCGCCTTCGCCCACGCTCCGCTGCTGGCGGCGGGTCTCCTGGCGCGCGACTACGCCGTGCTGCTCGGAGGCGAGCTCCATCCGCTGGCGCGCGCCTTCGGCTGGCTCGCGGATCGAGCTCTGGGGCTGCCCCGTCCCGGCGAGGGTGCCCTGGCCCTGCGCCTGCTCCAGGTCGCGAGCCTGGCGGGTTGCTCCGCCGGAGCGTGGCTGCTGCTGCGGCGCCTGCTCGAGCCGCGGCTCGGTGCTCCCGCCGCGCGCCGCGCGGCGCTGCTCGCCGCGCTGCTCTTCCTCGTGCACCCGCGCTCCGTGCTCGCGAGCAGCACCCTGGGTGCGCGCGCGGAACTGCTCGGCCTGGCCCTGGCGACCTGGGCGGCGGCCCTGTTCCTCGTCGGCCGCCAGGCCCACGCGGACACCCTGACCTCCGCCAGCCTGGTGCTCTTCCTGGCGGCGGGCTTCGTCGCCCCGAGCGGGGCTCCGCTCGCGCTCCTCGTCGCAGTGGCCGAGTTCGCCTGCGTGCGCCGCCATCGCAAGCGCGCCCTGCGCCTGCGGACGGCGGCGACGACGGCGGCGGTCTTCGGGGCCGCGGCCCTGCTGCCCATGCTGCTGCTGCGAGCACCGGAACCCGGCGGTCCGGCTCCAGCGAGACTCGCGGATGCCGGCCAGACGCTGCTCGGGCTCGCGCTGCCGCTCGCCGAGCCGGCGCCCTGGAGCACGGGCGCCCTGGCGGCCGCCGTCCTCCTCGCGGCGCTCTGGCCCGCCTTCCAGGCGGCTCGCCACGCGCCGCGCCTGTGGAGCGGGATGTCGCTCGTGTGGAGCCTCGCGCTCGTACTGGCCCTGCTCGGGCCGGGCCCGGGGAGCGGCGGCCTGGCCGCGCTGACCTGGTGCGCGGGCCTGGGGCTCACGCTCGGCGCTCGCTTGCCGGTCGGGATGCCCGTGCGGGCCGGGCTCGTCGCCCTGGGGCTCGCGCTGCTCGCCCACGTCGCGGCGCGGCCCCTGGTCCCGGCCGCACGCGTCGAGGGCCGGCGCTGGGCGGAGCTCGCCTCGCTCGTCGGTCCGCCCGCTGCGGCGGTGCTCGTGATCGACGCCGAGGCCCCGTGGGACCTCGGCTGGCTCTTCCATCCGCGCCTGGTGGACGACCACGAAGGGCTGGGAGCCTTCGATCCCCGGCGAGTGCGCGCGCTCCCCGAGGCAGCCTTCCTCGACCTTGCCCGCAGCGAGGCCCTGGGGCCGCTGCGGGCGCGCGGCCTGAGCGTCGTCGCGCCGCTTGACGGTCCCGAGCGCAGGCTCGTGGCGCGTGCGCTCCCGCCGGCGGGCCAGGGCGCGCCCGAGACGCTCACCTGGCGCACCCTGAGCCACACCCCGGCGACGCCGCTCGATCCCCTCGCGTGGGAGCGCGCGCGCATCGTCGCGGACCTCGCGGGCTCGCCGCGCGAGATCGACCGGCTCGGCTGGGACGGTCTCCCGGGCGGGAGCGGCGTGCTGGCGGGCCGCGTCGAGGAGCGCGGCGGGCGCTTCGTGGCGGAGTTCGACCTCTCGGCCTCGCTCACCTGGCGCCTGGCCGGGGCCGTGCACAGCCTGCACGTCGAGCGTGGCGTGCGCGAGGTCGAGCGGGTCGAGCTCGCGGCACACTTTCCGGCCCTGGTCCTGGGCGGTCCGCCGCGGCCTGCGGGCGCGGACTGGATCCTGCCCGGCCCGCCGCCCACGGAGGCCGGGGCCGAGGGGAGCTTCACGCTGACGCTGCTCGCGCTGGAGGGCTTCGAGCGGCTCGAGCTGGCCGCGCTCCCTGACGGTCGCGGCGCCCTGGTGGCCCGCGGCGCCGAGGCCTTCCGGCGCCGCACCGCGCCCGCTGCCCTGGCCTGGATCCTCGACTATCGTGTCGGCTCGCGCGTCTTGCAGCGCGCGCGCGGCCTCGTCCCCTGATCGCCATGGCTCCCCGAACCGAGACCACCCTCCTCGAGACCTTCGCCAACCCCGCGCCCGGACGCGACTACGAGATCCGCCTCGAGGCGCCCGAGTTCACGTGCCTGTGCCCGAAGACCGGCCAGCCGGACTTCGCCCTGCTGCGCATCCGCTACGTGCCCGACCAGCGCTGCGTCGAGCTGAAGAGCCTCAAGCTGTACCTGTGGTCGTTCCGCGATCAGGGGCACTTCCACGAGGCGGTCACGAACCAGATCCTCGACGAGCTCGTGCGCCTGCTCGCGCCGCGGCGCATGACGCTGGAGGCCGAGTTCAACGTGCGCGGCGGGATCCGCACGGTGGTCGTCGCCAGCCACCCCTGACGGGGGGCGGGCGTCAGTCGGGCTGGCCGTAGCGGCGCCGCTGCGGCAGGCCGCGCTGCCCGCGCAGGCGCGCGTAGCCGCTCTTGACGCGCTCGTAGATCATCCGGCAGCGGTAGTCGTAGTGCGCGAAGGCCGACTTCATGCCGTTGATCGCGAGCGTCTCCAGGTCGTCGAGCGAGAGGCCGAAGGTGCGCGCCGCCAGGTAGTACTCGTTGGACAGGGTCGTGCGGCTCATCAGCCGGTTGTCGGTGTTCAGCGTCAGGCGGAAGCCGAGCCCCTGCAGCAGCGGGAAGGGGTGGGTCTCCAGGGCGGCCGTCGCACCCGTGTGCACGTTGCTCGACAGGCACACCTCCAGCGGGATGCGGTGGTCGAGCACGTACTGCGCCAGAGCGCCGATCTTGACCACCTTGCCGCCGTAGACGACCAGGTCCTCGACCAGGCGCGTGCCGTGCCCGATGCGGTGCGCGCCGCAGTACTGCAGGGCCTGCCAGATGCTCTCGGGACCGAAGCTCTCGCCGGCGTGGATCGTGAGCGAGAAGTTCATGCGCTTGGCCAGCTGGAAGGCCGCCAGGTGCTCCTTGGCAGGGTGCCCGGCCTCCTCGCCGGCCAGGTCGAAGCCCACGCAGCCCTGCTCGCGGTAGGCCAGGGCCAGCTCGACGAGCTTGACGGAGAGCTCGGGTGCCTCGTTGCGCAGCGCGCACACGATCAGGCCGCAGCCGATGCCGAACTCGTTGCGCGCGCGCTGCATGCCGCGCAGGACCGCCAGCATCACGGCGTCGAGCCCGAGACGCTCGCGCGTGTGGAAGTGGGGCGCGAAGCGCAGCTCCTGGTAGACGACGTTCTCGGCCGCGGCGTCGGCCAGGCACTCGTAGGTCACGCGCTCGAGCGCCTCGGCGCGCTGCAGGACCGCGATCGTGTGGCGGAAGCCCTCCAGGTACTTGGGCAACGACTTGCGGTCGGCGCCCTCGAAGAACCACCGGCCCAGCTCCTCCGGATCCTCGGTCGGGAGCTGGTCGTAGCCGCACTCACGCGCGAGCTCGACGACCGTGGCGGGGCGCAGGCTGCCGTCGATGTGCTCGTGCAGCCCGACCTTGGGGATGGCGCGTGCCAGCTCGGGGGTGACGGGGGTGGGAGCCTGGTTCATGTGCAGGGTCTCATCGGACGTTCCCGGACGCCGGTCGAGCAAGGCGAGACAGCGCGCGGGGCCAGCCGTATCCTCTCCGCGCCCCACCCCCCCCGGCCAGCCGCTCCTCCGTGACCGCGACCCCGCGCCTCCGCTTCGCACCCTCGCCCACGGGCCACCTCCACATCGGGGGCGCGCGCACGGCGCTCTTCAACTGGGCCTACGCGCGCCGCACGGGGGGCAAGTTCCTGCTGCGCGTCGAGGACACCGACCGCGAGCGCTCGAAGCCCGAGTACGAGCGCTCGATCCTGGAGGGCCTGCGCTGGCTCGGGCTGGACTGGGACGAGGGTCCGGACGTGGGCGGGGACTTCGGTCCCTATCGCCAGTCGGAGCGCCTGGACCGCTATCGCGCCGCGGCCGAGGGCCTGCTGGCCGGCGGCCACGCCTACCGCTGCTTCTGCCCGCCCGAGCGCCTGGAGGCCCTGCGCGAGGAGCGCACGCGCGCGGGCGAGAACCCGGCCTACGACGGGCTCTGCCGCGCGCTCGGGCCGGGCGAGGCCGCGCGCCGCGCGGCGGCCGGCGAACCCTGCGTGCTGCGCTTCAAGGTGCCCGAGGGCCGCACGCACCTCACCGACTGGATCCGCGGCGAGGTCGTGTTCGACAACCGCGAGGTCGAGGACTGGGTCATGGTCCGCTCCAGCGGCGACCCGATCTACAACTTCGTGGTCGTCGTGGACGACGTGGACATGGCCATCACGCACGTCCTGCGCGGCGAGGAGCACCTGACGAACACGCCCAAGCAGGTCCTGCTCTACCAGGCCTTCGGGCGCACGCCGCCGGTCTTCGCGCACCTGCCGCTGATGCTCGGCAAGGACAAGAAGAAGCTCTCCAAGCGCACCGGCGACACCTCGCTGCAGGACTACCGCGACAAGGGCTACGCGCCCGAAGCGGTGGTGAACTTCCTGTGTCTGCAGGGCTGGGCCCTGGACGACAAGACCACGCTCGTCTCGCGCGCGCAGCTGGTCGAGCACTTCGACCCGCACGACGTCAGTCCCTCGGGCTCGATCTTCGACCCGGACAAGTTCCTGTGGCTGGCGGGCGAGTACGTGCGCCGCGACGACCCGGCGCACCTGGCGGAGCGCTGCCGGCCCTTCGTCGTGGCCGCCGGGCTGGCCAGCGAGGCGACGCTGGCCGCGCGCGCGGACTGGTTCCGCGCGGTGGTCGCCTCGGAGCGCGAGCGCATCAAGCTCTACTCCGAGCTCCCGGCGCGCATCGCCTACCTCTTCGCGCCGGACGAGGAGGTGCCCTACGCACCGGAGGCCCTGGCGGCGGCGCAGAAGCACCCCGAGCGCGTGGCGACGCTCACGGGCTACCTGGCCTGGCTCGCACCCCGGCTCGAGCCGCTCGATCCGGCGCGCCTGCGTGAGGACACGAAACGCTGGGCCCAGGAACGAGGTCTGGCCCTGCCGGCGCTGTTCCAGCCCCTGCGCTGTGCGCTGATGGGGGCCGCGGGCGGGGCCGACCTGTTCGAGGCCATGGCCCTGCTCGGCAGCGCGAGCGTGCGCCGGCGCATCGAGCGCGCGTGCGCCAGGCTGGCCGGGTGAGCGTTCCGGCCGGCAGCCTGGCGCTGGCGCGCGCGACCCTGTTCGTCGGGACGCAGGCGAAGACCGCCCACGTGCGCGCCTTCGACCTCGGTGGACGCGAGCTCGCGCTCGGCTTCTCCTTCCGCGACGCCGCGGCCGGCCGCTCGGCCGTCGCCGGGCTGGCGGTGGACCGGGACCACACCCTGTGGGTCGCCGACCTGCCGGCCGACCGGCTGCGGCGCTTCTCTGTCTTCGGCCGCGAGATCGGCGGCCTGGGGCCGCTCGCTGGCGGGCCGGTGCTCCTGCCCGGCTCCTTGCGCCGTCCGCAGGACGTCGAGGCGCACGGGGACGATCTCGTGGTCGCCTGCGCGGGCGAGAGCCTGCACGCCGTCCAGCGTTTCGACGCCGAGCTCGGCTTCCGCGGGCGCTGCCTGGCCCTCGGCGATCCGGCCCAGCCCTTTCGCGGGGTGACGCGCGTCGCCGCCGCGGGCGCGCGCCTCTTCGTGGCCGAGGGGCTCGCGCGGCGCGTGCAGGTCTTCCGTGGCGGCGAGTACCACTTCGCCTTCCAGCTCGCCGATGCGCGCGGGCGACACCTCGAGCCCAGCGCCGTGGCCGTGCTCGAGGACGGGCGTGCGCTGGTCGCCTGCCGAGCTCCGGAGAGCGCGCTCGTCCTCGTGGACGCCGGCGGGCGGACCCTCGGGGTCCTCGCCCGCCACGGCGAGGGCGAAGGCCATGTGCACGAGCCCAGCGACGTGGTCGTCGAGCGTGGCGAGGAGGATCGGCGCGCACGGGTCTTCGTGCTCGACCGGGACGGACTGCGCCTGCAGGTGCTGACGCTCGAGGGGCGCTGTCTGGGCTCGATCGCGCTGTCGGCACCCTCCACGACGCCCGCCCGCGAGCGGCGCAAGAAGAAAGGGGGCCGGTGATCCTTGCCAACCACCGGCCCGAGGGAGAGAGGAGCTTCTGTCGAGCTTCCCGGGCGGTATCGCGGCTCGCATCGCGAGGCCGCCTCTCGGCAGACGCTCAGGGCCCGAGGGTTAGCCCGGGCCCCGCACGTGAGGATAGAGCCCGCCTGGCGGGCCGCTAGGCAGCAGGGCATTTTTTTCCGGGATGGACTGTCCGCTTGGAGGGCGCCTCGGGAAGGGGCTGCCGGGCCCCCCGGTCCCTATACTCCCGCGTGGCATGACCACCTCGGCCCTCGACGCTCTCGTCCGCGGCCTCCAGGAAGAGTTCCGCGGGCCGACGCGGCCGGCTCGGGTGGCGGACCTGCTGGGCGGCTATGCGCGTGCCCACCAGGACTGGCGCGAGTTCGCGCTGTTCTCCGCGCAGCAGTACACGCGCAACCTCGTGGCGCGCGAGTCGCGCTTCGAGCTGATGCTCTTGTGCTGGGGGCGTGACCAGACCAGCCTGATCCACAACCACGAGGGGCAGGATTGCTGGATGGCGGTCCTGGAGGGGGAGATGGAGGAGGCGCGCTTCGCGATGCCCGCACCCGGCGCCCGCGGGCCGCTGACGCCGAAGGGCTCCCTGCGCTTCGGCGCCGGCCAGGTGGCCTTCATCCGCGACGAGATGGGGCTGCACCTGGTGCGCCCCTGGCCCGCGAGCGGGGCGAGCGGCGTGACGCTGCACCTCTACTCCTTGCCCTACGACGACTGCAACTGCTACTGCCCGGACACCGGCGAGGTCACCCGTCGCAAGCTCGGGCACTACTCCGTGCGCGGGCGCATCCTGCCGGCCGTCACGAGCTCCTAGGAGCCCGTCCGAGAATCCGCGCTCCGGATCACCGGGTGGGCGTGAGCCCGCCCGGAGAACCGGTGCGGTCACCTTGACGCGGAATAGGCCATCTTCGATGGCCTAGGAGCCTGTCCGGGAAAGGCCAAGCGCTGACCTTGGTAGCGCTTGGGGCCGGGTCGATCGGCCGCCGGAGAGCTTCCGAAGTCCGAGTGGGCTTTGGACCCGCTCTTTGGGTGACTGGAGCTCGAAGGGTCGTCCTGGTGGTCCAGGACGACGCTGCGCAGTCAGATCGCCGCGCTAGCGAGCTTGCGCAGGTTGTGCGCCGTGCACACCAGGCTCCACTCGCCGACCGCCTTCCTGAGGCCTCGCAGCGAGAAGCGCAGGAAGCCGCGTGCGGCCTTGATCTGCCCGAAGACAGGTTCGACCGTCTGTTTCCTCAGGCGGTAGCGACTCCGGAAGCCTCCACGCTTCAGCCGCGCCGTCATCGCGTGGATCCACGGACTGTTCCAGCGCCGTGCCTCGTCGGGCGGTTCCTTGCCGTGACGCTGACGACCCGTCGCCACGTAGCCGCGCACACCTTGCTCCTCCAGCGCCTTGAGGTTCACCTCGCTCAGGTAGCCGCTATCCGCCGACAGCTCGCACGGTGCCGATCCATCCAGGTTGCCTCGGATCTGCTCCAGCACTCCGATCAGCTGCTCCGCATCGTTCTGACGGTTGCTCACCCCGCGCGCCACGATCACCTGCGAGCCTGCGTCCACGGCGATCTGGCAGTTGTAGCCCTGCAGGAAGCCATCGCCGGTCCTGAGGATCCGGCTCTCGGGGTCCGTGAAGTTCCGCTGCGTCTTCGGCGCCGGCTCGGCCGTCTTCTTCACGGCACGCTCGCGCGGCGTCAGCTCCCGCGGGGGCTCCTGCCGCAGCCGCTCGGCCTCCTCGCGGGCTTCCCGCTCGAGAGCCTCCTTCGCCTCGCGGATCTTCTGCGCCCGCTTCTCGCGGTCCTTCACCCAGTCCGGCAGCTCGTCTCCGCGTCGGTCCCGACCAAGGCTCGCGTCTTCCTCTCCGTCGATCTCCTCGGCCTTCTCCAGCCAGCCTCGCACCTCATCGCGCAGTCGCTTCTCCTCGCTGCTCATGCGCTCGTAGCTCATCGCCTTGTGCTTCGAGGCGTTGGCCCGCACCTTCGTCCCGTCCAGCGACACGTGCCCGAGCGTCACCAGGCCCGACCGCTGGCACAGCTGCAGCACCTGGACGAACAGCCCCTCCAGCGCCGACAGGTGCCGTTTCCGGAAGTCGCTGATCGTGCGGAAGTCCGGCGCCTGCATCGCCGTCACCGCCATGTAGTCCACGCGCTCCTGGCAGGACCGAGCGATCCGCCGGGACGAGTAGATCCCCTGGCAGTACGTGTACAAGAGCAGCGCCGTCATCATCACCGGGTGGTAAGGCGGCTGACCGCGCTCCTCCCGGTACGACTCCAGGATCTGCGAGAGGTCCAGCTCCCCCCGCACCAGCTCGCGCACGAAGTGAGCCATGTGCCCCGGCGGTACCAGATCCTGCACCGTCGGGGGCAGGAGCCACCCCTGCCCGACTTCCCACTCACGGAAACGCTTCGTCATCTCGGCCAGTGCCTCCTACCGTTGATTCGGCGGCTTCTGGCCTGGTCCGTCCAGGACCTCAGGATTTCTCGGACAGGCTCCTAGGCCGCCCGGCGCTGGTCCGGGGGGGTGACGCGGCGCAGGACGGCCTTGCGCACGAAGGGCAGGGAATAGCGCCGACGGCGAAACCGCCCCTCCGTTGGCTCGGTCCATTCGCGCCTCGCCAGCCTCGGGCCCAGGCCCTGGTGTGAGGAAATAGACTCGGGCGACCGCTCCTCCTCGCCATGAACCGGAAGCGCCCCGCCCGAAGAAAAGCACCATCCGTGCAGTCCTTCGACGACCGTACTCCGCTCGGGGACCTCCTCGATCGCTGTCAGCTCGGCATGAGCCTGGTCATCACGCGTCACGGGCTGCCCGTGGCCAGGCTCATCCCGTACTCCCGGCCCCGCGACCCGGCCGACCTGGCGCTTGCGGTGAGGAAGCTCCGTTCGCCGAGGAAAGGACCGAAGCTCCCCAGGGGCATGACAATCAAGGATCTGATCGAGGAAGGGCGCTCGTGAGGGAGCGGTTCGTGCTCGACAGCTCGGTGGCGTTGAGCTGCTCGTCCACGCCAGCGAGGCGCCGGTGTGCCCCCCTCGGTGCCGGGGGTGCCAGACCTGCGCAGTCGAGCCGTCCTCAGGGCAGCGAGTCCCCGGGGATGCCCACGACGACGTCGAGCGCGTTGCTGAGTGCGATGCCAGTGCCCAC